>ERZ1023203.127-NODE-127-length-13439-cov-4.974298_pt1 | contig 13439 bp, 11 predicted proteins | sample MGYA00380444_ERZ1023203 | MGnify/ENA primary metagenome ERZ1023203 (study PRJEB33173, sample SAMEA4830386) | metagenome | study: EMG produced TPA metagenomics assembly of the PRJEB25223 data set... | reverse complement strand
GTATTATTTTAAACATAAGGTTAGACACTTATTTTTTAACTTTGCAACAGAACCACGAAACCCCTAGTTCTCTTCTAATGTCTCGTATATCAATGTTATCTATTAGTTCTCCTTTATTTAGTATTTTATTATTAGTAAGTTTGTTCCTATCTACCAAAATTTGGTGATGAGAACATATTAATGCTTGGTGATTTAATGTATCGTTTTTAATTTTATTTTTAAGCTCTCTTATTGCACCTGAATGTAAATGAGCTTCTGGCTCATCGATCATTAATAATCTATTATTAGCTTCGCTCGTTTGCAATATAGATAAAGCTATCAAACTTTTTATTCCATCCCCTTTATTTTTAATACTTGTTAAATTTCCATCATATATATATATATCAACATCTCTTAAATAACCATAATTAATTTTTGGTAGGGTGCTTTTCATAGATTTAACTTCTATAGATTTTATATTTTTTAAATATCTTTTTATAACCGGTTCAATTTGTTCAGATAATTTTTTTAGTTCCTGATCCTGCAATTCATTTACTAAACCAATTGCTTTATTATAATCATCTCTAAGTGTTAAATCGTTTAATCTTTCATTGACGGCATCCTTTATAATCTCAGTTGCAGTTTCTTCGGTTCTAATTGAAGGGATATAATCAATATCAAATTTTTCAATTATAAATAAAACGCTTGTAAGTATATTTTCAGAAGATTTTAAGAACCTACCATCTATATTTAGTTTAACTTTACATTTATATCGTAAATATTCATCGTATTTTACTTCGATATAAATTTTATCCGTAATCACGGTTTTACTTTTCAGTAAATTATATAAACTTACTTTCTCTTCAGAAGTTAAATCAAAATAAAAACCTATTGTAATATCTTTTGTCTTAAAACTTGGAACTAGAGTAATGTCATCTTCTACTATTTCTTTACTTGATTTAGGAATGCTATTATATTTAATTCTAAATCCATCTCTTTTAATCATTGCACTAATCGCTTTTGGATAGTGTGTAGAAAAATCATTAATTATATTCCATCCTCTATATATCGCTTTCATAATGTTCGTTTTGCCTTCGTTATTCTTACCAAGTATTACACTATATTTTGATAAGCTTAAAGTAACTTCTTTAATATTTCTGAAATTTTTTATATAAACTTCACTTAAATTCATAGTTTCTCCTTTAATAGTTATTATTTATAAATAATAACATTGATATGTCAATGTTATAAAATTTTAAGTGCATAGAATTTGTTCAATTAACTAAAGAAAAAACATAACTGAATAAGCTGCTGTATATTATGTACTTTGATATAAATACTTTAGACATTAAAAATTTAAGGGATGATAAATACCAGTTTTTAGAAGATAGTGTCACTATCAATAACGCTTATTTTTTAGCTGCAGATGAAATTGCTATTAACATTTTAGGGGAGTTATTTTCACTTTTTTATTCTGTAAATTTGGTTAGATTTTATATGTTTATAATGAGTGTCAAACGGAAGTTCTTCCCCAACTTTATTATAAATTAAATATCCTGCAATATTATTTTTATCTACATATGGTAAATTAACAGAAGCTAAAATATAACTATTATCATTGGGGTAACAAAGATAAGTTTCATAGAGATCTTGATTATTATCCGCCTTAATTATAGGTGCTTATAAACTCTGTGTGGTTTTCTTTTGACATAGCAGGGCTCTCTCGTAAATACTTTTAAATAATTTAACAATCATTTTCACATTTTTGTTACAAAATTTCGAAAAAACAGAAAAAACACAAATTCAGTTGTCAAACTATGTTATTTTATGATTATAAGGTTATTCACAATATAGGACTGGTAACTGGGAATATATTGAGAGTGATTTTAATTTTATAAAGCGTGGTGATTCTTATGAAAAGTTCTTTTTTAGAAAAAGATATAGAAGAACAAGTGACATGGTTCGAGGAAGTTTCAGAACAAGAATTTGACGATGATATTTTTGGAGCTTGTAGTACAAACACTTTTTCTTTGAGTGACTATTGGGGTAATAAAGGAAATTGGTGTACTGCTACTCACGAATGTATGTCTTGGTGTAAATAATTTATTTATAAGGTGGTATTTTTATGAAAAATGAATTAGGTAAGTTTTTAGAAGAAAACGAATTAGAGTTAGGTAAATTTTCAGAATCAGACATGCTAGAAATTACTGATGATGAAGTATATGCAGCTGGAACACCTTTAGCCTTATTGGGTGGAGCTGCCACCGGGGTGATAGGTTATATTTCTAACCAAACATGTCCAACAACTGCTTGTACACGCGCTTGCTAGGAAGGGAGATAGTTCATAATGGTTTTATTCTACAAGAAAGAAGTATATCCAGAACTAAATAAATCAGATTTTAAAGAACATATTTTACCATTAAATGATTTTATTGAAGAATTATCTGAACCTTTTTCAGAATTTATATTAGAAGATAGTGACTTAATTGAGAAGGAAGAATTGTATCCTTATCATAATGCTTGTAGAATAATTGCTGAAGGTGTCTGGAGACATACTTGGGATACTAAGCTAAATAAATATACATTAAATCCTAGCGAATTTAAAAAAGCGACTTGCGAATTTTATTCGCAAGTCGCTTTTTCTTATTTGATAAGAAGCTTTGCTAAAGATATAAAATTATTTAAATTAAGTAATGATTCTAACACAGATTATGACATTTACACAAAATATTTGATAGAAAATAAATTTCAGGATTTTTCACAAACGTATAATGTGGTGTGGGGACGATGTTTAAAATTATTAATTAATAGAGCAAAATCGATAGTTAAAACCATTGAATTAATAAATCAAAACCGTAATGAAATTGAAAGAATATTTGATATACCTAATAGTCATAAGATAGTATCAATTAATACAAGTGGTGATACGCATAATAACGGTTCTTCTGTTTCAGTAGTAAATTTTGAGAAAGAATTAAAGCTTATTTATAAGCCTAGACCTATTTCAGGAGAAGTTGGATATTCAAAATTAATAGAAAAGTTGAATTGCTTAGTTAGTTCTAAATTTTCATCTTTAAAGGTTTTAGATTTAGGGGGATTTGGTTTCACTTCTTATATCGAAAAAAATGAAATGAACAAAAATATGAAAGAAGCCGGTAGAATTGCTGCTTTAATGTATTTTTTAAATAGTTCTGATATGCATTATAGCAATATTTACTGGACTAATAACGGCCCTATTCCTATTGATTTAGAAACTTTATTTCACCCTAAAAGAATAGCTGACAGTAATTTAGAAAATTTTAATAATGCTTATTATAAAATTGAGAAGTCTGTATATGGAACAGGAATCCTTCCTATACATTTAACTAAAAAATCGAGTGATGTTTCGGTAGATGTAGGTTTTACTGGAGTAAGAGACGAAAACAGCAACTCTCCCTTTAAAACTTTTAATATTGAAGATGGTTTCACTTCAAATATAAAAGTAGTTTGGCAAAAGCAAATTGAGATAGATAATTCTTTGTATAATGATGAAAATTATGAAAAATTTATATATAGCAATTGTAAGGATTTAATTGAAGGTTTTACAGAAATATATATGATTATTTTGAATAATAAAAACTATTTTATAAACTGTGTTTTAGAAACATTTGATAATTCTAAATTAAGGTATATACATAACATGACGTATAGGTACGAACAAATTTTACGAATACTTACGGACTCCGAACCATCAAAAAATATAGATTTAGCTCATATGTTGCTTTCTCGTATTGGAATTTTAAGTATGACAAGTAATAAAAATATTGTTTCATCAGAGTGTACACAGCTTTGGAATGGAGATATCCCTTATTTTTCTATAAGTTTTGATCAAAAAGCAGTAGAATCAGAAAATAAATTTGTCACTTGGTTACCTAAATCTCCCAAAGAAGAATTTATGATAAAAATGAATTCGATTTCTTTAGAAGACTTAAATAGACAAATTGAGATAATAAAATTAGCGTTTGTTGCTAAATTAGCAGATCCTCATAGAGACGAACAAATTTTAGAAAGTGAAATTAATGAGGACGTTTATATAGATAAAAAAACTATAGAGCATTCTATCTCATATTTTATGAATTCATTGACTGAAAGAATAATGAATGACCGGTATAACCATTTGCCTAAAACTTGGATAGGACCTGTCTCTCAATATGGTAAGGGATGGACTCCAGGAGTTTTAGGCTATGATTTATATAGTGGCAGAACTGGCCCCTTTCTAGCTTTATTATTATCTGGAAAACAATTAAAAAACCAAAAGGTAATAGATGTTGCTTATGAGTTTTTTGATAAAGTTACTAAAATATTTGAGGAGAAAACATACGACTTAAGAAATTTACTTATGTCTGGGATAGGAGCTTTTTCTGGAATGTCAGGCATTATATGGAGCCTTTATACTGCTGGAAAGATCACTGAAAATTCTAAATGGAAAAATACAGCTTTAAAAGTCTTTGATTTAATTGATGAAGAAATAAAGAAAGAAGAGAAAGGCGACTTTTTTGATATGATTTCAGGGAGTAGCGGAGCAATTATTATGAGATATAAAATCCAAGAAGATTACTCGTTATCTGAAAATTTCATAAAAGAAAAGGTTAAAGAAGCTTATAATATTATAAATAATAAGAAAAATCTATCCTCTGGATTAGCTCATGGAATAAGCCAGATTATGTATTTTTTTGCAATTATTTATAAAAAACAAAAGCTAGTATATATAAGAAGAATAATAGAAGATATTCATAAAATTATCAAATCAAATTTTACTAATGTGCAAAATTTAATTGAAATTTATAGGTCGGAAGACAAAAATAATATTTCATCGTCTTGGTGCAATGGTTTATCCGGACTACTAGTTTCATATTACGAAGGATATAAAGCTGGAATTTTTTCAAAAGATGAAGTTATAGATATAATTAAGCAAATTGAAATTATACCTTTATCTGTAGTTCCGATACTCTGTCATGGTAGTTTAGGTGTTTATGATTCTTTGAAATATGTAAGCAAAGACTTTGAAAAAGAAACACGTTATTTATTAATGAAATTAGAAAAAACTACTTGTAGTCCTGCGTATATAGTAAATTACTTTAAAGAAGGAAGAGGTAGATATACACTTAGCCCAGGACTAATGACAGGTAAAACCGGAGCTCTATTACATTTATGTAAATTGCTAGATGGTGAAATTGATGTCTCTCCCCTAACTTTTGAGGTGTAATATGGCTAAATTGAAAATATTTAATAAAAAAAGAGTTCCACCATCTTTACAAATTGCTCAAACAGAATGCGGATTGTGTTGTGTGAAAAGTATACTGAATTATTATGATTTTAGTGTTTCTTTACCAGAACTTAGAAAAATTAAAGAACCAGGAAGAGATGGTTTAGGGTTAAAACAGATTAAAGGTTTGTTGGAATGTTATAATTTCAAAGTGAAGAATTTTAAGGTTAAAGATAATAAAGCTTTCGATATGTTGAATTTTCCGTTAATAGCCTTTTGGAAAGGCTGTCATTACGTTGTTTTAGAGTCTTATAATGATAAAAACGTAGTTATTATGGATCCATCAGTAGGGAGAATAAAAATAAGTACTTTAGAATTTAATGCTAATTTTGATAGATACGTGATTTTATGTACTCCAAATGATAATTTTCAAAAACGTAATATTTCAACGGTATCTAAATTTAAAAAAACATATATTTGGCCAAACAATATGATAAGTATATATGTAAAATTAGCACTTTTGAGTTTGATAGCAATTACTATTACATTGTCAATTCCCATAGCCACACAAAAATTAATAGACTTTAGTCTACAAACTCAAAAATCTTTAATTTTTATAGTTATTATCATTATTTTCTCAATGATAATAGCAGTGTTCTTGTCATTTTTGAGAAACTTGTATTCTATACAAATGATTTTAAAATTTAATTGGTTTTTAATGAATGGTGCTTTTAAACGTTTATTATATTTGCCTGCAAAATACTTCAGCGTTCGTTCTCCAGGAGAAATTACGTATAGAATTAATGCATTAACTCGCATTCAAGATATTATAGGCCCTACATTGGTACGTTCTATCTTAGATTTTTTTAGTAGTTGCACTTTATTAGGTTATGTTTTTTTTATTAATCCACTAATTGCAATATTAATTTTAATCTTTTTGTTATTGAATTTTATCTTTTTAGCTATTATGCAAAAACACATTAACTTTTCAAAGGACAGAGAGTTACATGAAGGAAGTAGTGCTCAAAGTATCCAACTAGATGCTTTAGTATCTATAAATAGTGTTAAGATAGGTGGATACATGAAACGTTACATAGATGATTGGGCTAACAGGTATCAAAATTTACTGAAAGCTATGGAAAAAAGAATGAAATTACAAGATGGTTTGGTTGGTTCAATATTGAACGGCTTTCAAACTTTTGCTCCACTGCTAATTTTATCTATTAATATTTATTTATCTCAAGTGGGATATATGACTTTAGGACAGGCGATTGCAGTACAGTCTGTTGTTTCTATGTTGTTCACATATACTAATTCTATATTTACTACTATTTCTGAAGCTTTGACGGCAACGAAATATATTGAATTATCAGAAGATATTTTTGAATACCCTGAGGAGAATCGTATTAATAGCATGATTCAAATGCAGTCAGGAGATGTAGAAATTAAGAATTTGCACTTTAGTTACACACCAGAAAGCCCTTTAGCAATAAAATCTATTAATTTAAGTATAAAAGAGGGTGACACTATAGCTTTAGTGGGCATGTCGGGATCAGGTAAAACTACATTAGGTAAACTTATTAGTACTCTTTTCGAACCTTCTAGTGGCAGCATTTTATATGGGGGTGTAGAGAAAACAAAATATAACATTGATAATTTAAGATCATCTATTAGTTACATACCACAAGAAGCATACCTTCATAATAGAACAATTTTGGAAAATTTGAAGTTGGGTTGTAACTACAATGAATACGAAATAATCAAACGTTGCCAATCTATGCCATTTTTAAACTTTATTAATAGCTTGCCTATGGGATATAGTACAGTAGTTTCTGAAATGGGTGCTAATTTGTCAGGAGGTCAACGACAAAGAATACATATAGCAAAAGTTCTTCTGCAATCTCCTAAATTATTAGTTATGGATGAAGCTACTTCTTCACTTGATAATGTGTCGCAGTCACATGTATATGACGAACTATCGAGATTAAAATGCACCAAAATCGTAATTGCTCATCGATTTGCTACTGTATTTAATGCAGATAAAATAGTTGTTATGGATCATGGAGAAATTGTTGAAGTTGGCGCACATAATGAATTGTTAAATAAAAATGGTTTATATAGAAAACTATTTAATGCTGAATTTAAAAAGGAGTGTGGAGTTTGAATAAGATAAAAGATGTAACAAATATAATCACTCGAGCTATTGAAGAAATAAATATTAATATGTTGGAAAATAATAATATACAAATTAAAAAAATAACAGAAGACATAGACGATGGAGATAATATAAATAATTTAATTGAACAATGCAGACAATCGTTAATTGAAATCAATGTCTGGAAAATCACGTATAAAACTTTTGTTTATGAATTTCATGAGTTTAGAAAAAAAATTAATTATCCTATTAGCACTAACTCGTCTATAGCGTATAATCATTATATTAATAATATATCTGCAGAAACTCTAATACATTGGTTTAATAAATATCCATATTTAAGAGAGATAATTGAAAAAATTATTAATAATATCTGTGAGTTTTCATTAAAAGTCTGTCATGATTTAATAACGGATTGGAATATTCTTATAGAAAAAAACCTTATAAATAAAGGTGAAAAATTGCAAAATATTACTTGCTTGGATTCAGATCCACATAATAATAATAAAGTTGGACTATGTTTTGATTTTGAAAAGTCAAAAGTTTTATATAAACCTAAATCTTTAAAAGTAGATATGCTTATTTCTGAAATATTTGAAAATATTTTACAGTTTGAAGAGCTGAACAAAATTATACCTGTTGCTACAAGTATAGATAGAGGAGATTATGGATGGCAACGTTTTATTAATCGAAATTATCTCAATAAAGATGATCTTCCTAAAGCATTTTACAATTTAGGTCTATGTTCGTCTTTATTTACTGCTCTAGGTGCTACAGATTTGCATGATGAGAATATAATTTTCAATAACGAATATCCATATTTTATCGATTTGGAAACATGTCTTCAGCCTGAAATTAAATATATAAATAATTCATTAGTAGATACTATGCTGGATAATATTAAATCTTCTATAGCTAGTACATCTATAATTCCTTCTAATATAATAAGTTATTTACAGCAGATATTAGTAGGTGCAATTAATACTCCCTACCCTCAAAAAACTAATAAAAGGCGTTTTTCTTTAAAAAATTTTGGCACTGATGCTATGGATATAGCCAAAGAAAATGTAACCGTGAACCATTTAAAATCTTCTATAAAACTAACAGAAGGTGAAGCAAGCAACCCTTTACCCTATCAATTCGACTTTTTAGAAGGTTTTTCAAAAGGTTATAAACGGGTCTTGGAAAAATCTGACTCAATAAAAAAACTTTTAAATAATCATTCTTTTACAAGTAGAGTAATAATAAGGCCTACCGATCAATATTACTTAGTTCTTGATGCAATTATATACCCAGAAAATCTAAAAAGTGAAAAAAATGTCGATAATATTTTAGACTACTTAAAGCCAACTAAATTAGTTAAAGATAGAAAAATTGCTCTGGATTTATTAAAAGAAGAAAAAAAAGCTATAAAACAAGGAGATATCCCCTTTTTTTATACTTATAATTCTAAGCATAATTTAAAAACACAAGGTTATACGACAGGAAAAGCTTTTGAGTTAACTCCAGTAGATAATATTAATGTGAAATTAAACAATTTATCAAATAAAAGAAAGCTATTAAACTTCCAATTTATAGCAGAAGGTTTTTCATACATCAAACTAAAAGAGGCTGAGTATTTTAACGAAGATAATATATTACACTTTTCTCCGTTATTTAAAAATACACTTAAAAAGACAACTATCAATAATCCATATCCCATTATAGATTTGTTATTAGATTTAAGTATAACTACTAATTCTGAAATAAAGAAAACTGGTTGGTTTAATGGAATGTATGGAAACATGCCTAGTATGTATAATTCTATGACTAACTTTTCTTTACATGATACGGGAGGTGTGATTTTTCTCTTAGAACATATTAAAGATTTTAGGCAAAATCCTAGTTTAGTTAAGTTGGATTTTCTAAACTCAGCTAAACTAGGATTACAAGAACTACAAGAATATTTTTTTAATGATAAAACAAGTAATTATTTCTCGATTATATCTGGAAAATCATCTATAGATTTCATTTTTGATTACAAAAACGAAAAATCTGACAATTTAGAAAAAGCTGGCTTCGACTGTTGTTTTACAAAAAAAGGTAATGATGTTTTTAATGGTACTCCAGGATTAGGATTAGTTCTATCCTCTTTTCCACTTACTTCGTCAGATATATTATTTAAAATTCTAAGTACAATGGTTTATGACGGTAAAAATCACAGTAAAAAAGGAATAGCTCACGGTGAATTAGGTATTTTATGGTCTAAATATCGTATTAATAAATTTTTGAAAAGAAAAGATACATGTAAAAAATTGTTTGAGGAAGTTAAAAATATTACCTATTCTTTAACTGGGTGGTGTTGTGGCAATGCAGGGTTACTCATGGTTTTAGCAGAAATGTGTACAGAATTAAACGTGGAAAAACAATTTTTAAAATCTATTGCTAAAAAGGCTATAATACTTTCTAATAATGAACCAATAGATTTATCAGTGTGTCATGGTGCAAGTGGTGTTTTGCAATCTTTACTATTCACTTATAGAGCAACAAATGATGAGTGGTATTTATCTTTAGCTAATACCTTTTGGCAAAAAGTTTTGGATTTATCAAAAAAGAATGGTTTTTATACTGGCGAGAAAAATAGAGATTATATACTAGGGTACTTTTTAGGGTGGAGTGGTTTTGCAGATAGTTGTTTATTACTCGCCCAATTTAATAATAAGAAAAAACCTTGGATACCATTGAATTTAAGCTCTAGTATATACCAAGAAAATTTATGATAGGAGCGTAAATATTTGATGAAAACTTTGGTTGCAATAAGTTCAGTAAAAAGTAATTCTAACTATCATTACATAGGGGACGTGAACTTTGGTACAATCAAAATACCTTTTGGAATTATAGAAGTCGGAAAACCAAAATTCGATACATCTCTTTCTGAAAATGACGATTATGTTTTGTTACAAGTCAAAGCAATTTCTTGTAATTATAGAGACAAGGCGATTTTAATAGAAAATTATAAGAAATTTAAAAAAAAGAATATTTCATACACGCCTTTTGGTTCTGAATTTTGTGCCAGTGTTATTAGTAAAGGGTCTAATGTTTCTGAATTTGAAGTTGGAGAAACAGTAATTCCTAATTGTTTTTTTTCTGACAGTAGAGAAAATGGAACTGGGATACCCACTAATTTTGCTTCTATGGGATGGTTGAAAATTCATAAAAATAAAATAATAACTTCGCCTAAAAATTTAACTCATAATGAAGCTGCTGGTTTTTCTCTAGGTGCACAAACAGCTACAGCAATGATACGTAAAATTAATATTTTAAATACAGGTGGAACACCTTTAGTGTTTAGTGCGCGCTCTACGACATCAATTTTTTTAATTAAAACTCTTTTAGCACATAATATTACTCCTATATGTTTAACTACGACAAAATGGAGTAATAAAGAAAAAAGACTTATTTATCCAAGTATCATAGAAAAAATTGATAAACATAAGTATCAAACATTAGAAAAGATAAAGAAGAAAAATATAACTCATGTTTTCGATCCCTTTTTTGACATGAATATAGAAGATGCTATGTATTGTTTGGATAACTTTGGTACATACATTACATGTGGACTTAGGGATCAACATCCTCTTTTTTCTAGTAATACACCATTACAACACGAACCTAAAGTTAGAAATGCTATTAGAGATGCTATTTTTAAAAATATCACAATCATTGGGAATTGTTTAGGAAAATCCAAAGATTTGGAAGATGCTATTAAATTAATTGAAAAAGGTTCTTTACATGTTCCTATTGATTGTATATATCCAATTGATAAGGGAATAAATTTTTTAACACGAACTTTTTGTGAAAAAAACAAGTTAGGAAAATGTATTTTAGAACTATAAAAAGGAGGATTTTTTGACCTTCAAGGTCAATAGGATTGGCAAGCTCAAAGGTTACCTGTTAGAACTATAAAAAGGAGAATTCTGATGATTTTAAAATCAATTAGTAAATCTTATGGTAACGAGCAAGTATTAGATGAATTATCTTTAACATTAAATAAAAATGAAGTTGTAGGTTTGATAGGAAGAAATGGAGCAGGTAAAAGTACTCTAATGAAAATAATCACTCAACTCGATAAAAGCTTTACTGGTAGTATTGAAGGTAACGAAGATATTGGTTATTTAATAGAAGAACCCAAATTATATAATAACAAAACTGGACTAGAGCATCTAAAGTATTTTTCTTCAATTTATAACAACAACTTTGATTTAAAACTGTACAATGAATTTTTACAAAACTTACAAATGTTAGATGTATTAAATAGAAAAGTAAAAAAATATTCGCTAGGTATGAAACAAAAGCTAGGAATACTTATTAGCATATTAAATAACCCGTCTTTTATTATTTTAGACGAGCCCACAAATAGTATGGATATTGAAACTTCGTCTGAATTATTAAAAGAATTAAAAAAAATAGCTCAAAAACAAAATATTGGTATACTTATATCAAGTCATAAATTAGAAGATATTGAAAATGTTTGTGATAGATTTTTATTTTTAAAAGATGGTAAAATTTCTAGAGAAGAAACTAAAAGCTCAAAAAATACTAACGTTATTAGCTTGGTTTTTATGAATGAATATGATTTGCAAAAATTTTCAAACACGCAAAAGTTTGGTCAAATAATAGCTACTGACTCTAATACATTAAAGTTACAAACTAAGCATAACATTAATGCGATTTTACAACACATAAATGATTCCAACATAAAAATAAGAGATATATTTTCAGAAAAACAAACTTTACGAGATATCTATATCAAAGAAAGTGGAGGTTCTAAAATTGATACTAAATATTAAAAAACACGTAATGATACACTTTTGGGAATTATTAAAAAGAGGACATCTATTATTATGGTTATTAATTACTATACTACCCCCTTTGTTAATAGCGTATCTTTCCATATATAAAAGTATGCCATTTACTATTAAACATGTATCAAACTTTTATTGTATGTTTGGCATGCTTGCCGCAGTCTTACATCCACTCTATTTTGTTAATAGAGACTATTCTACTAAAGTTGTATCCTTAATTAATAATTCTAGAAGAAATAGACTTCATTACGTAATATCTAATTATATATTATCTATGATAATCGCTCTTTTTTATGCTTCTATAGGCATAATACTATTGGTTATAGTTAAAAATTTTGGTGTAGAAGGTGCATTAACTCTCAAATTTATTATAGGGTTTCTATTTAATATAATACTATTAGTCACTACATATTTTGCTTTAGGATATTTAATGGTTTTGTATGGGGTGCATATCGGTATTATATATACTATTTTAACAGCATTATTATTATTCATTCACAATATTTTCTCAAATATATTAGAAACCATACAAAATGAAAATGCAAAAAAATTTATAGAAAATTTACCAATATATTATTATCCTGCATTAGTTGGTTCAAAACCTTTTTCTTTTTCACAGTATATTATAGGTATAATAATCATATGTTTAATAACATTATGGATATTCACTAAAAATTTGAGAAATCGTTATTAAAAACAATATTTTATATGGAGGAATTTTAATGAGTGCACTTAATTGGTTTATATTATTTGTTATTAGCGCTATGTTAGGTTCTTTTGCAGCCAGTATTTTAGATAATATTATGCAAAGCATTTGGATCCCAAGAATTTGTGGAGGATTGGTAGCCGCTTTAGTAGGTGGCTTTTTATATCTTTTTTTTACAAATGAAAAGTGATATTAATTTTTCAGAGTCTGCGATATAAATATTCCAGTAATTGAGAAAATGAGTTGAGCTGATTTGCCGCCAGAAAGTTGGACTGAAAACCTAACTGCTTAGGAAAAGTTTTTTTCAGCTCAATATTATAACAATGATTCTATTGCAAAGTTAAAAATGTATCGAAATCTCTAGTTTAAATTTATGATTTGATTAACTTACAAGCATGACGCTAATTTCGTGGCATATCGAAAATCCGTAGATCTGAAGAGACCTACGGTTCTTTTGGTTCTGTTGCAAAGTTAAAAAATAAGTGTCTAACCTTATGTTTAAAATAATAC
>ERZ1023203.126-NODE-126-length-13524-cov-3.509837_pt1 | contig 13524 bp, 11 predicted proteins | sample MGYA00380444_ERZ1023203 | MGnify/ENA primary metagenome ERZ1023203 (study PRJEB33173, sample SAMEA4830386) | metagenome | study: EMG produced TPA metagenomics assembly of the PRJEB25223 data set... | reverse complement strand
AAGGAACACATTATATCTTAAATGGCACCAAAATTTATATTACTAACGCTGTATTTTCAGATACGTTTATTGTTTACGGTAAAGTGGATGGCAAGCATTTTACCGCGTTTATCGTTGAGTGTGATACACCAGGGCTTTCCCTTGGCCCGGAAGAAAATAAGATGGGCATCAAAGGGTCATCAACAAGATCGGTCATTTTTGAAGATTGTCCTGTGCCAGCCGAAAATCTGCTTGGAGAAGTGGGCAAAGGCCATATTATTGCACTTAACGTCCTGAATCTGGGCCGCTTCAATTTAGGTTCTGCCTGCATGGGGGCATCCAAAACCGGATTGAAGAAAGCTCTTCAATTCACAGCGGAAAGAAAGCAATTTGGAAAAGCCATCGCTGATTTTCCGGCTACCAAGGAAAAAATCGCAAAAATGGCAGGGAGAATTTACGCTGCTGAATCGCTGCAGTATCGTACAGCCAAATTGCTGGAAGAATCATTAGGAGACTTATATGATTCATCTGATTTAAAACTTATCGGCAAAAGAATGAGCGAATATGCCACAGAATGTGCGATCTGCAAGGTGTTTGGCTCGGAAACACTCGACTATACGGCAGATGATGCACTGCAGCTTCATGGCGGAGCAGGATTCATCAAGGAATACGGAGTGGAACAAATGTATCGTGATTCCCGCATTAACCGTATTTTTGAGGGAACAAATGAGATTAATAGACTCTTAATACCTACACACCTTCTCCGGAAAGCAATGAAGGGTGAAATCGATTTAGCTGCAAGAGTGGAGGAGGCTGTTGTTCAGTTGAGCAAACCTGAACCAATCGGCCAGGCCATCTTTGAGAAAGAAAGAGCGGCAATTGATACGATGAGAAACCTATTCCTGTTAAACTCCGGGCTCGCTTACGAAGCATTTGGCAGTTCACTTGTTCATGAACAGGAAGCACTTATGAAACTGGCCGACCTGGCCATTGCCCTTTATGCTTCAGAATCGGCTGTCTATCGTACTTATAAAGCTATCCAAGAAATTGGAGAAGAAAAAGAGGAATTGAAGATTCTTCTGACAAGAACGTTTATCGAAGGTGCGATATGGGATGCAGAAAAACTATCGCGTCAGCTAGTGTCAGAATTGGCTTCTGATAGCAAAAGAGATCAATTGATCGGATTAGTCATCCGTGAATGCGGCAGATTCAGTTCCTTTGGGAAGGAAAGTGCGAGAAACAGAAGGATAGCTGAGCTTGTATATGATAAAGGCGAGTATCGCTGCTAGATATATAGAAAAGGAGTGTTTTAAAATGAAAGCCATCCAATTCAAAGAGTATGGGGGACCTGAAGTCCTTAACTTAATTGACCTTGAACGGCCTCAGCCTACAGGACGTGAAGTATTAATCGAGGTTCATGCCATTGGGGTGAACTATGCAGATACGGCAAGAAGAGAAGGGCAATACGTCGTGCCCACTCCTCTGCCGTTCATTCCAGGTGCGGAAGTGGCGGGTGTTGTCGCTGCAGCTGGTGAAGATGCGAAAATTCCTGTTGGCACAAGAGTGGTTACGCTAATAGAATCAGGCGGCTACTCGGAGTATGTAACAGCAGATGAAAGAGGGCTGATTCCGCTGCCGGAAGGATTGGATTTCAAGCTGGCTGCGGCCCTGCCCCTGCAAGGTCTGAGCGCTTATCATATTTTGAAAACAATGGGCAGGCTTGAAGCGGGAGAAAGCGTACTTGTCCATGCAGCAGCAGGAGGGGTGGGGACACTTGCTGTTCAGCTCGCAAAATTATTCGGTGCAGGGACCGTCATTGCCACAGCCAGCACTGATGAAAAACTTCAGCTTGCGAGTGAAATGGGTGCGGATGTTCTCGTAAACTACACAAATGAAGGCTGGGAAAATGAAGTGCTGGAAGCAACAGGCGGAAAAGGTGTGAATGTAGCACTCGAAATGGCAGGCGGGGAAATTTTTAATAAAACTCTGAAATGCCTTGCCACCTTTGGCCGTCTTGTCATTTATGGTGTCGCTAGTGGGGAGCAAAGCCGGTTTTATCCTTCATCCTTAATGGGACAAAACCAATCCGTCATCGGATTTTTCCTTCCACAGATCATGAGAAAACCCGAACTGCTGCAGCCGAGTATGAAGGATTTATTGACATATGCAGCTGAAGGAAAGCTGAAGCTGACAATTGGGGAAATCCACCCTCTTGAGGATGCTGCCAAGGTACATGAGCGAATGCAGTCGAGGCAAACAAAAGGAAAGCTTATTCTTGTACCATCAAGATAATTGGAAGCCTGCCATTTAACAAATGGCAGGCTCTTTTTCTATTAAACTGACAGGAATATAGGGATTTATAGAGAACATAAATAGTAGTGCTGATCCTATTTTTGATGAGGGTGATTTATGTGGGAAAGGAAGAGGTAAAGAAAAAGGTACAGAATACATTCGGTAAAAATGCAGAGAAATATGTGACAAGCAAAATTCATGGAGATGCGGCCGAACTTACCCGGCTCGTTCAAACTCTGAATCCGCAGAAAGATTGGGTGGTGCTGGATATCGCAACAGGAGGCGGGCATGTGGCCAAAAGTCTGGCACCTTTTGTTTCCCAGGTCTTCGCAGCTGATTTGACAAAAGAAATGCTGGCCAATACCGCACGCCATCTGGAAAGCTTTAAAAATATCTGGTATGTCCTCGCGGATGCTGAAGCTTTGCCATTTCTGGATAATTACTTTGATGCCGTCACCTGCCGGATCGCTCCCCATCATTTTCCCCATCCGGAAAAGTTCATTGCGGAAGCTGGAAGGGTATTAAAACCAGGCGGCCATTTCCTGATGATTGATAACGTATCACCTGAAGAAAAAGAGCTTGCTGGCTTTATAAACACTGTTGAGAAATTGCGGGATGACAGTCATTGCCGGTGTTTGTCGGCAGGAGAGTGGAGAAAGCTATTTGCTTTTTCCAGGCTGCTTGAAACGAACTCGAAGAGCAGGAAGAAAACGTTTGAGTTTCCGTCCTGGGTAAGGCGGACAGCCGAAAGTGAAGAACAGATTAGGACAGTCGAAGATTATATTTTGCAGGCTGATCAGGCTGCAGCTGATTACTTTCAAATCGAAATTCATGACGGGAGGGTGCAATCCTTTAAAGTGGATGAATGGATGGCACTTTGCGTAAAACAATAGGAGGAAATAGTGATGGATTTAAACCTGAAAAATAAAAAAGCGCTAGTGGTGGCTTCAAGCCAGGGGCTGGGAAAAGCAATTGCGGCACAGCTTGCACAGGAAGGCGCCAATGTGATGATTACAAGCAGGGATGAAGCAAAACTGCAAGCTGTTCAAAAAGAATTCCGTGATCAATATAATGTTGATGTTGAGTATTACCGTGCAGATGTTACCATTCCGGAAGATATAAAAAAGTTAGTCAATAATACAGCTGAAACACTTGGCGGAATCGATATTTTGATCAATAATGCCGGCGGGCCTCCCGGGGGAACGTTTGAATCCCTAACAGATGAAGACTGGGAAAAAGCGTTTCAATTGAATCTATTAAGCCATGTAAGACTGATCCGGGAAGCTCTTCCCGAATTAAAGAAAAATGGCGGCAGGATTATTAACATTGCTTCCTCTAGCATTAAGCAGCCGATACCAGGACTTCTGCTGTCCAATACATTCCGATTGGGCATTGTCGGAATGACCAAAACACTCTCAGAGGAATTGGCAGCTTATAATATCTTAATCAACACAGTAGCTCCGGGAAGGATTGCGACAGACAGGGTTGATTATCTGGATCAGCATAACGCAGACCGGCAAAACATCTCCAAAGAAGAAGTTGCAGAAAAAGCCAAAAGCAATATCCCGCTGCGCAGATATGGAACACCGGAAGAATTTGCAAATGTCGTGACTTTCCTTGCTTCCGATGCCAGCAGCTATGTGACTGGAAGCTCCATTTTGGTCGATGGCGGAATGGTGAAAGCTTTATAGGTGTTAACAGGCCGTATTCATTCGGATCAGGAAGGAAAAAACCAAAGCGCAGGAGTTTGAACCCGTGCTGATTCGGACAGGAAAAGGAGAAATCAGGCTGAAAGAGTCCGAATCCGGTGCTCATTCGGACAGGAAAAGGAGAAATGAAGTTGAGAGAGTCCGAATCCGGTGCTCATTCGGACAGGAAAAGGAGAAATCAGGCTGAGAGAGTCCGAATTCGGTGCTGATTCGGACAGGAAAAGGAGGAATCAGGCTGAGAGAGTACGAATTCAATGCTGATTCGGACAGGAACAGGAGAAATCTAAGGAAGCAGTCCGAAACTTGCTCCCATTTAATAAATTGACGCCCTGTAATTGGCTGAACTGCCAATCTCCGAGAAGCTGCCATAAAAAAGACGATTTTCCGCATCTCAAGGAAAATCGTCTTTCTCCTTAACCCCGTTTTGTAATCAGGATCCAAATATATAATAGTATGGAGATTCCTACCGAACCTGCCGCGGTCATATAAATGCTGCTGTATCCGAACAAATGGGCGATTTGGCCAAAGACCATTGCACCTATCCCGACTCCAAGATCAAAAAAGGAGAAGAACGTTGCATTAGCCATCCCCCGTCGATTGGGAGGCGCTTCTTTTACAGACCAGGCCTGAAGGGCCGGCTGGACTGATCCGAATCCCAGACCATAAAGAATGGCCGCTATATACATGATCATGCTGTTCGGCAGCCATGCCAGCAGGAACATGGCTGCTAAAATCAGCACAGCACCAGGTAAAAACACAGCCTGATGTCCCCGTTGATCATATAATCTGCCGGCAAAAGTCCGGGAAAGCATTAAGGCAATCGCAAACAGCAGGAAATACCAGTGTATTCCGCCTATGCCTTTTTGAGCAGAGTATATAGGGAGAAACGAAGCGATGCCGCCGAAGGTAACGGTAATGAAAAATAAAAGAAATGATGGCCTTAAGGCACTTTTTTCATAGATATCCCACCGTTTCAAGGGGACACTTTGTTTTTCAGCCTGCTTGTACCTGATTCTCGATGATAATACAAGCGCGGCTAATCCAAGCAGGGCACAAATTAAAAATAAGAGCTTGAAAGATATAATTCCGGCAAGCGCCAATCCCAGGGTGGGGCCGAAAGCCAGGGCTATGTTACCGGAAAGACCGAAGTAGCCCATCCCTTCCCCGCGCCGCTTAGCAGGTATCAAATCGGTGGCAATAGTTCCGGAGGCTGTAGTTGAAAAACCCCAGCCAAATCCTTGGACAATCCTTAAGACAAATAAGAAAATTAAACTATTAACAAATCCAAATGAACCAACCGAAAGAACGAAAATCGCAAGGCCCGTTAAATAGACAAAACGCCTTCCCTTCGTCTCAAGCGTATGCCCTGCATAAGGACGCAATAGCAGAGCAGAGAATGTGAAGATGCCGACTACAATCCCGATCAGCTGGTCATTCCCTCCCAATTTTTCTACAAAAAGAGGGATCGTGGGCAATGTCATTTGAAATCCGAGAAAAATAAAAAAATTGGACATCAATATGAGCACAAAATCTCTGGACCAAATCTTCTCAGAGCCTGCATGCTGTTTTTTTGCTATAGTATGAGCCATATAAATCCTCCCAAGAACGATGTAAAATGATTAGGTAATCTAAATATTTTTCTATTATAAATGAAAACAAATGGAAATTCTAATGAATGCCACTTTAAGGAGGAGCAAAATGAAGATTAGAGAAAGAGGAGTAATGATTGGGAAACTCCAGACTGGCGAAAAAAATTGCATTACAGATGTAGAAGGGGTCATGGTAGGCCATATTACTTTGGACTATCCTCTCAATGATAATGACCAATATGTCTGTACTGGCGTTACCGCAGTAATGCCCCATGAAGGAAATTTATTCCTTGAAAAAGTCACGGCCGCGAGCTATGTCATCAATGGCTTTGGAAAAACGACCGGTCTGGTACAGGTTGAAGAATTAGGCCTGATTGAATCTCCAATCATGCTGACAAACACATTTGGAGTTCCAGCGGTTACACATGGAACCCTGGAATACATGCTGCGAACCACTCCTGAAATTGGAGACACAACTGGAACGGTCAATATCGTCGTGGGTGAATGCAATGATGGTTTCCTAAATTCTATTCGGACACTTCCTGTTAAACCGGAACATGCAATAGCAGCCATTGAAAATGCCAATCCGGAAAAAGCTGAGGAAGGTGCGGTCGGAGCAGGGAAAGGCATGGTGTGTTTCGGATATAAGGGCGGAGTAGGAGCGTCATCACGAGTTATAAGCGAAGAACAAAGTTCAAAAGAGTACATAATCGGGTGCCTGGTGGTCAGCAATTTTGGCAATAAAGATGAATTCCCATTCAGCAAATACGGCCTGTCAGAAATTCGGCAGGAAACAAAGGACACGCCTGATGGCTCGATTATGATTATTCTGGCCACGGACACACCCGTCAGTGACAGGCAGCTGAAAAGGCTTGCCAAAAGATGTGGAATTGGCCTCGGCCGGACAGGCAGTCATTTCAGCAATGGCAGCGGGGATATCGTCATTGCTTTTTCAACGGCCAATAAAGTTTCTCACGATAGCATCAATATGATGGAAACTGCCCGTTTCATCAGAGACGACCATCCCCTTATGAACAAGCTTTTTCAGGGTGCTGCAGAAGCCGCGGAGGAAGCAATTCTGAATTCCTTATCCCAGGGAGTAACGACGAAAGGGCGGGAGGGAAGAGTGGTCGAGGGGATGTTTTCATAAGACATTTATTTGTATTTAAAAAAGTCTATCTTTTCAGTTAATTAATTGATATAATTATGGATAAGTGAAAATACCAGGTGAGGGCGCCTTAATAGGTAAGCTGTTTTATGGCTTATTCTGTTAAGGCGCCTTTTTGTATGGAGCTAATGTAACCGCTTACGTAAAAATCAGGGCTGTCGCATACCGTTCCATATACTCGAAGGGAGGCTATTTATGTTTACATGCACATTAAAAAATGAAACCTATCAATTCCGTTCAATTGCAGATGTTTTGGCAAAAGCCAGTGAGGAGAAATCTGGGGATAAAATGGCAGGCATTGCTGCAGGATCTTCTCTTGAACGAATGGCAGCCAAAGTGGTGTTAAGTGAAATAACACTTAAGGAAATCTATGAGAATCCGGTTATTGCATATGAAACAGACGAAGTAACCCGCATAATCTATGATGATCTTAATCTCTTTATTTACAAAGAGATTGCAAACTGGTCTGTCGGTGAATTAAGAAATTATATTTTGTCCCACCATACCAGTACCTCGGAATTATTCAGAATCAGCAGGGGTCTGACGAGCGAAATGATCTCGGCTGCGGCAAAGCTGATGTCTAGCATTGATCTTGTCATGGCTTCACAGAAAATCAGGCCAACTGCCCATTGCAACACAACGATTGGCGAGCCTGGACGCCTGGCATTCCGCTGCCAGCCAAATCATCCCATTGACAACCCTAATGGCATTCTTGCATCTATGAAAGAGGGGCTTTCCTATGGATCTGGGGATGCCGTCATAGGTGTGAACCCCAACAATGACTCTGTTGAATCGGTCTCGAGAATTTTACATATGACTCATGAATTTATTCAAAAGTGGGAAATCCCAACGCAGAACTGTGTTCTTGCCCATATTACAACTCAAATGCATGCCCTCAAAAAAGGAGCCCCTATAGCTCTTATGTTCCAAAGCCTTGCGGGGACACAGGCGGCGAATGATGATTTTGGAGTTTCAAAGGAAATTCTTGATGAAGCGTTTCAGCTGATGGCTACACAGGGCACATCTACTGGGCCGAATCAGCTATACTTCGAAACTGGCCAGGGATCGGAAGTATCGCTGGATGCCCATCTTGGCATAGATATGCAGACACTCGAAGCGCGTACCTATGGATACGCCCGGCATTGGAAGCCGTTCATGGTTAATAATGTATCTGGCTTTATCGGGCCGGAGACCATTTATGATGGCAAACAGGTAATTCGTGCAGATCTCGAGGACCTGTTTATGGGGAAAATGCATGGACTTCCGATGGGGATAGCCCCTACATATACCAACCATATGCAGGCAGATCAAAATGATCAGGAAATCGCAGGCATGCTGACTGCTCTTGCCGGTGCGAATTTTTATATGGGCGTGCCTGGCGGAGACGACGTTATGCTAAGCTATCAGGATACCAGCTATCATGATGATGCAAGCTTAAGAGAAATGCTTGGGCTCCGTCCCCTTCGTGAATTCGAAATATGGCTTGAGAAAATGGGAATTATGGAAAATGGCAAACTAACCGAACGTGCAGGAGATCTATCTATTTTTAAGTAGGAAGGGGGCATCAGAAATGGATATTCAGTCAATCGTAAAGCAGGTAATGGAAGAGCTCCAAAAAGAAGGGCAAATAAAAAATAATCCTATTGTAAAAGATCCTGCAGAAACAAAGGTCCGCAATATAAATTACGAAAAGATTAACCAAGTGGGTGTAGAACAGCCAGACAATCGGGAAGAAATCGAAAAGGTGCAATCGATTACTCCAGCCAGAATTGGGATAGGACATACTGGAACACGAATGAAAACAAAGAATTACCTGGAATTCAGGATAGATCACGCAGCAGCCCAGGACGCAGTGTTTAAAGACGTTTCTGAGGATTTGCTGAAGGAATTAAAGCTGCCTGTGCTCTTTTCCAAATCTGAAACGATGGACCAATACTTAATGGACCTGGACAGCGGGAGGCGACTCAATGAAACATCCAGAAAATGGGCTGAAGAAAATCTTCCGAAAAATAAACAGGTTCAAATCATTGTATCGGATGGCCTGAGTTCAACAGGTGTTGAGGCAAATATAAGGGATCTGCTGCCCGCGCTGGTGCAAGGTTTAAAATCGAAAAAGATTACCATTGGAGATCCTGTTTTTATTAAGCGGAGCAGAGTTTGGATTCAGGATGATGTAGCTTCTATTGTCAATTGTGATTGCGTCATTTCACTTATAGGAGAAAGGCCAGGATTGGCAACCGCTAAAAGCATCAGTGCCTATCTGATATACCAGCCCAATGAGGATACAGTCGAAGCAGATCGCACTGTTATCAGCAATATTCATGAGGGAGGCGTTCCCCCTGTTGAGGCGGGTGCCCATCTGGCTGATTTAATAGAGGCAATATTAAAGCATAAAGCCAGCGGTGTAAAATTAGCACAGCTTAAATAGGATAGGAAGGCAGCAGGATTCCATTTTTTCCAGCTGCCTTTTCCATTCTCCAGAGGAATTCCATATCTGTACCAAATTTCCTATTGAACAATCGAAAACGATGTTGACATTCTTCGGCATTCCCTTTAATATTTTTATATATTCTGACAGTTTTAAAAACTTATTGGGAGATCTCAGCCTATGCCAAACTTCTCAGTCGAAGCGTTATGCACCCTGCATACAAGTCTTTCAAAAATGGATGTTGAAAGGATTAAAGAGGTCTCTGCCAATCTTTCATTAATCGCCGATCTGAACCAGGCAAACGTTTTTGTTGATTGCCCTACTAAAGAAGGCAAACATGCTATAGTAGTAGCTGAAGCTGCCCCAACTACTGCTAAATCTGTTTACCAGAAGCCGGTCGCAGGCAAGTTTGCCTATGAAGCTTTTGAACCCGCTGTTTTATATACTCTGAGGACAGGTAAAAATATGTTTCTCAATCGCGCCTTGACACAGGAAGGCAAGACGGTGGAACAAAGCGTGGTGCCGATTAAAGGATTAGATGACCGTGTCATCGGGGCACTTATTATGGAAAAGGACATCAGTGAGAAGCTTCAGCGGCAGCTCAAATTGGAAGCGTTATCAGAGGCGACAGAAACCTTGAGCGGTATACTCATTGGAATGGCAGAAAATCGTCCGATCATCCCAGAGGTAATCGAGGAATCACTATTCTTTATTGACCATGAAAATAAGGTTGTTTATAACAATCCTTCAGCAACTAATCTCATACACGAAATTGGCAAGGAAAATTGCAGGCCAGGTGTTCCGCTGATTGATTGTTTTCCATGTATTCAAGAAATTCTTAACGAGCCGGAAGAGCTCCTTGTAAAAGAAATGAAAATGATGAATAAGGTATTCCGTGTTAAGAAAATAAGTCTTGATCTTGCCGGGAAGTCAGATGGAACCTTCATCATCCTTAAAGATCTGACAGAGCTCAGGGAAAAGGAACGGGAGATTGCTGTTAAATCTGTGGCCATACGGGAAATCCATCACCGTGTTAAAAATAACCTGCAGACTGTTGCCAGCCTTTTGAGGCTTCAGATGAGAAGGGGTGTGCCGGAAGAAAGCAAGGTACATTTCGTGGAAAGTCTGAACCGCATCTCAAGTATTGCTTCGGTGTATGAAATTATTCTTTCGAGCTCAAGTGTGGATGAAGTGGATATTTACAGCTTAATAGAGAAAATAGGCAATATGCTGGTCCATGAAGCAAAACACGAGCAGAAAAAGATACATATTCAGTACAGGGGACCTAAGCTTTTAATCGACTCTGAAAAAGCTGTATCCCTGTCTCTGGTCATCAATGAACTTATACAGAATTGTGTAAAGCACGCATTTAAACATATGCATGAAGGGATAGTCGAGGTCTGTTTCGAATATTCCAATGATGAAATTAAGGTTGAAGTCATTGATAACGGTGAAGGATATTCCCCGGAAGCAAAACCTTCTCTAGGCTTGGATATTGTGAAAATGATGATTGAGCACGATTTATCCGGTCATTTTTTAATCGAACGGGCTGAAAAAGGGACCGTTGCAGCTGTGCAATTTCCCTTTGAAAGGAAGGGGGAATAGCTGTGAAGAAAAGAATTATGGTTGTGGAGGATGAATCAATTGTCCGCATGGACTTAAGCTTGATGCTAAAGGATGCTGGCTATGAAGTAGTTGCTGAGGCAGGGGATGGTGAAATGGCGGTCGAGCTTGCTTTTTCATTAAAGCCTGATTTAATTCTGATGGATATCAAGATGCCCAATCTGAATGGACTAAAAGCAAGTGAAATTATTTCCAATAAAATCAATACACCCATCCTTATCCTTACAGCATACAGTCAGCGGGAATATATTGATAGAGCCAAACAGGCAAATATACTCGGCTACCTTGTTAAGCCTGTTAATGAAGCCAGCCTAATTCCTGCGGTTGAGATTGCGCTAAGGCAGGCAGAGAATGCAAATGCAATCCGGGAACAAGTGGAATCCATGAATCAGAAGTTAAATGAAAGAAAAATTGTTGAAAAAGCAAAAGGCATTTTAATGCAAAAGTTTAACATGCCTGAAGAAGATGCCTTTAGGAAAATGCGGAAGATCAGCATGAACAAACAGGTTACACTGGAAAATGTAGCAAAGCGTATCATAGTAAAATATAACGCTTAATATCTTTTACAAGTGGATAGAACGGGCAAAGGTGCCATGCGTCTGCAAAAAGCTGACGTACGGCACCTTTTTGTCTTTTTACTTATTCTTATACTATCAAGCTGCTATTTTATCCTATTTTTCTTGTAAAGAAGCTGCACGATTCCGTTAACATATAAAAACGTTTCAGGGAGGGATTTATGATGGAATTGGTAGGTAAAATTGTTATCTACATTATCATGGCTTGTGCTGTCGCTGGAGCCTTTGCTGCCATCCGCAACAGTGATGAGGGATTAGGAAAGCAGTTTATGGAGGGGCTTCATGCTGTCGGACATATCTTTGTTCCGGCTGCCGGGATTATGGCGTCCATTCCATATTTATCGTGGTTTATCGATAAGGTCTGCGGTCCATTTTTCGCTGCAATCGGGGCAGATCCTGCCATAGCTGCAACAGCCATATTAGCAACCGATATGGGAGGCTACCAGTTAGCTGAAGTGTTGAAGCAAACACAGGAAGGCTGGATCATGGCGATGATTGTCGGTTTTATGGCGGGTGCAACCATTGTTTTCTCCATACCGATGGGCCTGGCGATGCTTGATAAGAGAGACCATAAATATATGGCTCTTGGCGTGATGTCAGGCGTTCTGACCATTCCAATCGGCGCTTTCATTTCAAGTGTGATTATTGCCGTTTCTAGCTCAAGTTTCAGGGACTTCATTTCCACATCCGGCGAAGCAAAATATCAGTTCGCGCTCGGTTTGGGACAAATCTTATTGAATTTAAGTCCGCTTTTAATCTTTGTAGTACTGATTGCGCTGGGGTTGTATTTCCTGCCGGATTTAATGATCAATGGGTTCATGTGGTTTGGACGTATTTTAGATGCGGGCATTAAGCTGGTTTTGGTCTTTTCCATCGTAGAAATTTTTACTGGATTATTCTCAACTGTATTTGGTGGATGGGGATTCCATCCAATTATGGCGGATTCGGAGGATCAGTTCCGGGCGCTTGAGACTGCCGGCTATATTGGGATCATGCTTGCCGGTGCATTTCCGATGGTTTATCTTCTTCAAAAATATGCCGGCGGCCCGCTGGAAGCTATTGGCCGTAAGGTGGGATTAAGCAAGGAAGGCAGTGCAGGAATCGTTGCCACAATCGCGAACATCCTGGCTATGTTTAAATTGGTCAGAACAATGCCGCCTAAAGATAAAGTCATTAATATTTCCTTTGCGGTCTGTGCGGCCTTTTTGCTTGGTGACCATTTATCCTTTACAGCAAATTTCCAGCCAACATTAATCCTTCCGATTATAGCCGGTAAAATATCTGCCGGGATCATCGGAATTGGTTTAGCGTACTGGCTTTCTGTCCCTAAGGCTCTGGAATTGGAGAAAAAAGACCGTGAAGCAGGCATTATCGGGAAAGATGAATATTTACCGAAAGAAGAAAAAGTAAAAAAAGCAATATAAGCAGCAGTCACCTGGGAGGGCCGAAGCAATGAATGAAGAAAAACAACGATTTATTCAAGAATTTGTACCGGGAAAACAAGTAACACTCAGTCATTTAATCGCAAATCCCGATCCGGATATGTTTGAAAAACTGGGGATACAGCAGGCAGGAGCGTTAGGGATTCTAACACTGACACCAAGTGAAACGGTTATCATTGCAGGAGATCTGGCGACCAAAGCGGCAGATGTGCAGATCGGGTTCCTGGACCGGTTCACAGGCAGTCTTGTGATTGTAGGAACCGTATCAGCTGTGCAAATGGCCATGGAGGAAATCAACCGGTTTTTATCTGAAACACTAAGGTACACTCCTTCGGAAATAACTAAATCATAAGGAGATGTATAGAATGACCAAAGTGAACAGAGCGATGCTGATCGGTTCCATCGGGGCTGGAAAGTCGACTTTAACAAATGCTATTCTTGGCCGCAAAGCGGGAGCGGTTAAAACACAGGCATTGAACTATTTTGACTGGATTGTGGATACGCCTGGGGAATATACTGAGAATCCATTTTTCTATAAAAATATCATGGCTACGGCACTCGAAGTGACCCATGTACTATATTTACAGGATTCCACAAAGCGGAAAACTATTTTCCCGCCAGGTTTCAGCAATGGGTTTAATAAGCTTCCAATTGGAGTCGTGACAAAAAGCGATTCTGATCAATCGGCTGTAAACTCGGCAATCAGGCAGCTTAGAATC
>ERZ1023203.125-NODE-125-length-13580-cov-5.051017_pt1 | contig 13580 bp, 10 predicted proteins | sample MGYA00380444_ERZ1023203 | MGnify/ENA primary metagenome ERZ1023203 (study PRJEB33173, sample SAMEA4830386) | metagenome | study: EMG produced TPA metagenomics assembly of the PRJEB25223 data set... | reverse complement strand
CACGAGTACCTGGGCAATTCGGTTGCGATCGTAGACGATGAATCAAACCGTTATTATGAACGGCTCAGCCGACTGCAGAAGATTTTCGAAGATATGTTTGAAAATCTGATCAGTGAACCGCTGTTTATGGGGATTACTTCGATCAGTAATCGATTAACGGCCGAAATCGATCATTTGGTTTCTTTGTTAAATGTGGCTGAAAGTCATGCTAAATCACTGAACTATATACTGAATTCCCCGCCTGCCGAGCTGCTTGAACATATTTTCCGGACGAACGTCAGTGTGGAAAGCATCTTTAATGAAATCCGCAGCTTTTTGTATGATTTGAAAGCGGATGTTCAGGATCTTTCCAAAAGCCTTATCCGGATTATTTCCAATAAGATCCCGGAGCTGTTTGAGGGCGGGAAAGAACTCTGGTATGATGCTGTAGTCAGTGAGTTAAAAGCCCATTATGGGATCGTCAACAATAACAGGGATAAGCTTCTTTCACATATCAGCGAATACCAGAAACAAGTTCAGGACGTTGCCGCTAATTTTCATGACAGGGACCTTTCCCTCGGGCAATCCATCAGAAGCAAATCCTCTCATTCCAATTCAATATCCGTACAGGGAACGAATACGTATAAACTGGAAGATTCCCCCTACATGGAACTAAGGATGAAGATTAAGGAATTTCAGATGGATACTGCTTATACTGCCTTTACCAGATCAACTCATGCACTCCTCTTGCCTTTATTGCATAAAGCATGGGTAATCACTTTGAATATTGAAAATGCATTGGAACTCCTGTCGAGCACCATCAAAGGAGCAACCAAATTCGCATTGGACTACACCATCCCCGGCAAGTTATTCGGCCTGTTTTCGGACTTTGATGATAAAATCAGAAACAGTGTCAACAACGCGCTAGAGCCTTTGGACGAATTCGCCGGCACTATTGAAGGCATCCGAAAAGGGTTGGACCGATTAATGGCTGAGTACCCTACTCTACTAGAGAATTTTAGGCCTTATGTCGAGACAGCCATTTTTAATAACAGCGGCTACTATAATGTCCACCTTTACAACCTCGCATCCATTGCTATTTTAAGAGAGATGGAAATGCTGTTTGATGATGTGGTTTATCAATTAGGGAACCACAAGGCTGAAGCGATAGAGGCATTGTGTGAGGTTTCTAAAAAAGTGAAGGGTAATATGGGGATTCTGTATGAACAGGTGGATCGCGGGACGATTAATTAACAGGATTTAATAAACCGGGCTGAGTGGCAGCTCGGTTTTCCTTTTATATAGGGATCAATTTGCGGTATTTTATAATCTATTTGCAGAACTTAATTGCCTATTTGCAATTTGATAGCTCTATTTGCAGAACTTAATTGCCTATTTGCAATTTGATAGCTCTATTTGCAGGTTCACCATACCGCCCAAAGCCTGCTCTTCATGCAGCACCCGGTACATCCCTAAACAGCAGCTTAAATCAATCAAACGTTTGATTGATTTATTCTGGCTTTTCCAAGTACTCTCCCAGCAGCTCTCTAAAAAGCCCATTCAATTCCCTATTTTTCTTCTCCTTCAGCCACTCCACCTGGTTAATGGGCAGATTTAATTTAAGCGTGATTTTTTCATTCGGCATTTCCACTTTTCGGATTTCTTCTAATGTAATGCCCGCCTCAATATCCGGAAAGTCCTGCTGTTCCTCACTTATTCTTAAGATACCTTCGTAAGGTTCATCCGGATCAAGTTCACAAAATAAGCTCAGCCTGGGCAGCTTCCCTGGCACAGATTTTAGAAACATAAACGAGCTAATCAGCCCGCCGTCTTCCATTTCTATTTCTGTAATCAGACTTTCCCTGTTCTGATATTTTCTTAGAGTAACTTCACTTACGATCATATCCACTTCCAGCGTATTACCTGCAGACGATTCAAAAATATAGATGGCACTGTTAAACACATAGATTTCTTCCCCATCCAGGTTTATTGATTTTATACCAGCCATATTTGTTCCCCCATACGTATGAAGTTCGTAATGATAGACGATTCAATAATATTTAAGTACATCATATCAAAAATATATATGTAGGGGAGCCTATAAATTGACTAATTTTCCTTTTCCCAATTATGACTTATATGACTAATAGGGCTCATAAATTTCAATATTCCCGGTTAAAAAATACAATAGAGCAAATCTTTAACTCGTTTAAATTATTTTATTTTTTGGGTTCATCTTTTCGACAAAACTATTTATCTACCAGCTTGTTCTATAGGATTACCTAGGAACTTTATTTTATAGGCTATTCTTATTTCGCTATTTTCTATTATTTTTCGGGAAATAAATAGGTTTTCTGTCGATTTACAATTACTGTAGCAGCTGAATGATTTTACCCCGCGAATGCAGGACAGGTACACCTTCTTGTAATCCTGCCAAAAAAATCAAAAAAACTAGCTAAGGAATGCCAATGTCAACTTATCAGCCAAATTCAATTCCACTTCACCTTTTTCATTAAAAGGGGTGATCATCGCTGTTGTTACACCATACAAATGCATTTCACCAGTAGTGCCTATAGACCAGAAAATCCTCCTTGACACTGCTTGCTACTGCTACATAAGGAATATACTCTTCAAGCTCATGGTAATCTAAAATACCAAAACAGGTGAGACGATTGCGGATGCTATTTCCATAAGATTGAGTGAAATGTTAATCAAACGTTTGATTGAAGACTGTCTCTCCAAAAGGCGATTCCATATATGAACCTAATTTACAGCCAAGTCAATTAAGGCATCAGACACTACTAAAATTTGTCAAACACAAAAAAGGCGATGCCCAATGAACATTTAGGCATCGCTTTTATATAACTATCAGCGGATTAGAAAATCCTCTTCTTCCAGCAGATATTCCGGGTTTCTGCCAATTTCATCGCTGTGGAAATGATCCCTGATGACTCCATCCAGACGATAATTGGCAATGGAGACCATGATCATCCCCTGGTCGAGAGCAAGGTAGGCTTCTGCAATTTCCCCTGTCTTTACATTGACAGAGTCATAGAATCCATATTTACTGTATGTGTCCAGAGCTTTCAATGCCGTGATATTTTTTGCTACTTCTTTCGGAGCATATTCTAATGCAAGGAAAGAAGCGTGTGCGGTGACGGTGCCGTCATCCTTGTAGCCGGATGTCCCTAAAGGTGTTGCAGCAAATTCACTATAGCCATCCGGAGTGGCTGCTGGTGAAAAGCCCCATGCAGGGTAACCCTTTTCTTCGGCAAATGCGATTTGAAGGTCAACATGACGCTGGTTGTTCAAGCCCAGAGCATTTTTTCCAAGCTCTTTTTCCTTCAGAACAAGGCCCGGCATTAATCCTTCAAACATGCTTCCGCCCCAGCTCGGAATGAATTTCACACCTTTGTAATTATAGTGACCCTGGAATAGCTCAACCCCATGGTACGATCTCATTTCTCCTGCCGGGATTTGAGCTTGCCAATCCCATTCTGGCGGAAGTGTACGATATGTTCTCCACCAGTGCTCAGCAGGTACATCGCCTTTTCCAATCGCAATATAGCTGCCTAAACGAGGCTCTGTATAAAACATTCCATAATGGTGTTCGGTGTATTCCCCTTTATCCACAGAATATCCTCCGCGGAATTGCCCCACCTCTGGATCATAGAGGGTGGAGTAATCCATGGCTTCTACTAATTTGCTGGTTTGATCATATAATTCCGGGTAGGCCTGTCCTGCTGTGATCAATCCGGCTGACAGCCAGCCGTTATCCACCTGGGATATGAATTCACCCCAATCGGTCATTAATGAACCATCCTTCGTAAAATACCAGTTGTAAAAGAGGCCGTTCCATTTTTCAAGTTTATCTAGCGTATTTACTGTTTTTTGCAGCTTGGATATAGCTTCTTTCTCAGTAATGATGCCCATTTCCTCTGCTGAAATAGTACTTAACATATACATGGCAATGTTTGTTGGAGAGGTATGATTTCCTTCTTCTTTCACCCCATCACTGAAACGGACAATATCATTGGTAAGACCCGTTTCAGGATTTGTGAAGTCTTCGAAATAACGATACGTTTTCTTTGCAATCGGCTTTAATTGATTTTGAAAAGCAATTTCCTTGGCATTTTTCACAGAGGCTGATGCTGCAGGAGTCATCACAAACGCGTGAACCAAACAGAGAATCATGGTAATGGCAGTTGCCATTTTTTTAAACGACATAGGCTTCCTCCAGAAATCATAATTTTCGAAACGTTTCGATAAAATCATATCATATTTGCATGAAAGCGTGAACATTCTAAACAAAAACACTAATAAATGCCTAATCACCAGGCATAAATACCTATTAAACAACTGGAATAGCAGCATATATCTCACGATTCAATTCGAAACGATTCGCTAAATCTTTAAATCAAGTTCTTCCGCTATCAAATAAAGTTCAAAGCAGCGAATGCCTTGGCTTTATTATTTATTCAAAAAAACTAATCGCACTGGCAAAAAGTGAGCCATCTAAAGGTACTTTCAACGAACACTTCAAATCTCCTATATAAAAAAAATTTGCTTACGGCAATATGTTTTTTGAATAGAAACTCAAGGCCTTATATAAAATTTACCTCCAGAACCTCATTACAAACTGAAGGACCCTGCTTATTACTTCTCTACTCATTCATTTCGCTATCATAACAAACTCTTATCAACTATAAATTTAAACTTTCAACCACGCTACACTACTATATTTCCCACACAATTACTCCTAAAAGTGTAAGCCCTGAGATCGTTTTTTTACTCAGGTTTTATTTCCTTATATACCAATACTTACTAAAAAAGCAGGCGAGTCCTCCGATAACATTATTAAGACCCTAGCACAAATAAATATTTTATTCGAAATTCATACAGAAAGGAGGCAAGCATTCCAATAGCAGCCAAGCATTTTTGCATATCCAAATGAAATTTTTTCCAAGATTGAGGTTTATCATCAAAGACAGGGAGTTTTGGACATGAACAAAATACGCATATACTCATTCGCATTAATCGCCATCCTGATCGCAGCCTTTTTTTTCCTGCCAAGTACACAGGCAGCCGATAAAGTCCATACAGTTTCATCAAGTGATACTGTTAAATCCATTGCAGCTAAATATAAGATATCACCTGTTCAGCTTTTGAAGTACAATGGATTGCCTGATGCAAAACTATATCCAGGACAAAAACTGCAAATTAATTCTTCTACTTATAAAAGCGCTCAATACCAATGGTATGAACGAGGCAGGCAAATTGCCAGCTATGCCAAAACGTTTGCCGGCTTTAAGAAGGAAATGGGGGAAGAGTCTCCTGAAAAAGGCTTTGATTCCAGCGGACTAATTTATTGGGCACTTTCACAGCAAGGGATTCCTCTGGACCGTACCACAATTGACGGATTTTATAAACTGGGGATGGAAACAGCCTCACCTAAAGCCGGCGATCTGATTTTCTTTGTGAAAAAAGATAAGGCAGGCAAGGTAACGGAAGTGCTAACAGGCGGGATATTTCTCGGCGATAAGCAATTTGTGCATTCCGGATACGGATCTTCTGCCGTTCAAGTAAAATCTGTATCTGACAAGTGGTTTAAAGATTACAGTTATGTCTTTAAGACCTTTACACCTAAAGGGGAACACGTGGTTCAAAAAGGCGATACACTAAAAAGTATTGCCGCCAAATACAATAAAACTCCAGCTGACCTAAAAAGACTAAACGGACTTCCGTCTGACACGATCCTTGAAGGACAATATCTTCAGGTATACAATGAACCGATATTCCCTTTCTATTCTGAAAAGGATGCAGCTTATGACAAAGCCGCCGATGTAATCAGATACGCCTACACATTTAGAGGCTATGAATATGTTTGGAGCGAGGAAAGCCCTGAGAAAGGCTTTGATTGCAGCGGTCTTGTTTATTATGTAATGAAGCAGCATGATCTGCCAATCAGCCGAAAATCTGCAGCATCCTATTCAAGTTTGCTTGATGTGACTTCAGAGCCGAAAACTGGAGATTTCATATTCTTTGAGAATACAGGCACCCGTACAGGCGTTACACATGTTGGCATCTATCTGGGCGATGGCTATTTCATTAATACAACAGAGAGAGCAGGAGTGCATATCTCCCATCTATCATCTTCCTTTTTTACAAAGAAGTTTCACAGCTACGGAGACAGCGCCTCTCTTTTTCACTAAAAGCAAAGCAAGACTGCCTATTTTACCGGGCAGTCTTCTTTAATCCAACTCTTCTTCTTTATATTTATTTGTTGCTTTTTCAAGTGCTTTTATAAAGTCTTTATAGTTATCTGTCTGCTGTTTCCGGTTGTTCATGGCAAAATCCCGGTCTTTAAAGAAGCTTTTCCTCAGTTCAGTTGAAAGCTCCAGCTGAACTCCTCCGCCCATTTTGCCGCGGTTCACAATATTTTTCCTGCCTGTTCCGCCAAGGCGGTCGGGAGCATTTTCCACATCAAACCCGGCATCTTCCAGGGCATCCTTAACAAACTGCTTATACTTCTTATTTCTGCCGCCAATATAGACTTTTTCATTTTTAACATCACGGTATCCATGTATAGACAGGCTTGTTATAGCTTCCTCCGCCATTTGTACACCAGCCGGCTCATCATAGAGAGTAGATGTAATATGGAGGATGCTGTTATTCTTAGGCTTGAGCCCTTCAAATATATAGGTGCTGGCATCAAGCCTTTCACCAAGATCCTCAGCCACTTCGCCTGTCCCGATTTCAATATTGCCTCCATGTATCGCAAAAATTGCAACTGCCGGTTTGCGCTCATAGACTTTAATCCGGTAATCGACATTCTCTTTTTCATGTTTTTTCAATTCAGCAAAGCTTCGATATTCTTCAGGACCCGTATTTCCGGGCAACAATGATCTGATCATAAGAATCAGTAATATAATAACTATGCTAAAAAGACTTATGCGCAACATGGAAAAACTCCCTTATTATAAGAAGAAGCAAGCAGATGGTTTCCGCTTACTTCTATGACTTTTTATGCTTCAGCATTTTCATACTTCTCGATTTTTTTCTGTTCATCAGGCGTTAAATTATCAGTGCGTTTAAGCGTGTTAAGTGTTGTTAATAATGCTCCTACAAGTACGATTGGCAGTATCCATCCTGTAACTTTTTTTACTGTGTTCATTTCCCTATTTCCCCTCTTCTTGTTGTGCTCTCCAAATGCCATTTCGCCGCGGATCACCCGCACCGTACATTTGATTCTCTTTTTTACTCATGATGAGCGCCTGAACTCCCCCGTAAAACATGGGAGAAATCTTGTGGACCACACGATAATTTCTGGTTTCTAATTCTGTCAAAACATTATTCGGAAATGGAGTTTCCGTATGGATTGTGCTGTTCTCAAATGTGAAACGGTCGCGGTTCACTATTTCCTGAAGATCTCCTTCTCCATTTGTATATGAAAAAATAACCTGCATAAGAATCTGCGGAATCCTGTTTCCGCCAGGTGAACCGATACCGATGATTTCATCAGGGTTTATCATAACGGTGGGAGCTGTAAATGTCCTTGACCGCTTGCCGGGTGCTCTCCCATTAATCCCGCCGTCTGCGAAATTCTTGAGCTGATCATTTAAAAAGAAACCATTCGTATAGGCCCCGGAACCGAAATAATTACTTAATGTGTTGGTCGCGGAAATAACAGTTCCCTCTTTATCCATGACAACAAAGTGGGTCGTGCTTTCATGCTCTTCCTCATTCTCTTTCTGCAGCTTTCCACTATTTTCAGCAAGTTCTTCCTTGAGATGTGAAATATAATCATCGCTGATGAATTTGGAAATTTCCTCTAAAGTTACACCATCCCCAATGTGAATTCGGCGATCTTCATAGGATACTTTTGCAATTTTCCCAATCCTGTCAATGTATTCAGTCTGGCTAATTGAATCCAAACCTGTCTCCTCTGCCAGCTTTAGCATTTGAAGCAGGGTGGCCCCGGAAAAAGGCGGTGGAGCAGTGAACACTTCATAGCCAGCAAAAGATCCTTGTATCGGGGGCGTATGCTTCACCTTATACCGCTTTAAATCATCTAGCGGAAGACCGGTTTTTGCTTTGACTGCTTTTGCAATATCTCCCTGATAAAAGCCTGCGCTGCCTTTTGCTTGGATCATTTTCAGCGTCTTAGCCAGTTCTTTTTGGACAAGGATTTCGCCGGGCAGTATTGCTTTTCCGTTAGGATAAAAGATTCGAGTATTTTCGGAGAACACCCTGTTTTGGGCTGTATCCAGCCGATGGGAAAATCCCCGGTCAACCTCAAACCCTTTTTCTGCATATTCCACGGCCGGTTCCAATAGGCTTTCCATTTCCACAGTGGCGTATTTGTCATGGATTGACTCCATGCCGAAGACCAGTCCGGGAATACCAGAAACACCGCTGCCCTTATAATCTGAAGGAGAGGTTTCCCTATAATCAATGAAATCAGGCTCACCTTCGTTCGGAATGATCAGCATTCCCCCGCCGCCCCCTATCCCGGAGGCGAAAGGTTCAACAACGCCCAATATGTAGGAAATGGCAATGGCAGCATCTGCTGCATTGCCTCCATTTTTCATGACATCCATCCCAACATCGACCGCAATAGGATGTGAGGCGCTGACTCCATAGAATGTGTCAGTTTGTTCTTTATTTGGTAAATATAGATTTTTTTCGGGGGACACATTAGAACAACCGGTTAACAGGCAAACGGAAATAATCAGCTGCCAAAAAGTTCGGTTTCTCAATCTGCTGCCCCCCTCAAAATTAAAGAAGATAAAGATGATTACTTTTCTTCATTCTGGCGTTTTTTCATGTGATCAATTACATGCTTATGATTTGCAATAATCTCGATCTTATTATCCTGCTTGGACCAATAAACATTTTCAGCGGTTTCTTTTGTTAATTGTCTGTACACGCGAAGCTGGTCAAAATATCCAGTTGCCAGTCTTGGTGCGGCTTCCTCTATTTGAAGAGGGATCACATCGATTGTCGCTTTTCCATCTTCCGTAAGGTTATATTGGACCATTGCAGAATCCTTAGTCCGCGTCCAGCCCTGGTCAAATACGAAATTGCCTAAGCTGTAAAAAATGATTCCGTCTTTATAGACGTCAAACGATTGGAGCACGTGCGGATGATGTCCGATGATGATGTCTGCCCCGGCATCGACCATTGCTTTAGCCAGCGCTTTTTGCCGAGGAGTGGCTTCCGTGTCATACTCCTGTCCCCAGTGGACATTAACCACAACTAAATCTGCATTTCCATGATCTTCATTTTTTGCTTTTTCAATCATGTCAAATAAAACATCAGGGTTTGCACTCAATAGACCGTTTCGATCTTTTGTCGCAATTGTGCCTTCAACAAACGCATCAGTGAATCCCAGTGTTGCGACACGCACGCCGTTTACATCCTGATAGTTGATATGCTCTTTGGCTTCCTTACGGTTTTCTCCTCCACCAACATAATCCATGTTGTAGCGGTTAAACACATCCAAGGTGTCACGAAGTCCTTCTTCCCCATAATCCATCAAGTGATTATTGGCAAGGTTCATAACGGTAAAACCGGCATTTTTAACTGCATGAATGGCATCCATGTCTGTGTGCAGATGAATGCTTTTATCAGTCTCGGTATATTTGGACGCATTCTCTTTTAAAATGGGATGCTCAAAATTCCCGCTTACATAATCAGAAGCATCGAAGTAGGGCTTTACATGACGGAATAAATAATCAGCTCCATGCCGTTTAGTAACTTCTTCAACATGGCGCCCCATCATAACATCCCCGACCATAGTCATCGTAAGCTTCTGGTTCTTTCTGGGCTCAACATCTTTCACTTCATCTGTTCTTCCAATCCAAGTCGAAGCGACCAGAAAGATGACCAGAATCGGCAAAATAACAGCAATATAGCGAAGGTTCTTATACTTCGTCCTTTTGATAAAAATAAGCAGTTTTTCCTGAAAATTTAAGGTTCGCTTCATTCCATTCACTTCCCTAGAACAAGTAGTACACGTTCATGATTCCGAACGTTAAACCGGATAAAAGAAGCGTACTGCCAAGTGTTAATGGCATTCCTTGTTTTTGAATTGTGTTGGCGATTAATCCGGGTACGATTACTCCGATTCCGCGGAATTCAAAGATTTCAAATGGCATAACCGGATAAAAATAATCTAGGATCAGCTTCAGGCAAATCCCTGTAATAAGCATGGCAGCAAACTTTCTTCTGCCGTATAATATCACCCATCTGCCAATGCCGTGCGTTACGATTAGATAAGTAAGAATACTAATTAATAAGACCACAACCATAAAAACAGGCTGATTGAAAACCAGCGCTAAATAACCAGGCACAACAAGCCCCGCAGGCAAAACGCCTGTCTTTTCTGTGAAAATAAGACTTAGAGTTACACCCAGGACAAGTGCAACATATAAATCTGCTCCAAACATCCATATCCCTCCTCTTAGCTTGCTTTTCTTTTAATGACCAGTTCTTTAATGGCATCAATCAGCGGCTCTGCCGAACCATGAATATTTCCGACCCCATAGACAATTCTGTTTTCCAAATAAGGTTCAAGTTCAGCCATAATTTCTTCTGTTGTATAATCTTCCAGATCCAAATAAACTTTTGTATCCAGCTTTTCTTCCTCATAAGCATCTGTAATTGGATCAGTAGTCTGTCCAATCGCGACGACCACTTCTGCTTTAATATACGGAAGTACATCGCGGGCAAACTGTTCCGTGCGATCCACTCTGTCTGCACGGCAGTTCATGATAACAATTGGTGATTCTGTGCTGTATCCCAGCGTGCTCACACGCTCCCAGATTTTCAATGTCGAAGAAGCATCATTGGCTGCAAAACCATTCACAAAGAATGAAGGATTTGAGTCGTCGCCAAAACGGGTAATTCTCATAGCCCCCGGGTCAGGATGGGCATTCAGCATCCCTCGGAATGCTGTCTCTTCATCAATTCCAAGCGCCTCTGCCACAGCCAGTGCAAGGGACGCATTATCAGGGAATACCATGTAATCAAATTCTCGCAGGAATTCCTCTGTAATTCTGGAATTGTCAGCAACAATCACTTTTGTGTTCCGTTCAGCAGCAATTTTTCTGAATAAGTCCAGATACTCACTCTCAATCGTAACCAGGTGGCCATTATAAGGAATGGTTGCTGTAAAAGCTTCCGCCACCTCATCAAGAGTTGGACCCATTACATCCATATGGTCCTCGAGCACATTAACAATAACGCCGATATTTGCCTGGATCATTTTGTTTTGGAATGTCAGCTGATAATCCGGCTGTACAGCCATACATTCGCACACAAGCGCTTCCGCTCCAAGCTCAGCCACCTCTTTGACAACCCGACGCTGCTCCCCTATATTCGGACCTTCCGGCCGGCGCTTAATCGGTTTTTCTTCATCTGTATGCCAGTAGATCATCCGGGCTGACGTACCAGTGGTTTTCCCGACTGTCTTATATTCAGCCTCTTGAATTACACCTGTAATCAATCGGGTAACGGTCGATTTCCCGCGTATACCATTCACATTTACACGAATGGGTATGGAATCCAGTCTCTCCTGGTGCTTTCGCTGCTCCACAATTCCATAGATTACGAGAAATAACGCACATATAATGATGAGAGCCATTTGAACAAACCTCTCTTTAAATATTTTTTAACACTGTACAAGGCTACAATGTTTCAAACCCTCATACAACCGGAAAATTATACTAAAATATTAATTAGGACTTCTATAACAGGAGATGGATTTCACACGGATAAATTAACCCAATTGTTTCAGCATTACTAAAGTATTTGTCTTTTTAATTCTTTGGTTTTATATGTGAATATTTCATATTTTGTAAACAAAATTACTTTTTTAATATAATGTGGATATTAATTAAATATAAGTTATTAAAGTAAAATATTAGTAGGATAATAAAGGTTAATAAATGAATTTTTTCTTTTCACAACATTCGCTCTTAATAGTGCTGTTATTTTGTGGTAAATTTGTACTATAAAGGAAAGGGGGTAAGGGTTAAAAGATTCAGATTCTGTGCTTTAGCAGTTTTCCATACCTTACAGGACTGAGAAGCATTAAACTATATTTTTGGGGAGGTTTTATTAAGAATGAAACGAATTTTAGGTACGGGGTTTTTTGTTTTTATTTTTGCTTTCTTCTTTGGCCAGCTAACATTTGCACAGAGCTCAGGCATTTCCTCAGGTGTTCCGGTGAAAGGAACTTTAGCATCAGAAGCAGCTGAGGATACATATTATTTCCCAACGGATAGAGATGGGGAAGTTTATATAACACTTGATGAAAGCACTGGCGGATTCTGGATGTATCTTTACGATGAAAATGGGAGTGCTGTAACAGGCGATTATTTTAGCTCCCGCGGAGGAAAGATTGTACTTGACCGCAAAGTTCAAAAAGGAAATTATCATATAAAAATACAAGCATATAATTGGAATGGCATTACAAGTGCAAATTATAGATTGAAAGCCACTTATTCCGGGTCTATCAACCGAAATACCTCTTCTTTTGAGCCCAATGATACAGTGGAAACAAGTTTAGAAGTGAAATCTGGAGAAATCTATCAGTCAGTAAGTGAAACGGATATTGACCAGGATGTTTACCAATTTACAACCAGCCAAGATGGTGAAGTATATATATCCTTAGAAAATACCACTGGCGGATACTGGATGTATCTTTACGATGAAAATGGAAGTGCTATAACAGGCGATTATTTCAGCTCTATAGGGGGAAAGATTGTTCTAAATCGCCAAGTTCAGAAGGGCACTTATTTTGTGAAGATCCAGCCTTATAACTGGAATGGCATTACAAGTGCAAAATATCAATTAAAAGTCACTTATCCTGGTTCCATTAACCGTAATCAATCCACATTTGAACCGAATGAGACATTTGAAACAGCTCTGCCTATCAAATCAGGTCAAAACTATAACTCTAACAGTTACTCAGATATAGATCAGGATACGTATCAAATTAAAACCAATCGAGATGGAAATGTCAGAATTACTTTGGATAATACCAAGGGCGGATTCTGGATGTATCTTTATGACTCTTACGGCAATTCAATAACCGGAGATTATTATAGTACTCCAGGGAATACAATCGTGCTTGATAGGGATCTAAAGCAAGGCACATACTATGTAAAAATACAACCTTATAACTGGAACGGCATTACAAGTGCCTCCTATCGTTTACATGCTGTATTCCCGGCACCCGCAAATGCCTGTGACCGTTATAAAGGTGTTTCAAAAATATGGTGGGATGGCATTGAGCTGAAGCCAGGCCAAATCGGACGGTTAATCGTAAAGAAAGACACAACATTATTTAAATTAAATGGTGAACAAAAGTCGCCTTCCCGCACCTTAAAAGCAGGCGAATTTTACCGCATCTATGCTTTTAAACCTGGAATGCTGAGCGTCGGCGGCGGATATTATGTAGACCGCGACGCAAAAGTCACTTATGAAACACCGAGCAAGGCAAAACTTGAAGCGGTTAGGTGTATTCAAAACCGATGAAGTTAGTTATTTATACAAAGAAAGTCCTGCAGATGAATCTCTGCAGGACTTTCTTT
>ERZ1023203.124-NODE-124-length-13608-cov-4.079097_pt1 | contig 13608 bp, 12 predicted proteins | sample MGYA00380444_ERZ1023203 | MGnify/ENA primary metagenome ERZ1023203 (study PRJEB33173, sample SAMEA4830386) | metagenome | study: EMG produced TPA metagenomics assembly of the PRJEB25223 data set... | reverse complement strand
TGCTGATCGGCGATGTCTTTCATCATGGCAAGAAAAAAACAAAAAAGGGCTTAAAGAATGAAAACAAAGAAAGAACGATTAGACGTTTTATTAGTTGAAAGAGGGCTTGCGGAGACAAGAGAAAAAGCGAAAAGAGCCGTAATGGCCGGCCTGGTGTTCAGCAATGAAAGCAGGATGGATAAGCCCGGCGAGAAGGTTAATGCAGATATTCCTCTCACTTTAAAGGGGAAGGTCATGCCATATGTCAGCCGAGGAGGCTTAAAGCTTGAGAAAGCGCTAAAGGTTTTTGATTTAGAAATCGAAGGCAAGATACTCCTTGACATTGGATCCTCAACGGGGGGCTTCACAGATTGTGCCCTGCAGAATGGAGCCAAAATGTCTTATGCTTTAGATGTCGGATATAATCAGCTTGCCTGGAAATTAAGGCAGGATGAACGAGTAGTTGTAATGGAAAGGACCAATTTCAGGTATGTAACCCCAGCCGACCTTTCAGCCGGTATGCCTGATTTTGCGTCAATTGATGTTTCGTTCATCTCTCTAAAGCTTATATTGCCTGTATTAAAAACACTGCTGGTTCCTGGCAGTGACACAGTTGCCCTAGTGAAACCGCAGTTTGAAGCTGGACGGGAACAGGTTGGGAAAAAGGGGATTGTCAGAGATCATAAAATACATGAAGCCGTGCTTGATAAAATTATCGAATTTGCACTGGGCCTGGGCTATGACGTCAAGGACGTTTCCTATTCACCCATTACAGGCGGAGACGGCAACATAGAATTTCTCCTCCATCTGTATTGGTCAGGCAGCGAAGAAGAAGGAGAGAACCTTCTTAAAGCCCAGACAGATGAGGTTGTAAAAGAAGCCCATGCCGAGCTGAAAACGAAGCAGGGTAAAGAAGAGGAATAGGCTTACTGCCTGTTCCTTTTTTTAAAAGGAATTTGTCGACTTTCAACGAATTATATAAAATAATATACGGGAAAAATTGTACTTTATTGAGAAAATCAGCTAACATTAGAGTACAAAACACTTTAAATTAATTTTTTTCTGCCTGCTGTCAAGCGGCTGATTATAGAGGTGAAAAAATGAATAAAGGGCAAAGACATATTAAAATCCGCGAGATTATTACAAATAACGATATTGAAACACAGGATGACCTGGTGGATGAATTGAAAAATGCCGGGTTTAATGTAACTCAGGCGACTGTCTCAAGAGATATTAAAGAGCTTCACCTGGTGAAAGTTCCATTAATGGACGGCAGGTACAAATACAGTCTTCCGGCGGATCAGCGTTTCAATCCGCTGCAAAAGCTTAAAAGAAATTTAATGGATGCCTTTGTCAGAGTGGATACGGCAGGACATCTTCTTGTAATGAAGACTCTTCCCGGCAATGCCATGGCTATTGGCGCACTTATTGATAACCTTGACTGGGAAGAGATTCTGGGAACAATCTGCGGGGATGACACATGCCTGATCATATGTAAAACCCCAGAAGATACAGAAGCAATTTCAAACAGGTTTCTTGAAATGCTGTAGATCATTTTTCTGGCTGAGAGGCCAACGCTTCGAGGTCTTAATCTGGCAGGCGGGCGTTCTTTGCTTTTCTTAAAAGATGAGAATGTACAAATTCTGAAGTTAGATAACTGTCTAGCTCCAGCGCCTGCTCCCTTGAGGTGTCGGGGGGGTGGGCAAGGCGCTTGCGCTTTTCTTATGAGGTGATATGATTGTTAAACGAGATATCCATACGAAACTTTGCCATAATCGAAGCCCTTTCTGTTTCATTTGAAAAGGGCTTAACTGTTTTAACTGGTGAAACAGGGGCAGGAAAGTCCATCATTATCGATGCCATTCACTTGCTGGCTGGAGGAAGGGGATCTGCAGAATTTGTCCGCCATGGTGAAGATAAGGCTGAAATTGAGGGGCTTTTTATCCTGGATGATCCTAAACACCCTTGCTATAGAAGATCTGCTGAATTTGGGATAGAGATTGAAGATGGAATGATTGTTCTCCGCAGGGATATATCAAAGACAGGAAAAAGCGTCTGCAGAGTGAACGGAAAACTTGTTACTATTTCTGTATTGAGAGAAATCGGAAGTTCACTTATTGATATACACGGTCAGCACGAACATCAGGAATTAATGGATGAAACCTTTCATCTTCCTCTCCTTGATCAGTTTGGAGGATCCAAGATATCCGCCGCCTTAACTGAATACCAGGCTATCTACAGGTTATATGAAGGTACTCTGAAAAAGCTTAAGAATTTAAGTGAAAATGAACAGCAAATGGCGCATCGGCTTGATTTAATTCAATTTCAGCTGGATGAAATTCAATCGGCTCAGCTGAAGTTGAACGAAGATGAAGATTTGATTGAAGAAAAGAGCAAACTTTCCAATTATGAACGTATTTTTGATTCTCTTCAGTCAGGCTATAATGCCCTTCAAGGAGAACAAAAAGGGCTTGATTGGATCGGAATGGTTATGGGCTATATGAATGATGCTGCGGAACTGGACCACGCCTATAAAGAAATAGCGGAAAATGTGGCAAACAGTTTTTATTTGCTTGAAGATGCAGCCAGATCACTCCGAAATGAAATGGACTTTATGGAATATGATCCACAAAGGCTTAATGAGATAGAAAGCAGATTGAATGAAATTAATGGGCTAAAAAGAAAATATGGAAATACGGTTGAAGAAGTTCTGGAATACGCTGCAAAGATAGAAGAAGAAATTGAAACTCTGCAAAATAAAGAAACCCATATTGATAAGCTGCAAAAGGAAGTTGCTGCTTTGAAAAAAGATTTACTGGTTGAAGGGGAAGAATTGAGCAAGCTGCGCAGAAAATCTGCTCTTAAGCTAACGAAGTTAATTCATAAAGAGCTTAAGGAATTATATATGGAAAAGACAATTTTTGAGGTCAGATTCTTTTCTGATCCCGAAGTCTTCCTGAAGAACGGAGTTGACAGGGCGGAGTTCTACATATCCACCAATCCGGGGGAACCGCTAAAGCCGCTGTCTAAAATTGCATCAGGCGGTGAATTATCCCGGATCATGCTTGCTTTAAAGAGCATATTTTCAAAACATCAGGGTATCACAAGTATTATTTTCGATGAAGTAGACACAGGCGTGAGCGGCAGGGTTGCACAAGCCATCGCGGAAAAGATTCATCACGTTTCCGTGGATTCACAGGTGCTGTGCATCTCTCATCTTCCGCAGGTTGCGGCCATGGCAGATACTCATTTATTTATTGCTAAAAACACAAAGGATGGGCGGACAAAAACAACAGTAAAACCGCTGACTGAGGATGAAAAAATCAAAGAAATCGGCCGTATGATTTCTGGAGTGGAAATTACTGATTTGACAAAAGAGCATGCGAAAGAGCTGCTGCATCTGGCTAATCAGCTAAAGTAATTTTGATCAATTATAAGGTCTGTTCCCATCGGCGGCGCTATCAGATCTAATACCTTGAAAAGCTATCCAAAGCAGGATAGCTTTTTTTATGTGAATGGCTGTTATAAATGCCTTCGATGCAGGCAAAATTAAAGATGTAGCCATTTGACGTGGATGGACTAGAAGCGAGGAGAGTGAAAAATTTGACATATGATGTTTTACGCAAAATAATTGGTGGAATTCTCCTTGTTTCATTAATTGCTTTAGGTTTTTCCAAGCCTGTTCAGGAATATTTGCAAATACCTGCAAATATTACTCTTTTTGAAGGGCAGCAGCTGGACATTGTAAAGGCAGAAGCAGTGTCGGCTGGACTGTCCATAGATAATACAAGTGTTTCACTTAAGGAAGATACCCATTCGATATCGCTTCATGCAAATGAAAATGGAAAAAATGAAATGCTTCTCGAGCTGGCAGGGTTTCCGATAAAGAAAGTTGATGTTAACGTCTTAAAAGATTTTAAAGTAATTCCAGGTGGCCAATCGATTGGGGTTAAACTGAATACAGTAGGCGTGTTAGTAGTTGGACACCATCAGATTAATACGGCTGAAGGAAAAGCTTCCCCAGGCGAAACAGCCGGCATAAAGATTGGAGATATCATTACAGAAATCAATGGAAAGAAAATAGAAAAGATGTCAGATGTTGCTCCATTTGTTCAAGATGCAGGCAAAAGCGGCAATCCGCTCCAAATTATTGTAAGCCGGGAAAGCGGGAAGGTTAAAACTGAGCTGACTCCCTTAAAAGAAAACGGGGAAGAAACCTATAAGCTTGGATTATATATACGTGACTCTGCGGCAGGCATTGGGACGATGACTTTCTATCACCCTGAATCAAAAAAATATGGAGCACTCGGGCATGTTATTTCCGATATGGACACAAAGAAGCCAATTGTAGTTGAAGACGGACAAATTGTCAGATCGACTGTTACTTCAATCGAAAAAGGCAGCAATGGCAATCCTGGTGAAAAACTTGCACGATTTTCCTCAGATAAAGAAATAATAGGAAATATAGTCAGAAACAGTCCTTTCGGAATATTTGGGGAATTGAACCGGGATATGAAGAACGGAATTTTTGACAAACCGATGCCAATTGCTTTATCCCATCAGGTAAAAGAGGGAGCTGCTCAAATTTTAACTGTGGTCGACAATGATGAAGTACAATTGTTTGATATTGAAATTGTCAGTACGATTCCGCAGAAGTTTCCGGCAACAAAAGGAATGGTCATAAAAGTGACGGATCAGAAGCTGCTTGAAAAAACAGGCGGCATAGTTCAGGGGATGAGCGGTAGCCCGATTATCCAGGATGGCAAAATTATTGGAGCAGTGACACATGTATTTGTAAATGATCCTACTTCAGGATATGGTGTCCATATTGAATGGATGCTAAATGAAGCAGGCATCGATATATATGAAAAAACTGAAGAAAAAGCATCCTAAATAATGAATGGATCTTTTAAAAGGCGGGTAAAACCCGTCTTTTTTCTATTCTTGTACAGTGAAATAAAACAGGCGCATAACAGGCTAAAAAAAAACTATGAGGAAAACAGACATTGGTTATGTTAAAATGATAATAAAGATTTTTCGACAAAATTACACGATTTGCAAAGAGTATGACGAAATCGGTCGAAAACAGAAGAAAACAAAAGAATAAATGAGGTTTAGTTGGTTTTTTAAGAAAATTTCAAAAAAGTAGAGGAATTTTTGTTGCATTGTCGAATTTCTCATTTAGAATAGAAAATAGATATCAAAAAGAGCGTGTTCGAAAATGAACATTCATTAAAGAGACCATAATTGGACCGAGGAGGAAAGTAAGTGAAGAAAATAAAAGTTTGTGTTGTGGATGATAATAGGGAACTGGTCGGGCTTTTAGAGGAATATATATCTTCCCAGGAAGACATGGAAGTTGCCGGAGTTGCACATAATGGACAGGATTGCCTCGAAATATTAGAGCAGACACAGCCCGACGTTCTTGTATTGGATATCATCATGCCTCACTTGGATGGACTTGCTGTACTCGAAAAAATGAGAAACTTAAATTTGAATAAACTCCCTAATGTCATCATGCTTACTGCATTCGGCCAGGAAGACGTTACCAAGAAGGCGGTGGATTTGGGAGCTTCATACTTTATCCTTAAACCATTTGACATGGACAATCTGGCAAGCCATATACGTCAGGTCAGCGGAAAATCAAATTCATTTCTCCGCAAACCCGCTCCATCTTACCGTCCTCAGGCAGAAGCAAAGCCTAAGAACCTGGATGCCAGCATCACCAGTATCATCCATGAAATTGGCGTTCCTGCCCATATTAAAGGATACCTATATCTCCGTGAAGCAATTTCAATGGTGTACAATGATATAGAACTTCTCGGTTCCATTACAAAAGTACTGTACCCTGATATTGCTAAGAAGTTTAATACTACGGCAAGCCGTGTGGAGCGTGCAATCCGCCATGCGATTGAAGTTGCGTGGAGCCGCGGTAATATTGATTCCATTTCCTCTCTTTTCGGATATACAGTCAGCATGACAAAAGCAAAGCCGACCAACTCAGAATTTATTGCAATGGTTGCAGATAAGCTGCGTCTGGAGCATAAAGCTTCTTGAAAGGGTAAGGACTTATAAAAAATCATTTATTAATTTTGCTGCGCTCCTTATGGGGCGTTTTTATTATCCTTTAAACTCCGGAAACAAAAAGGTTCAGTTTGAAATTTCTCAAACTGAACCTTTTTAATTTATTTCTTTTCTTCTTTCTCAAGCTCCATCATCTTTTGAATCAGAATGTGCTGAGGCATATGCATGATTTGCTCAAGAGGAAGATTTAGTTTTTCAGCAAGCTTTAATGCTGTTTCCGGTGATATCTGCAGCGGCTTCACTTTTATCCCCCACTAACTTATTTGGTTTTAAAGCGTTCCTGTACTTTGTTTCTCTTTCGATCGCGATAAAGAATAAATCCTGCGATAAAGCCAAGGCCTATGATTAAGAAAAGGAAACCTGAAACAAATTGAAGCCATAAATATGGAAATGGGCTTTGCAGTATGCCAAAGACCATATCTCTCATTAATTTTATTCCATAGACAGCCAATATGCCCGGCAGGAGTAAAATCAATAAAGCAATTAGTCTAATCATAAAAAATTCCCCTTCAAATCGAATTACCTACCGAAATCATAAATCATTAAATAAATTTGTCAAGTGCCGCTGCTATGCTAAAATAAATTCATGAAGAATGTTGCACGGAATATTGTCAAGTGTGCAAGAATTTTCAATGAAAGAGGTAAAACGATGCAAACAGTAATGATTGTCGGTGCAGGAAAAGGCGGTACGGCTATCCTAAAAATAATAAAAGAAACGGCTGTTCTGGATGTAAAAGCAATGGTGGATATTGATCCGGATGCTGAGGGGCTTCAGATTGCCAATGAAAGCGGCATCCCGATTGGCACTGATTGGCGTCATTTTATGGATCAAGATCTTGATATCATTATTGAAGTCACCGGAAATGAACAAGTGTTTATCGACATCAGGGAAGCCAGAAGCAAAAATACGGTCCTAATACCTGGAAGTGTAGCTTTTTTAATCGCGAAATTACTTGAAGAAAAGGAAGAGCTGATTTCAAAATTCAGAAATGAAACGTATAAGCATGATTTGATTTTTAATTCAACTGATGACGGAATGATTGTAATCAATAACCTTAGTGAGATTACAGTCTTTAATCGAAGTGCGGAGAGAATGACAGGTATTAAAAGGAAAGACGCTTTAGGAAGAAAAATTAATGAAGTCATCACAGACAGTATGCTTCCCAGAGTTATGGCAACAAGGAGAATTGAAGCGAATCAGGAAATGACTTTGGCAAATGGCCTGAAAATTATTACGACAAGAATACCGATGCTTGGAGAAAATAACGAATTAATGGGTGCATTTGCTGTTTTTAAGGACATAACAGAAGTAGTCTCGCTTGCGGAAGAAATTACGAATTTGAAAGAGATACAGACGATGCTTCAGGCGATTATTCAATCAAGTGAGGAAGCTATTTCTGTGGTTGATGAAAATGGGGAAGGGATTTTAATTAATCCGGCATATTCCAGGCTTACCGGCCTGGAAGAAGAAAAAGTGATCGGGAAGCCTGCCACAGCTGATATTTCCGAAGGTGAAAGTGTTCATATGAAGGTTCTTCAAACGAGAAGGGCTATGAGAGGTGTGGCCATGAGGGTCGGACCGAAAAGAAAAGATGTTATTGTAAATGTTGCGCCTGTTATTGTTGACGGAAAGTTAAAAGGAAGTGTGGGTGTTATTCACGACGTATCGGAAATTCAGAATCTGAACCGTGAATTAAGCCGGGCAAGACAGATTATTCGTACATTGGAAGCGAAATATTCATTCGAGGATATTATTGGAACATCTGAAGAGATGACGCTTGCAATTGAACAGGCAAGACTCGGAGCTAAAACTCCCGCTACCGTTTTGCTTAGAGGAGAATCAGGGACAGGAAAAGAATTGTTCGCCCACGCTATACATAATGCAAGCGACAGAAAATATAACAAATTTATCAGGGTTAATTGCGCCGCATTATCAGAGTCTCTTTTGGAAAGCGAATTATTCGGCTATGAAGAAGGGGCATTTTCGGGAGCGAAAAGAGGCGGCAAACGTGGTTTGTTTGAGGAAGCTGATAAAGGCAGTATATTTCTGGATGAAATTGGAGAGCTGACAGCTAACACTCAGGCGAAACTCCTCAGAGTGCTTCAAGAACATGAAATTACAAGAGTGGGAGGGACTAAGCCTATCTCAATAGATGTTCGTGTTATTGCTGCGACTAATGTGAATTTAGAAAAAGGAATTGGAGACGGCACCTTCAGGGAAGACTTATACTACAGGCTGAATAGAATGCCCATACATATTCCTTCATTAAGGCGCAGGAAGGAGGATATTCCTCTTCTATGCAGCAGGCTTATTCAAAAGATCAACCAGGAATATGGACGGAATGTAGAAGGTGTAACAGAACAAGCTGTTATGAGACTGATGTCCTATGATTGGCCGGGAAATGTCAGAGAACTTGATAATATTCTCGGCAGAGCCATTATTTTTATGAATTACAATGAAACGGAAATAGAGGAACGGCATATTCCGGATTTAATAGGTGCCAATAATCCTTCGCCAATCGTTGAAACAAGTGAAGAAGTACAAACTAAAACCTTAGCTCAGCTGATAGAGCTGTATGAGGCGAAAATGATCAGACAAACACTTTACAAGCTGGATGGGAATAAAACCAAGACAGCTAAATTACTAGGACTCTCAGTCAGGAATCTTTACTATAAACTGGAGAAATACAATATTGCAAAAGATGGCATGCAATAAATTTCATAGTGTGCAATTATTTGCGTACTTTAGTTCGGTGAATAAAGCGTTTTCACAGCGTTTTAAAGTTGGCACACTTCTTGCAAGTATAAAAAACGGATGGACATCAAGAGAAAGGCGTCGATAATTGTCTAGCACAAGCAGCCTGCCCCCGCGAGGTGTCGGGGAGGGTGAGGCACGCGCTTTTCTAGTAAGGGGGTTGAACAGATGAAATTGGATTCGCTTCTAACGAAAGCAACCCAATATGGTGAGAAAACTGTAGCCGTAGCCGCAGCGGAAGACGAAGAAGTTCTCGAAGCCGTTGCAGAAGCAATTAAGCTGAACTTAGCAAGCTTTTTATTATTCGGGGATCAGGTAAAAATCCGCGAAATCTTAAATCAGAATCATAGCGCAGCAGCTGATAGCCCTAAGCTTGAAATCATTCATGCAGAATCGTCTGCATATGCTGCAGAATTGGCAGTAAGGGCTGTAAAAGAGCAGAAAGCCAATGTGCTGATGAAGGGAAATATCCCGACGGCAGGTATTTTAAAAGCTGTCTTAAATAAAGAATTCGGCTTAAGAACAGGAAATGTTTTATCACATGTGGCCGTATTTGAGGTTCCAGGTTTTGAACGATTTACAATTGTCACTGATGCAGCGATGAATATTGCACCGGACCTTAACCAAAAAGCACAAATTCTGAAAAATGCAGTTGAAATTGCAAGGAGCATAGGAATAGAAAAGCCTCTTGCAGCTCCGATTGCTGCAGTAGAGGTTGTTAACCCTGCTATGCAGGCAACTCTGGATGCCTCAGCATTAACTCTTATGAACCAAAGGGGCCAAATAACAGATTGTCTTGTCGACGGTCCTCTTGCTTTGGATAATGCAATTTCTTTTGAAGCGGCTGAACATAAGGGAATCAAAAGCGAAGTTGCCGGACAGGCAGATATTTTATTAGTGCCGACTATCGAAGTTGGGAATACTTTATATAAATCACTTGTCTATTTTGCTAAAGCAAAAGTAGGAGCCGTTATCGCAGGTGCCAAAGCTCCAATCGTTCTTACTTCAAGAGCAGATTCGGCTGAAAGCAAGGTTTATTCACTGGCTTTAGCGATATGTTCAGCAAAGTAATGGATCTGATAGACATTATTCATTCAGCATTTTATAAATCGCAATTAAAAATTTATTATCCAAACGAACATACTACTTTTATTAAATCCGGGGAGGAATTATAACATGGAAATCTTCAAATACCTAGAAACTTACGATTACGAACAAGTGGTGTTTTGCCAGGACAAACAATCAGGTTTAAAAGCTATTATTGCTATTCATGATACCACTTTAGGCCCAGCACTTGGCGGTACACGCATGTGGACTTATGAATCTGAAGAAGCAGCTATTGAGGATGCATTGCGCCTTGCACGAGGCATGACTTATAAGAATGCAGCAGCTGGTTTAAATCTTGGAGGCGGTAAAACAGTTATTATCGGCGATCCGCGCAAAGATAAAAACGAAGAAATGTTCCGTGCATTCGGACGCTATATCCAAGGCTTAAATGGACGCTATATTACTGCTGAGGACGTGGGTACTACTGTAGCTGATATGGACCTGATCCATGAGGAAACAGATTATGTAACAGGAATTTCACCTGCTTTCGGATCTTCCGGCAACCCTTCACCAGTTACAGCTTATGGGGTATACAGAGGAATGAAGGCAGCAGCAAAGGCGGCATTCGGAACTGACTCTCTTGAAGGCAAAACAATTGCTGTTCAGGGTGTTGGAAACGTAGCGTTCAATCTTTGCCGCCATCTGCATGAAGAAGGTGCACAGCTGATTGTTACGGATATTAATAAAGAAGCTGTACAGCGTGCCGTTGAAGAGTTCGGTGCTAAAGCAGTTGAACCAAATGAAATTTATGGAGTTGAATGCGATATTTATGCTCCTTGTGCTCTAGGTGCGACAGTTAATGATGATACAATTCCACAGCTAAAAGCCAAAGTAATCGCTGGAGCCGCCAACAATCAGCTTAAAGAAACACGCCATGGTGATTTAATCCATGAGATGGGCATCGTTTACGCTCCAGACTATGTAATTAATGCAGGCGGAGTTATTAATGTTGCAGATGAGCTGTACGGATATAACCGCGAACGTGCAATGAAAAAAGTTGAAACTGTATACAATAATATTGAAAAAGTTATTGAGATTGCTAAAAGGGATGGAATTCCGACATATAAAGCGGCTGACCGCATGGTTGAGGAAAGAATTGAAAGAATGCGTAATTCACGCGGACAATTCCTCCAAAACGGCCATCATATTCTAAGCCGCAGATAAGTTTCAGGGAGGACTATCTTTCCTGAAATGCAAAGCGCTGAATGGAATATTCAGCGTCTTTGCCTTTAAAAACAGAGTAGAAAAAATGCAGCGGCAGTTATAGTACCTGAGTAAGAGTATGCTTTTACAAGGGAAATTTCCGCTCTTTATGGAGGTTTAAACGTGCTAGAACAAGAACATCGAATTCTCGTCATCAATCCGGGATCCACTTCAACTAAGATTGGAGTCTTCGATAATGAGATCTCTGTCCTGGAGAAGACATTGCGCCATGATGCAGATGTCATTAACTCTTATGAAAGTATTATCGATCAATATGAATTCCGCAAGCAGACCATTCTGGAAACACTTGATCATGAAGGAATCAATATCTCCAAATTAAGTGCAGTGTGCGGACGCGGCGGTTTGCTGCGACCGATTGAAGGAGGCACATATTCAGTTAATGATGCAATGCTTGAGGATCTTCGTGCCGGTTTTGCTGGTCAGCATGCTTCTAACCTTGGCGGAATCCTGGCATATGAGATTGCTTCGGGTTTAAATATTCCTTCGTTCATTGTCGATCCGGTTGTGGTTGATGAATTGGATCCAATTGCCCGTATTTCAGGCTTTTCAATGATAGAAAGAAAAAGTATTTTCCATGCCTTGAATCAGAAAGCTGTTGCCCGGAGAGTAGCCAAAGAACTTGGCAAAAAGTACGCGGAGCTAAACCTGATCGTTACGCATATGGGCGGAGGTATAACTGTAGGCGCTCATAAAAAAGGCAGAGTAGTGGATGTTAATAACGGACTTCATGGAGACGGGCCATTCAGTCCGGAACGGGCAGGTACAGTACCTGCTGGTGATTTGGTGGGACTTTGCTACTCCGGCAGCTTTTATCGTGAAGAAGTGATGAAGAAGCTTGTTGGACAAGGCGGTCTTGTAGGTTACCTGGGAACAAATGATGCAGTAAAAGTTGAAAAGATGATTGAAAGCGGAGATGAGAAAGCAAAGCTTGTCTACTCCGCAATGGCTTATCAGGTGGCTAAGGAAATCGGATCTGCCAGTGCAGTACTTGGCGGAAAGGTTGATGCCATCATCCTTACAGGCGGTCTTGCCTACGGCAAGGACTTTGTAAACAAAATCAGTGAGCGGATTAACTGGATTGCAGATGTTATTGTGCAGCCTGGTGAAAATGAACTGCAGGCACTCGCAGAAGGCGCTCTTCGTGTCCTCCGCGGTGAAGAGACTGAAAAAGAATATCCTGGGAAAAAAGCTGGCAAAGCAGCGTTGAAATAGAAGGGGGAAGCAACTTGGCACAGGAATATGATTTGGTGATTTTAGGCGGAGGCACAGGCGGTTATGTAGCTGCCATCCGTGCTTCACAGCTTGGTTTAAAAACGGCAATCGTTGAAAAAGGAAAACTTGGAGGGACTTGCCTTCACAAAGGCTGCATACCAAGCAAGGCTTTATTAAGAAGTGCTGAAGTGTTTGCTACCGCTAAACACAGTGAAGATTTTGGTGTAATGACAAGTGAAGTATCAATCAATTTCAGTAAGGTGCAGGAACGAAAAAACAAAATCGTTGATCAGCTTCATAAAGGTGTTCAGCACTTGATGAAGCAAGGCAAGATTGATGTTTTCGAAGGGACAGGCCGTATACTTGGACCTTCTATTTTCTCTCCGATGCCAGGGACAATTTCTGTTGAAATGAACAATGGGGACGAAAATGAAATGCTGATCCCTAAAAATGTTATTGTAGCAACTGGATCACGTCCTCGTACCCTGCCAGGATTGGACATTGATGGACAGCTTGTAATGACTTCGGATGAGGCTTTAGCTTTGGAAGAAGTGCCAAGCTCCATTATAATTGTTGGCGGCGGAGTCATCGGCATCGAATGGGCATCAATGTTATCAGACTTTGGTGCTGAGGTAACAGTTATCGAATATGCTGACCGCATTATTCCTACGGAAGATAAAGAAATTTCAAAAGAAATGCAGCGCCTTATGAAGAAAAAGGGAGTCAAAATTGTAACAGGAGCAAAAGTGCTTCCTGAAACCCTTCAGAAAGGCGAAGGAGTTACGATTTCAGCTGAAGTGAAAGGAACTCAAGCGGAATTCTCAGCAGAGAAATTGCTTGTTTCTGTGGGGCGTCAGGCAAATACAGAGGGCATTGGCATTGAGAATACTGATATTCAGATTGAAAAGGGATTTGTTTTAGCAAACGAATACTTCCAGACAAAGGAATCCCATATCTATGCAATTGGTGACGTTATTGGCGGCCTTCAGCTTGCACATGTTGCTTCTCATGAAGGCATTGCAGCCGTGGAGCACATTGCCGGCAAGAATCCTTCTCCAATTGACTACAGCCTGGTTTCTAAATGCATTTACAGTTCACCTGAAGCGGCAAGCGTTGGATTAACAGAGGATGAAGCTAAAGAAAAAGGCCATAATGTCAAAACTGGCAAGTTCTCATTCCGGGCTATCGGAAAGGCACTCGTATTTGGTGAATCCGATGGTTTTGTCAAAATTGTGGCAGATAAGGAT
>ERZ1023203.123-NODE-123-length-13622-cov-4.796049_pt1 | contig 13622 bp, 13 predicted proteins | sample MGYA00380444_ERZ1023203 | MGnify/ENA primary metagenome ERZ1023203 (study PRJEB33173, sample SAMEA4830386) | metagenome | study: EMG produced TPA metagenomics assembly of the PRJEB25223 data set... | reverse complement strand
GAGCTGAGAAGGAAGCAAAAGCGAATAACACAATGGCATGGATAGATTGGAGGAATGTATTTCCGATTAATTCTTTGGTCCATACACCGAAAAATCCTCTGGACTTATTGAACATCAATGAATATGCTGCAATTGGTCCCATAACCAAAAGGACAAGAATAATGATTTTTCTAGATATATAGACAAAGTTCAGGATTGCTGACAAAATCCATTCAGCTAAAAAAGTAATAATCAGTGACATTACACCAAATACATTTTTCATATCCTCGAAACCGGAAATAATAGAAACTCCGTCGATTTCAACACCGCTTTTGGTTAAAACATCCTTAATTCCAATAATGACAGCTGTATTCAAACCGAAAATGATATTGGTAAACTGAGTAAAAAACACCATGAATAATGCAGAGACCATCCACATTTTAGAATCCTGCCAAAAATCAGCCCTCGATTGAGGATTCATGGAATTAAAGCCTAGCTTTAATGCAGAAAGTAGAATCGCAAGTGTCAATATCGCAACATAGGCACCGGCAAACAATTTAAGCATAGGATCAATAATTTTCTCTCTTTCCTTGACCGTAAAAATACCATCATTAGAAAGAGTGTCATTTTTATCCATCCAAACGCAGTAGGGATTACCAAAGACCAAAGTGTTCAGTCCGGCAATTCCTCCGATGTTAAACATGTTTTCCACCTGGCTTACCATAAACTTTTCTGCCATATTGGCATCGTTTTCTTTGAAGTCTTTAATCTTTTCATTTACCTTCTCATCAATTAATGGGTTTCCGCATGACCAAGTGTAAGAAGGAACGAGATCTGAATTCCCACTTGTCTTTGATTCAGCTAAAGCAGAAGGAGGAACAATGGAACTAAGAATGCAAAATATCAGGAGAGATAATAGGATATTCTTTTTCATTACCTACCTCACTTAACTTCCAACACTGATATTTTGATTCGTGTTGAGGTAAACCCATTCATCAGGAGTCGGCTCACTCCGAAAATAAACGATCTCCTTACCCGCTTTTAAAAGCACATCCCCTGTATCTGCAGTTCGTATCATTTGGCCAACCTCTTCTGAAAAGCGGAAGGTCTCAAGTATAGGCTCTATGTCTTGGTCTGACTGTTTTAGGAAAGCCACTGTATTTAATTGAGCAATAATATCCTGTGCTTCTTGACTGCGATGGAACATTTCATAACGCTGAGAAACGATGGTCATACTTACATTCCATTTCCTTCCCCTCGCAGACAAAAGTTTAAAGAACTCCAACATACTAGGATACTTTAGCTGCATCCAGAACTCATCGGCCACTACCCGCTTTTTTGTTTTAGGATCATTTTTAATAAAACGATTCCAGGTCCAAATATTTAGAACATGTTGCGCTAAGGGTCTCTCAATTCCATTCGAAGATAGCCGTGAGATATCAAAGCAGATAATTGGTGCAGTATCCAAATCAACATCATGCTCCGTAATTAATTCCGTTTGGCCATCAAACATTCCAAATGCCCGCCCAGCCGTAAAAAGAGTGATAACGCTTTTTAACTCCTCTAGATTAGGGGTTCCTTCCTTCATCCTCTTTTCAATTTCATGTAGGACGTCGGAAATGGTTGGCATCTCAACATATTTCTTAAGCCAGATAATGTTTCCTTGCTCATCTACTTCTTGTTGCTGTATAAACAGGGATTCCGGGTCTTCTGTAATTCCCTTGTCGTGATAGAGTAGATTTAGTATTTCATCTAGAATTCCTAACTCTGTAGGAGTTAAGCTTGCACCTGCTACCCCAGTGGCAGCTTCTTTCATAACTTTAAAAAACTCGATGGCTTCTTTAACCTTTTCATTAATGTTTACTTTTTCCTGGATGTATTCATCTTCTGTATTTTTGTTTATTACTTCTTTTTCAACATATATATCTAATGGGTTGATTCTGCTGCTTTTTCCTTTATAGGTGTCGGACCTTAATTCGATGACACATCCACCTAATGCACGAGTCAATCCTGTGTATGCAGGCTCAACATCAAAAATCACAACTCTATTTATTCCATCACTGAAGCCACGGCCAATAATTTGCTTAACAAAAACACCCTTACCGGCTCCAGACTCCCCAAAAATGCCCACATTATAATTGTTCAGTTTCTTATCAAAGTTGTTGTAATAAACGTATTCGTTACCATACACACCAATAGGCATCCCACCGGTGTGGTTTAGTTTAGAAGAGGTGTGTGGGAAGATGGCAGTTAAAGCAGTTTGATCTAGATTTCGAGAGGTGTTAGCTAAAAAATTATTTCCAAGAGGCAACGTACAAAGAAATCCTTCCCTTTGCCGGCCATAAGCATTAATTAACTCAATAGATTCACCACCCAATGTGGTCTCGACATCAACACATTTTTGGTTCAACTCAGTAAGTGAATCTGCATAAACCGTAGCTGTAAGACTTGCATAGTATAGGCCGTTTTGATTGTTACCGTTTTGGTCCCTTAAAAACTTACTATCTTGAAGTTTTTGCATGGATTCTTCCATTCTTGCACCATTCTCATTTTTAGCAGCAGAGTGGAATACCGTTTCAAGCTGGTCTATCTTATTTTTCAACTTCCTTACTGCCTCGGTACGATGGAATGGTTCAACTAGCACCGATACATCAATGTCATTTCCCATAAATAATCCTTCTAGCCAATTAATACGAACTGTTCTGGGATAACCACTTGGTTTCACAAAAATGGTTCTGCCATATTTGATATTCCCTAACCCTGATTGAATGGTGAAATAATCATCTAAAAAAGTTACTCCATCATTTAAAGCATTATCTATTAAGGAAGGAAACGATAATTCTTTATCGTTATTAACTGGCTTCGGAGACTCCAGCTGTTTCTTCTTGAACAGTTTCATAGTTATCCATAACCTCCCCTATATCTTGAACTAATTCATCAAATCCCGGTAAAGTTGTAGGATCTGCTGTAATAAAACTAGTGATTTTTTCTTTACCATTTTGGACAACAGATTCAATTGGATGAACCAACATACGGTCGCGGTTCAAAGCTCTCTTTAAAACTTCCATCGCTTCCAAAGAATCCAAAATTTCACTTTCAATTTTTGCTCTGGCTAACATTTTTTGAACAATAACCGCCTGTTGATAAAGGGTTTCAGCAATTTTCCTCTCTTTTTGGGCAGCGGTTAATTTCCCCATTTTAGACGGTTCATATATGTAGCTCACAACGTAAAAAACGTTTCTTGTTAATCGGAAGTCATTTATCGTACGGGATTTTATATGGCTAATAACCCGCTCGTTGTATTCTCTAGTTTGGGGATTGACAGCTTCTAAATTTTCCTTGAATCGAACTTCCTCTTTTCTTAGATCTTGCCTTACAGCTTGACCTAAAATTTGGACAGGAAAATTTATGACTCGAAATAATGATTGATACCCTAAGATAATACTCTGGCGTTCGCTCGCATTAAGAAGGTCAAAGTTAACAAAATCAGTGGCAATAATTAGAGAGTACTCATTTTTTGACTTTTCGAAGATTCCATACTTAATGTCCTTTAATCCAATTAGATCTTTAAGCGACTCTCCGCTTGGTTTCTCTGGTTTAGATTTTTTATCAGCAACCTCTGAGTAACCGTTTTCCGCTTCCTGTTGCTCTTTTAGATATTGTTTTCTTTTCCATCCAGCAATCGGCTCATTATTATCCATTCTCTTTTTTGCAACAGCCAAAAAACCTAAAACAGAAAGAGTAAAAACAGTGGAGATCATAATGAAAATATTAAACATTTTACCCCTCCTTTTTAGGGATGATAGATTTTTTGAGATCGATGATATTTAATTTTGACAAGGATAAACTCTGATAAATACATCTCATATTTATCAAGTTTTACATAAGCAAGGGCAATTGCTGTTCCGAGCATAAAGACAGAAAAGGTAAAACGTAAAATCCCATCTAGAATCCCTACAACAAAGGGGATATTACCAAATACGAAGTTAGCTAAAGCTAAAAATATAGTAGGAAATACAATCATGAACTGTCTTTTCGAAAAGATTGCTAAGATTTCTTTCTCTTCTTCGGTCAGATCGATGGGTACGATAATTTCCAAATGTTCATACCTCCTTTAAAAAAGAAGAGTGGATAACTCCACCCCCCCCTTACTTTGCTGCTATACCTGCAATAGTATCTGATAGATAATAGGCCGCGTAAAAAACAAAGGCGCCACAGCAGCAGCTAATTAATGAGATCCAAACAGTACGCATCTTTGCAGCACTTATTGATCCAAAAATAATGAACAACGTAATAATTAATATGGCTAAAGTAAACAACAAACCGCCAATACCGCCTACTAACTCAACAATTTTCTTTACAGCACTGTATAGATTATTACTTTGATTCGTTGTGTAAATGCTGTTAGTTATACTACCTAAATACGCAATGTTATTAAACAAGCTATAAAAGTTCATTCTTTCACCTCCCTTAAACAAAAAAAACGGAAGAACACACAAACAGGTTTCAAGACAGAATGCGGATCTTCCGCTTTTATTTCAATATTTAATTTCTACTATGATTCTATAAGAATCTTACATTTATGTCAATATATTCTTATATTATCTGTTTCCGAAATGGCGTGTCATGTCGCGATTGAAATGAACGGTAAATACTTTCCCCAATTCATTATCTGCCTTATAGGTATAATAAAGGGTTGTATTCCCCAGAAACTCATGGTTATACCTTAGGTTTTGGATTACAAGAGTAATAAATAATTTATATTGTGATTCATCCAGCAGTGCTTTATCATTCTGCTCCTTCGGGTCAATACCTTGCCCATCCACCATAATTTCTTTATCTGGAACCTCGTAATTCATTCTCTGTAATGAATAGTTTCGAGTATGAAAACTGAAAGTACCTTCTAACGTTTGTGTGAACTTCCTTTTATACTCCAAGTCATTCGATAGTTCTAACTTGATTTGTTGAGCCAATGCGACGTTTTCTTTCTGGTACGATTTAATATTAGTTTTATTATCCATAACGACCTCCTGTAATATCCTATTATTCGTCTTTTAGTTCGGAATCAATGTCTTGCGAAGTGAGGTTAACAATCCACTATCTTCGTCCCTTGTGTACGAAAAGCTGGTTACTTTATCCTGAAAGTCGTCATTACTGTATTTAATAAGATGGGCTAATAGTTTCACGAAATTATAAAACGATTTCCCATTCACGTTATTTTCAATACTTTTATTAACTTTTGGATATTTTTCGGATTGACGGATTTTGAAACTCTTTAGTCCATCGCAAGTCTCGATACTAATTTTGATTAACTTGTAATTACGGGTATGAAGGTAAACAGTACCTTCTGAGTTGAAATTAAAAAAGCTTTGTAAATCGTGATCAGATAATAGCTCGTTCGATAGCTTGTTTGCTAGCGATGCATTTTGCAGCAAAAAAGTATTAATATTAGACACTTTGCAAATCCTCCTTAATAATTTTAGTGCTTTTTGCCTACCCGAACGGATTATCTTATAAAATCTCCATGTTTTTAAAAAATTTTTCTCTATTTTTTTATGAAACTATCAACATTATAATACAAAATATTCCTTTTGCACTATGTTTTAGTAAAATTTCCATAATTTTTTTTAAAAAAAATCGACAATCCCCTTCAAAGTAAGTCTATCTGCACCCCTCTCTATATCTTCATCGCTATGAAAACATAGAGAGGGAAACAGATACCAAAGTATCTTTTCCCTTTCTCATTACATCACTGCAGCTGTTGCATTATCCTCATTATCTTGGTGATAACCAAGAGCCTCCAATTCAGGGTCCAAGTATTCTTCAACATGAAACTTGTCCGCTGTAACAAAATGTCCTGATACTAAAACGACATCCCCGTAATATCGAGGGACCTTAGGGCCTACCATCTCAACCGAATGGTCTCCGTACTTTAATGTAAACCCATAATCGTTTACATCTACTTTCCCAATCATGGTATGTATCCCTTCAATCATGGTGTTAGAGGGAGTAGCTGTAATCATCCTGGCTACTTTATCTCCGTATTTTTTAGAAATAGCTCTAAACTGATTGTCAAGTAGAACACTCTCCTGCGCGGGATGTTCATCTGTAAAGACGTTTACTTGTTCAAAATTTACCAGATTGTGCATGCTTTCATAAATCTCTGCAAGGTCTTCGCTATCTTCTTCAGATGTCAGCGCAATTAGCTTATCAACATTTGCTAAAGTATCCTCTGTAGGGATACTGTATTCTACCTCTGGGTTAAAGCTATCAGCTGAGAATACCGGGATATCCGATGTTGTTTCCGGCTTTTCAGGTCCAATGGTAGATATAGCTGCTTCTCGGATCAAATCCCCATAATCGCTATCATCTTCAAATAAAGAAGTTTGAACGGATGGGGTTTGAATGGATACCGGCTGCATATTCACATCCCAAGTAAACTGCTGCGGCGTGTTCCATTTCCTGGCTTTTCTTTCGTATGCTGCTTCGGTAAATACAGGAAGCATCCCAATTGCGACAATAATTCCAACAAAGATCAGAATTGCATGTACACCATTAATCATTTTTCTTCCTCCTTAAAAAAGTTAAGCTTATATATAAAAAAGCCCATTAAGGAAATGATCGCAAATTGCATCACTTCCCTAATGGGCTTGAATATTATTTGAACTGTTTACAGTAATTAAGTATATACGTATCTCCTGAATTGGAGCTTAAAAGTAAAACAACAAGCTCTTCTTCCGCATGGAAAAAGATAAAAAAATCAAAAGAATATATACCCTTATATTAGCAAAGTTATCCAAGTTTATCAATAAATGTGCAGGTAAATATACTTTTCACAACTAAAATAGTAACGTTTGACCAGCCAAGACTTTTGATTTTTTGTCATCTCGCTCTATCACTTTTCCATTATAAGATGGAGTACTATCAGTATTTCCAATAAATTCTTCTATTGGTGGTGACGTTTCTTCTTCTTCAATGATATCTTCTTCAATCATCTCATCGGAAAAATTACCGACTTCCTCAATTTCGTTAGTCTGTTCACTTTTAGCAGTATTTATGACTACTTCTTCTTCTTCCAATGGAATAATCTCCTCATCATCCAACAATACAACTTCTCCCTGATAAAAATCCTCTACAACTTCCTCTAAAGTTGGAAATTCTATAGATTCAACATCAAGGGAATCTAAGTCAATCACTTCTTCGTTCTCTGTTATTTCAATAACTTCCTCATTTTCATCTATTTCTATATCAATTTCTTCTAAGTGCTCTATGTTATCCGCTAAAGATAAAGAATCTGGCAATGGCAATGTAATTTCCCACACCAACTCCGCTAATTTACCCTCTGCTTCAATTCGATTCTTATAGTCTTCATCCGTATCACTTTCTTGTCTTATGGGTATGACGTCCTCTTCTATCAGAAGACATCCACCTTCCTTTTCACAGGTTTCAGGTTCAAAGTATAAACCAAAAGATTGAAAAGCAGCAGGATCAGTCAACAGGTTATTTTCAATAACTTGAAGATTATCATTAATTTTTTCTTTTAAGTCCGCACAAACATTTGGAACTTGTTCCAACAGTTGTCCGATGGCCCCCTTTATGGTTGGCGATGATAAAGGATTCTCTAAAAAACCACCCCATCTTGCAATCCACCAACCAGACTTTCCCTCATGTGACAGTGCTTGCACTTTAAAGGTATGATGATCAGCATAGCGTTTTAGCCAGGCAGGCATCTCGCCTGTAAAGTATGCACGCACTAACTTACTCCTCTCCTTAGGATGAAATTGAAGTTTTAGAGGTTTTTTTTCGTAATAATGACGCTTGGGTGATTCCCCCTTTTTACTCTCAATCCACTCAATAATTAGTTTTTCTGAAGCTGGATTAAAAATGGGTTCCATTATACTTCCTCCTAAAAATTATGTTATTATGAAACAAAGATTTCTTCTCTTTTGGTGCCTGAAGATAACATGTCAGCAGCAAAAGCCTCATAGTCAATTTCATCTGGCTCTATACCCTCGTCACCTTCAAATTCCTTAGCGATTTCTTTAAAATCTAATTCTTTACGATCAATGGCCAGGTCAACACCTGATTGCTTGGACAAAACCAGCCCGTGCATATTGGCATCTATTGTCCCGACAGAAATTAGCCAATGAATATCTACTTCAAAATGCTGCCCCCATCTGACAGCACGTGAATAACATTGCTCGATCTTCTTTGAGTTAAATTCTAAATCATACAAGAAGACAGCACGCGCTTCAGTTAACGTGTAGGACTCGGCTCCAGTTTTGGTCGTCATGATTAAAATTGATAGATTATCATTTGGATCTTGAAATCGATTCATCAGTTCAAACCGGTACTTCATATCAACAGAGCCATGAATATATCCTGCAGACTTACCAGGCAGTATTTCATCTAAGAGGACACCTAATTGTTCGGCCGTTGCTTTATGAGAAGTAAAGACCAGCATTTTCTTCCCTGTTCTTAGATAGTTTTTTGCTTTATCGATTAGATATCTAATTTTGGTAGGCTGCTCTGTCTTAGAAGGCTTGTATTCCTCGAATGTCCATGGACAGCTCGCTGCTTGACGAAGCTTTGTTAACCACGAACAGACCTGTATGGCATTGATTTTATATTTTTCGCCTCTAAATTCCGCGGCTTCCCTTTTTGCAAGCTCCTGTTTATACCACTCTTTGAATTGATTGAGGATATTATCATATAGATCTTTATCTGCTTTAATCATGTCCAGATGCCTACGAATATGTTTTGGCTTAGGGACCTTTATATAAGAATTAACGTCTTTGTCTTGTTTGGTCTTTCTTAGCATTAAGGTATCTAATAGATTCCATAATTCCTCTTGATGAGAAACACGTGATTGAATAGAATCTGTCTCAAGCAAAGTCTTGGCATGGCCCCCACCGTAATAAACCCCAAAGTGTTCTTCCCCTACTTTCCCATGTCCTTGAAAAGGTTCACGGAAGAGAGGATCCTCAAAATGAGAACCACAACCTGTTAACCAAACTAACTGCCAAAAAAGATCTGAAGATCCATTTTCTGCTGGAGTGCCTGTCAATATTGTCCTCCGTTTAGTTTTCACTCTACGAACGACTGACTTGCTCCTTTGAGAATCTCCATTTTTTAGATAGTGGCCCTCGTCTACAATAGCGGCATCATATCCTCTATGAAAGTAGGAGGATAAAGGCTTTTTTCGCTCTTTGATAACTGTAAATCCACATTCACAAAAGAGTGTTTTATTCTTCCACTCATTATGGCAGCAAGGGCATTTTACCGGGAGTCTATCCATCGAATAGCGCTCACTTTGCTGTAACGCTTTTTCTTTGCAAATATGGCAATATTGCATGCTTTTATTAAAGTTCAAAGCACTTGTACAAGTCGGACAGGATTCATGCTTTATTGGTGCAAACACAATTCTTCCCTGAGACCATTTTTCATAACTGACGATATGAATCCTCTTTGATGAGTGAAGATCTGCAGGGTTTTTAAGTTGTATATACTCTTCTTCCAAACCGAGTACCTTTATTTCACGGATCCAGTCATTTAAGTTACGACTCATGCTGATAATTAATATCTTGTCATTATCCGGATTAGCAGTTGCTCCAACTAATGATGTCAAAGTTTTACCCAGCCCCATGTCAAAGCACAGGAAAAGTCTTTGATTCGCAATCATAAGGGCGGCCCCTTCTTTTTGATATGGGGCTAATTGCTTTCCATCTGATAAGATGCCACCATATTGACTTTCCACTAAACCTAAGGCTCTTTTATACCTTTCTGAATCCTTAACATCCTCTAAGGATTTACTATTCCAATGGAATTTTTTCAATTTAGCATTTAAGACTTTTTGCACGCGCCCAATTGAACCACCATCTATATTAAAACCCCACTCATTTAAAGCACTTACAGCGGGATTATCCACGAGCTCTTTATTTGCATACTTTACCTGATGGTGCCAAGAAAGTGGATTTGTGGTTCTATAATGAGTCTTTTCTTCCCCATTTCTATTTGTTACGGTAAAACTAAACCGAAGTTCATGATTATTTGAACAAGATAAACATTCATTTTTCGTAAGCTCAGCTTTCAGTGAATTGGTTTTAAAATCGATTCCCTTATTGGTATAGAACATTTTTGTCATAATAGAAAAAGCACCACGCAAAATAGCGCAGTGCTTTTCACCCCCTTCAGATTATTTCTGCATTTGCCCAACAAGTGCTCGAATGTGATCCGTTTGTTCACAGGCGATGGTAAGCGGAGAAGTTTTATCCTTAAACAGAATTAAAATTTCCTCTGTTCGGAATAAACTTGCTGCTAACTCAACATATTCAGCGTTAACCGCGAACTCAAACTGTTCACCCTCACACATTGCTCCGAGCTGCTGAGTCAGAATACTCTCTAAATCAATTTTTGTTTTAGCTCCTTCTGTTCTAAAAGTAATGACCGGGCGACTTGGTGCCAAACGTCTGGCCCTCCTACATAATTCAATTAATTCCATCCGATCAAACGTCCATTTCGTACCTGCCGCATCTTTATCACTGTAAGATCGATCAATATCAGGAAACTTCCCTGCCAATAATCTGCTCACAGCGGTTGTCAATCCAGCTTGAAATACTAAAAGCGTCCTGGCCTCATTAATACCAATAGATATTTCACTATCTGAAGGCAACAAATCAGCTAATCCGCAAATGCTTTCTGTAGGAATTGAGAATTGCATACCCTCAAACCACTTAACTTTTTCTGAGCGTAATGTGACTGCTCTAGCACCATTGCTGGCTCTTATCAATACTTCCCCCGTATCATCCATAGCAAAATATAAACCTTGAAGACAAGGGTTTGCTTTCGCCATTTGGGAATTGCTTAATGCTGCAAAGGGTGGCATTGAACGGGAGAAGGAATGTAATATTCCAGGTTCCCAGGTAACAGTCTCAATTGTATTCGGAATATCAATTAGCGGTGCTGTCTCAGCTATGGTTTCACAAGCAATTTTTGAAGATCGGCCCCAGCGTAAATTTAGAAGGCTACCTTCTAACTCCACAATGATTTCTTCATCCGAAGGCAGGGCTGATACTTTTAGATCTAGTTCCAACATAGAAGTAGCAATATCTAAATTTCCTGTGATCTCTGCTTCAATTTTTTTCTCAACCTGAAGATCATCTCCGTTGAAATAAAAAGAAACAAAACTGCCTTCTGTTTTAATAAAACAAGCCTTTTCTCCCAATCTTGCTTTCTTTGCACCTTTCACTAATGATGTGACGGTATTTTGCAGCACCTCTCCATTAACTTTAAACATTCAAAATTCCTCCTTAAAAAGTTTATAAAAAAATAAAAAACGCCTCAGATCGCGATTGAATTAAAACAATCACCATCTGAGGCGTATTTTTTAAAAGATAAGTTATCCTCTCGCATGAGCGGATAGTAAAAAAAGAAAGTTTATAGGTTAATATTACCTTTAATCCCTATTTAATTCAATAATTATCCAATAAAACTTTTCCTCTCGAGTTACTTTGAATAGAGACGCTACCTTAATACTCATCCTTTCTTTCATAAATGATTTAAGCAAACTTAATTATTCACAAAGGCCTATATTCAGATATTTTTTCTTTTTGGTCTTGATCTAAAAAATTTATCGTATTAATTTGTTTACACATGTATTCACATGTGATATTATAAATTTGTAATCACATGTGAACACAAATTCTTCCGAAAAAGGTGATATGTAAAATGAAAGTTAATGTTTGGTTAGTACGCCCTCTTCCACATGGAACGAACCACATGCAGGATTTCTTAAAACACAATCGAATCGCTGTAGGTTATCCTGTAGGAAAAAATTTAACTAACTTAGATTACAGTCAAATTCGTCAGCTCCTAGAACAACATAGTTGGGAAGAAGGCATTGGAAATGTTAATACATTGGTAAATGTTATGAATGACGGGGATATCGTAGTGGTACCAGATGATAATAAAAAAGATGTCTATTTCGGAGAAATTGATAGTGATTATATTTATGAGCCTTTATTAGACAAAAATAAAGCTGGAAGTGGATACCCACATCAAAGAAGTGTGAAGTGGTTCTTTAACAAAAAACCACTATTGCGTTCTGAGTTACCAGAAGAGCTGAAGGGCTCTATGCGCTACCCTGGTACAATTGCCGATTTAACTAAGCATTATGAAATAATAATGAATGTTATTCATGGGGATAAGGTGAAAAATGAAATCCATGAAACATTGGAACAAAAGGCACTATCGGTTATTGAAGAATTGTTAGATAGCGCAGTTCCAGAAATTCGCTTAAAGGCAGCTGAGGTCATTTTAAAAAGATAAACCCCTTATGGTTATAAAGAGAAAAACTCCCTTTACACTTAAAAAAGTAAGGGAGTTTTTTAACATATTCCATTCATTTTTGTAAGAAAGTAACATCTCCTATTTGTAAATTAGGCTTTTTCTAATACCACATCTACATACGCATTTGCTATTTAGAGTCTTCACTTATACGAACAACTTCCTCTCCATTCTCACATTTAGGACAAGAACTTTCGCCCATATCAGTCTTCTTACTAACAGCAAAGTCTACCTCACATAGACCGCAAAAATAGACATTCCAATTACTCATTAACTCACCTCTAAAGTCGCGTATTTGCGTTTTCACATCAATCTCCAACTACGCATTAAGTCTTTTTAAAATTTCTGCTTCTAGATAATCTTTATAAGAGTATTCTCCTGACGCACTATAGTATTGAATCCTGTTGATTATCCGTTCAAACTCTTTTACTAGTTCTTCATTTGTCATTTTTTCTATGAAATTCACTAAACAGCACTCCTCAGTAATATGTTTCAAATGTTTATCATTAAAAGTTTGTAATTAGGCAGCTAATGAAGCTTTTTGCAAAAGTTGTTCTAATACTAGGATATAGTTAGTATTAGACCTTAACTTCTCTTTGGCAGTTACAACCTCTTCTAATATAGACACCAAGTCATTAATCAGGAAATGGTTTCGAAAATGTTCAATCAATTGAGCATGCTCATTTAAAGAAACCCTTCTTCCTAATTGGGAGTATAGGACCTCCTGGAACCATATAGCAAAGAGCTGCATGCTTACTTGTTGCTTCTTCTTATCGGAAAAAACCTCCGGCCATTCAGTCTGTATTTTCACTACAGCTCCGAAGGGGTTATTAGCAAACTCTTCTAGAGTATTGAAAAATAGATTTTTAGCATTTAAGAACCAAGCCTCTTCCAGCAACTCTTTTCCTCTTGTCACACTCTTAGTGATATTAGATAACAGATATGCTGCATCAGGGTCTAATCCTTCATTCAATAAATTTTTATATAAAACTTCACTTGAAACTTGTTGAAATTTATACACTTGTACACGAGATATAATCGTATCAAGCATACGATTCTTGTTTTCTGTTAAAAGAATTGCCAGGGAAGTTACAGTGGGCTCTTCCAAAAACTTTAACAAGCTATTAGCTGCCTGAACAGTCATCCTATCAACATGCTCAATGATATAGCATTTCTTATCAGACTCAACTCCTTTAAAGTGAAACTCTCTTTGCAAGGAGCGGATCTGCTCAATTTTTATACTTTGTCCATCAGGTTCTATGAAATGTAAATCTGGATGGTTGGTCGAGTCAATTCTT
>ERZ1023203.121-NODE-121-length-13702-cov-5.358321_pt1 | contig 13702 bp, 14 predicted proteins | sample MGYA00380444_ERZ1023203 | MGnify/ENA primary metagenome ERZ1023203 (study PRJEB33173, sample SAMEA4830386) | metagenome | study: EMG produced TPA metagenomics assembly of the PRJEB25223 data set... | reverse complement strand
TCAACAGCTATTACCTTTGCACCCGGATTGGCACGCAGATCCAAGCCAGTAGCGGTTCTGCCTGAGCATCCGCTGCAATTGGCCGTATAGGCTGTTGATGATACATATATTTCTTTTCCGCTTGCCTTGCTGCTTGTTCCGCGGGAAACCACCTGTGTTGCTGCAGCCACCTTTGTTCCGACAGCTACTACCTTATCCTGCTTTTCTTTCACTTGCTTTTCACTGATCAGCTTTCTGGAAACTTCTTTGCCATTCTCCAGGACGACTTCAAATTCTTTCGTCTTAAGGCCTTCTTTTCCAGCATTCATCACCTTTTCAGTGCCTTTAGCCAAGCTATTATCCTTCTTTGTCACAACTGCGAAATTAATTGGTTCTTCCACTACATCGGTGACTTTTTCAACTCGAATGACTTTTATGATGTCATTGGCTTTGACTGTCTCTTCCAACTTTGGTTCAACACGGTCTAAATCATTAATCTTGATTCCCTGCTGTGATAAAAAGTCAGCGACCGTAGTCGAAGTTGACCAAACCTGCTTCTCTTTGCCGCCATGATTAAGCGTTAAAGCGAATGCTTTCTCTACTTGAATTTCAAGGTTGCTTTTAATTTTATCCTCTGGCTTTGGCTGAACCTTATCATGTTCAGTCAGAGTAATATTCTGTTCTTTTAAAACGTCTCCGACCGTCTTTGCAGCCGTCCAAATCGTTTTCTTCTCGTTATCTGTTACAACGTTCACCTGTTTAGCCGGTTCATAGACAATTTCAGTATTGTCCTTAACCTCTGTGTTTACCGAGGGAAACACATAATCTTCTGAGCGGAGTGAAATATCTAGATCATCGAATATATCTTGAATCGTTGATGCATGCGTTTTGATGACTTTCTCTTGGCCATCTATCGTCAGTGCTACTGTTTTCTTTGTCGTTTCATATGCAATGAAACCGCAGGCAGCAGCAAAGACTACTAAACTAGCAGAAAAAATGGCCAATTTCTTTTTACTCAAAGACTTGGATAACAGGTTTTTCATGTTTTGAATCACGATGAAAAACGCCTCCTTTTCTCTCGGAGTGATTATATAGAGTATCTTGCCGACTGTCAACTCTTTCAATTTTCCAGCTTCCGAAAGGCTGGTGAATGCAGGCATTGGGCTATGATTGCCTGAATCCATAGAACTGCACTCTATCTCTATGTATGAAAGACAGCTCCTCTCTATGCATGCCTTCTTGCAACTGCCCCGTTTTCGATGATGCTTGCCTTGGATTTATACTTTTCCACACTCATCTGAAAAATCCTTCTTTTTTTGATTTAGGGATTTTTACGTCTTTTTGGTAATCCCTTATTTTCTGCCGATCAGGCGTTCAGCAAGCGGGAGCACTTCCGGAAGTACCTCAAGTTTTCAGACTGCCGGTTCTCTATCTGTCACGCTCCTCAACTTGCAGCAAACGCCTTCCGCTCGATCGGCAGGGGTGCTGGAACAGCACTTTTTCGAACTTTCTAGCTTCCGCTTTTCTAGTAAATGGCAAGCCCTCTCGTAAACGTATTTCCTATTATGCAAAAAAAACAGGATAAAGGAAAGAGAGACTTATCGACATGGTTATCCTATGAGAAGAAAGAGACATGTAGAACTTTTTAGAATCAGAAAAAATTTGGACAAGCTCCCACAGGTTTCGACAAAAAGAGATATCAGTTTATGCCGAATAATTTTTTTGCATTTTCTGTGGTTGCTTGTGCAACTTCTTCTACCGAAAGTCCTTTTATTTCTGCAATCTGTTCTGCAACTAGTTTGACATAACTAGGTTCATTCCGTTTTCCTCTGAATGGATGAGGAGTAAGATAGGGACAGTCTGTTTCAATCAATAGCTTTTCAAGCGGAATAACATCGGCTACTTCTTTTGGCTTTTTTGCATTTTTGAATGTCACCGGACCTCCAAGTGAAATAAAAAAGTTCATATCCACACACTCTTTGGCAATTTCAGGGCTGCCGCTAAAGCAATGCATGATGCCTCCTACTTCTCCCGCTCCTTCTTCCTTAAGGATTTCGACTATATCGGCTGTCGCATCACGGTTATGGATAACGATGGGAAGCTTAACTTTTTTCGCAAGACGAATCTGCTTTCGGAAGACTTCTTGCTGAATATCCTTTGGAGACTTGTCCCAATAATAATCCAGGCCCATTTCTCCCAGTGCAACCACTTTTGGATGGCTGGAAAGCTCTTCAATCCACTGAAGATCATCCTCTGTCATATCAATGGCATCAACCGGATGCCATCCTACACTTGCGTAGATGAAATCGTATTTCTCAGTCAGCTCCATCGCTTTCTCAATAGTTGGACGGTCAAACCCAACGACCACAATGTTGGAAATTCCTTCATCAAGGGCCCTGTCAATCACCTCTTGTAAATCCTCGTTATATTGTTCGGCATTAAGGTGTGCGTGTGTGTCGAAAAACATCAAAAAACTCCTTTTTCTCCATATTATTTTTCTATTACTATTATGTCAGTCATGTAACAAAAATAATGTGATAACAAAATGGTTCGAATTAAATAAAATCACCTAAAATTACTTTTTAAGAATATTTTTTTCCAAAAATAAAAAACATAGAAATGCCCACGGTATACGCTTAACACTTCTATGTTTTTATTTTAAACAGGAGAAATAAATAATATTATTTTACCCTTGCACCCAATGGAAGGGATTCAGCGATTGTGGCAAGTGAAAGTTCTCCGTCTTTTCCTCCTGCTAAAATCATTCCTTCTGAAAGCTCACCGCGAAGTTTAACAGGCTTTAAATTTGTGACGCAGATGACTTTTCTGCCGACCAGGTCTTCCGGTTTATAGTATTTGGCAATCCCGGAAACGACCTGGCGCTTTTCATAGCCAAGATCAAGCTGTAACTTTAAGAGCTTATCAGCTTTTTTCACCGGTTCAGCCTGAATGACCTGAGCCACTCTTAAATCGACCTTCATAAAGTCACCGATTGTGATTTCCTCACTATCCGGCTTTTCCTCTGCTTTTGCTTCCACTTTAGGAGCAGATCCCTGCATTTTGGTTTTAATGAACTCGACTTCTTCATTAATATCCAGGCGAGGGAAAATCGGTTCTCCCTTTAATACCTTTGTGCCTTCAGGAATCAGGCCGAATGTTTCAAGGCTTTCCCAGGATGTTAATGCTTCTTCGTTTATATTCAGCTGTGAGAATACTTCTTTTGGCGTACGTGTCAGGAATGGCTGCAGAAGCACTGCGATTCTGCGCAGGGATTCCGCCAGATGAGCCATTACACTCGCAAGTTCTTCTCTTTTCTCTTCCTCTTTGGCAAGAGCCCAAGGCTGCGTTTCATCTATATATTTATTCGTTCTGCTGACAAGCTGCCAAACTGCAGATAGGGCAACAGAGAACTCCATTTTTTCCATAGCTTCCTCATATTTGGAAACCGTCTCACGGTTCATTTGCAGCAGCTGCTGGTCAAACTCTCCGTCTGAATCTTTATATGCCGGAATGACACCGTCAAAATATTTATTAACCATCGCAATCGTCCGGTTTAAAAGGTTTCCTAAATCATTGGCAAGATCAAAGTTGATTCTTTCCACAAAACCTTCTGGCGTAAACACTCCGTCTGCGCCGAATGGCACTTCGCGAAGCAGGTAATAGCGAAGAGCATCAAGACCATATCGGTCAATAAGGGTAACAGGATCCACTACATTTCCTTTTGATTTGGACATTTTGCCGTCCTTCATCAAAAGCCAGCCATGAGCAAACACTTTTTTAGGAAGGGGCAGATCCAATGCCATCAGCATGATTGGCCAGTAAATTGTATGCAAGCGCACCATTTCCTTCCCTACCAGTTGTACATCGGCAGGCCCATAGTTCAGATACTTGGCATCATCATCTGTTCCATAGCCATGCGCTGTGATGTAATTTGATAGTGCGTCGATCCATACATAAACAACATGCTTTGGATTATTCGGCACTTTCACTCCCCAGTCAAAAGTGGTCCTGGATACCGCCAAATCCTCGAGACCCGGTTTAATGAAGTTATTGATCATCTCATTCTTACGGGATTCAGGCTGTATGAAAGATGGGTTTTCTTCATAATACTGCAGAAGCCTGTCAGCGTACTTGCTTACCTTAAAGAAATAGGATTCTTCTTTTACTTTATGAACGGGACGTCCGCAGTCAGGGCAGTTTCCATCTACAAGCTGCCGTTCTGTGTAATAAGACTCACATGGTGTACAGTACCAGCCTTCATATTCGCCAAGATAAATGTCACCCTGTTCTACAAGCTGAGCGAAGATTTTTTCTACGATCTGCTTATGTCTGTCCTGAGTAGTACGGATAAAGTCATCATAGGAAATATCGAGCTTCTTCCAGAGATCCTGGATGCCGGCGACAATTTCATCTACGTACTGCTGCGGTGTTACCCCTTTTTCTTCTGCCTTCTCCTGAATCTTCTGTCCATGTTCATCCGTACCTGTCAGGTACATAACGTCAAAGCCGCGCATGCGCTTGTAGCGTGCCATTGCATCTCCGGCAACAGTTGTATAGGCATGCCCTATATGTAAATTTCCGCTAGGATAATAAATTGGAGTGGTTAAATAAAACGTCTTTAATTTGTCCTCCACAAGATTCCCTCCCTCATTTTTTAAGAAAGCATGGGGTGCATATATATATATGCAGCTATGCTTTTGTCTGACTCATAATGGATACTAAGAAAAGCGCAAGCGCCTTGGTCACGATGGAACGCAGACTAAAAACTCCACGTCCTGTGGCAACGTCTGCATGACCCCCATCCTGGGGGCCTCAAGCACAAGACGAGCCTCACGGAAAGGTGTTCTTAACCTTTTTGGGAGGCTTGGCTTGTGACCTCGAGGGGGTAGGCGCTGGAGCTAGACAGTTATCGAAGTTCAAAGTTATACTTTCTTATCTCTGTAAAAAAATCCCGCCCAATTTGGACGAGAGTATTAATCAGAAAATCGTGCCGTTTTGGGCCTGCTATATCAATATTTTACAAGAAGTTATATTCGTCAGCATAACCTCTTATACCATCAAAATATACCTAAAAACTTGAAATTGTGCAACCAATAGGCAGAAAGGGATGGCAGGATTTTTCTTTAATTAAATTTTTTTATTTACTAACCCTAAAAAAGGAAATTAACTTTCGAATATTATTATAGTAAAAGTATAAATATTGTAGAATTTTGTCGAAATGTCGAAAAGAGTCATATTACCAATTTTTGTTTGGTTCTTCCTCCTTTCTATATTAAACCTTCTTAATTTCTTAAAAAACGTTGTTATATCAACCCTTCAACTTATATCCTAAAATTTTCTATTTTAATTCAAAATAAAGTAATTGACGTATATGGGAATGGCTGGTATTATAAATGTAATAAAGATTTTGTCGAATAATGACGAAACAACATAGATAGAGAAAAATATTATTGGAGATTTGAGAGGAGACTTTTATTATGAAATCCACAGGTATTGTTCGTAAAGTTGATGAGCTTGGCCGCGTAGTTATCCCTATTGAATTAAGACGTACACTTGGAATTGCTGAAAAGGACGCTTTGGAAATCTACGTTGATGACGAAAGAATCATCCTTAAAAAGTACAAGCCAAACATGACTTGCCAAGTTACTGGGGAAGTATCTGATGAAAATATCTCATTAGCAAACGGCAAATTAATTCTAAGCCGTGACGGTGCAGAACAGCTGTTAAAAGAAATTCAAAACACTTTTGAATTAGCAAAATAATAATGAAGAAAAGCTTCTCACGCGTGTGAGAAGCTTTTTTACTAGCTGCCTTATTCCTCAATATGATAAGCATGATAAACATCCCGCTTATTTATTCCCCGGTCTTTTGCCGTTTGCTTAATGGCTTCTTTGCTCGATAGTCCAGTTTCTTCTATATAATGTCTAACATGATCTTCAACCGAAAGATTCTCCCACCAAGCTGTTTCTTCATCCTGCACAGCCTCGGAAGTTCCTTCAATAATAATCACAAATTCTCCTCTTACCTCTCCATTTGAGGCCCATTCCATTGCTTCTGCTACAGTTCCCCGGATAAATTCTTCATATTTCTTCGTCAGTTCGCGGCATAACACGATATTCCTGTTCCCCATAATATCCGACATCAGCGAGAGGGTTTCCTTCAGGCGGTGGGGAGCTTCATATAAGATGATGGTTGCATTCAGCTTCGAGAGATTTTCCAGCTCCTGTTTCTTCAGTTTCTTCTGCCTGTTCAGGAAACCGTAGAAATAAAAGGGCTGTGTATCAATGCCGGAAGCAATCAGGCCGGTCAGGGCAGCATTCGCACCAGGAAGGGGCACCACTGTCAGCTTTTCTTCAGCAGCCGCCACTACAAGATCAAAGCCCGGGTCTGAAATCGCAGGCATTCCTGCATCACTGACAAGGGCAATCTTTGCGCCATTGGCCACTTTGTCAAGCAGCTTCTGCCCGCTTGCCTCCTTATTATGTTCGTGATAGCTGATAATGGGTGTTGCAATATCAAAATGATTACAGAGCTTCTTCGTATTGCGCGTATCCTCCGCCGCAATAAAGTCAGCTTCCTTCAGAATCCTAACTGCTCTGAAACTCATGTCTTCCAGATTGCCGATCGGAGTCGGGACTAAATAAAGGATTCCTTTTGTTTCTTCGTGTTCAAAGCTTTTTTGCTGCCACATATGTACCACCAGTCTCTTTCATTAAAAACTCTTCTTTCTTTTTCCGGGGCCATTGCTTAAATTCATATTCGGCTCTCATCGCTTCGCCTTTTTCAGAAAAGGATCGAAAGAAGACCAGGTCCACCGGCCCTCTGCCTCTTGTATACTTCGCCCCTTTTCCTTCATTATGGGCCTTCACCCGTTTTTCAAGATCATTGGTATAGCCCGCGTACAAGCTGCCATCACGGCAATGGAGAACGTAAAAATAATGGCTATTCTCCATATAAAATCTCTCTCATTTCAGATGTGTATTCATTTTCTTCATTATATACAAATAAAGGAGGCAGGATTTTCAGGTCCGGATTTCCGTTTTTGACCGCCTCAATCAGCAGGGTATTCGCTTCTTTTCCGGCCTTCGGATAGACGAATTGCACCCTTTTCGGCTCAAGCTTATACTTGCGCATCAGTGTGACAATATCCAGGAACCTGCCCGGCCTGTGCACAAATGCCACCTTGCCTCCCTGTCTCGCCAGCCCGCTTGACGCTTTAATCGCGTCCTCCAGTGTACAGAGAATTTCATGGCGGGCAATCGCCAAATGTTCATTCTCATTGATTTCCTCCCGGGAAGGTGTAGGAAAATAGGGCGGGTTGCAGGTCACAACATCAAATTTTCCATAACCTAAAACCTGATGTATTTCTTTAATATCTCCGTGAATCATCTTAATCCGCTCTTGAAGCTTATTGTATTCAATGCTTCTGACCGCCATATCATGCAAACGTTCCTGAATTTCTACGCCTGTAATGGCCCCCTTTGTTCTTGTGCTTAAAAAAAGCGGTATCACGCCATTTCCGCTGCACAAATCAATGAGATTGCCTTTTTGAATCGGCACATATACAAACCGGGCCAGCAGGACAGCATCCAGTGAAAAAGAAAAAACGGCCGGGCTTTGAATAATTCTCATATCTTCAGCCAGCAAATAGTCCAGACGTTCCCCTTCTTTTAAAAAATCCATTCTTGATCCTCCATGCTTCTCTGATTCTTTGCTTCTATGGAAAAATAGCCTTCCCATCATCAGGAAGGCTAAAATTTACTTCTTATTCAGGAAAGACAAGCAAAACAGACAGTCTCCCTCTTTTCGAGGGCTGCCGAAATGGAGATTGCAAATATGAAACCCTTCCTGATAAAGGCGGGCAAGGTTATCATAGCCCTCTCCAATATCAATTACCTTATCATCATCGGCAGCATCGGCAGACTGCTCTGATTTGCCTTTTTTCGCCGATGTGCTTTCCTTTTCCGCAGATATGTCTAAATGGCGTCTTAAATGTTCATTTTCCAGCTTCAAAGAGTTATTCTCTTCAAGTATTTCTGCCAAATGCTGCTTTAACTCACCAAGCTGCTGATATAACTCTCCAATTTGGGTTTCCATATTACTCACTGAGTCAAAGATTTCTTTTTTATCCACGACTTCCACCTCTTAATCTGTGGACTGAACTGATACAGCACCTTGTTTTAAAATTTCATCCAGTGTATATTCGAGGACGCGCTCCGCTTCTTTCACATCAACCTGCAGAACACGCTCCAATATATTCAAGCCTACCACTTTTCCAGCTCCATCAGGGGTCTGAATCCATTCCCCAAGGTCCGGAAGCTGTTCCTTTGCTGCTTCGTACTCATCATTTTCATACTTCAGGCAGCACATTAAGCGTCCGCACAATCCTGATATTTTCGTTGGGTTCAACGATAGATTCTGGTCCTTTGCCATTTTGATGGATACAGGATCAAAATCACCAAGGAAAGTGGAGCAGCAGAGCATTCTTCCGCATGGGCCAATTCCGCCCAGCATTTTTGCTTCATCCCTCACACCAATCTGGCGAAGTTCTATCCTTGTCCGGAAGATGGCTGCGAGGTCTTTGACAAGCTCGCGGAAATCAACCCGGCCATCAGCCGTAAAGTAGAAAATGACCTTATTTCGGTCAAATGTATATTCAACATCGACCAGCTTCATATCAAGCTGATGTGTATGGACCTTTTCACAGCAGACCTCATATGCTTCCTTGGCCGCCTGCTTGTTCTCCTCGACAATCATGCGATCCTTTTGATCTGCAATACGAAGAACCTTTTTTAATGGGAGGACAACATCATGTTCATCGACCTGCTTCGGGGCAATTACCACTTTTCCGTATTCTACGCCTCGGACAGTTTCGACAATGACAAAGTCATCCTTTTGTATTGAGAGATCTCCGGGATCAAAATAATAAATCTTGCCCGCTTTTTTAAAGCGCACTCCTACTACATCATACAAAGGAAGATCCCTCCTGCAATTTTAACACAAGCTGTTCCATCAACAGCTGCGGATTCATATTTGCCTGTAATTTTCTTTTGGCTTCCAAAACAGCCGTCATCTGTTCCGTCAGACGCTTTGTAGAAGATTGCAGTGCAAACTGCTCTAAACGATTTCGTTCGTTCAGATGGACAACCTGGTTTTGTTTCCCAAGCTGAATATATAGTAAATCTTTAAAAATAAGAAGTAATAGATCCAAGCCGCGATCAATCTGCTCTTTTTCTTTAAAGTGCAAGAACCAATCCTCCTGCAGGGCAACCATCGCCTCAAGCGGATTCTTCTTCACCACTTCATATAATTTTAACACTATTTTTTGTGCTTGTACAAACCAATCATCAGAACTATATTGCAAAGCCTCATCCAAATTATTGGTAATTTGTGCAAGTAATGGTGCCTGGGCAGGATCCACTCCATTATTTTTTAATTGCTGAATCATTTCTGCAGGAGATAATGGTTTAAAAGAAATGGTCTGGCAGCGGGATAGAATAGTAGGAAGCATCTGCTGCGACTGCTCGGTAATAAGCACAGCGGTCGTCTCTGCATGGGGTTCCTCCAGGAATTTAAGCAAACTGTTGGCAGCGTTAACTGTCATTCTATCAGCATGTACAATCACATAAAGCTTGCGTTTAGATTCCACCCCGGTCTTTGAAAACTCTTCCTGCAGGCTTTGAATCTGACTTTTTTTGATAGAAAGCCCGTCCGGCTCAAGGATATGAACATCAGGGTGATTGCCGCTGTTGATCCTCTTACAGTTTGAACATGTTTCACATGGAACATACCCATCAAGCGGCTCAAGACAGAATCGGCTTTTCGCCAAAAGCATGCTTGCTTCCCGCTTTCCCGTTCCTTTCATCCCTTCAAATAAGTAGGCGTGGGCCAGCCGATCCTTCTCTATGCTATTTTTAAACATTTTCAATACAACTGGCTGTATGACCTCCAGCTGTTCCCACGTTTTTCCCACAATGATCACTCACTTACATATATATATTTATTAAAAGTCCCTTAATCTCGCCGACTTTCCCCAGTATATCGATAGATGATTCTTCTTTTTTCATTAGTTCATCCGTCAGCTCTGACAGCTTTTCATCAACCGTTTCTACTACTTTCAGAGACCGGCCCTGTCCATGCTGGTTCCAGCTGTGCGATTGCTTCAGCTCCATCCCAAAGTCAACGGCTTCCTTCACAAATCGCTTCACAAGCGTTTTAAATTTGGCTAAATCCTTAAAGGTTCTGGAGCGCGCCAGCCGTTCTCCAGCGGCATCTATATCCTTCAACAGACCCTGAAGCTGAGAAGCCTGCATTTTCTGGTCCTGCTTCTGTACCATTTCAGAAAATTTAACGCCGCTTCTGGCCGCCTGCTTCTGCTCATTGCGGACATTTTCCATCTTGAGCCGAAGTTCCTGATTAATTTTCATACCTAATCCTCCGCAAAGGGTATTAAGCTCCCTTTGTATTTATTAAAAATGGTGGAATTGTTCAACCGGCAGGACAAATACCGTCGCACCGCCAACTTCGACTTCTACAGGGTAAGGCACATAAGAATCCGCATTTCCGCCCATTGGCGATACAGGTGCTACCAGCTGATCTCTAGCTCTGCAATTTTCTTTAATTATCTGCAGGGCTCTCTCCACACGGATATCCTCTGTCCCAATCATGAACGTTGTATTGCCTGATTTCAAGAATCCGCCCGTGCTGGCCAATTTTGTCGCACGAAAATTATTGTCAACCAACGCATTCATTAGCTTATTGCTGTCCTGATCCTGAATGACTGCCAGAATTAATTTCATAAGCCCATCCCCTTTACAAGTTTTTGATCCGTTTTATCTTACTTTTATTATATCAATTATTTTATCTTCAAGCAGAAATTAAGGGAATACCGGAAAAATTATTTTGAAATCTGGCCAGCAAGTTTATTAAAAAAGCCTTAAAGAGATATAATCTTTAAGGCGAATTTTTATATTAGTTCTTTCAGCTTGCGCTCCGCCTGCTGATACACTTCCTCCACTGGCCTCGATGCATCGATTTTAGTGATGCGCTCCGGGTAAAGCTCCATTAGCTTCAAATAGCCTTCCCGCACTTTGTGGTGAAAGTCGAGCTTTTCCAGGTCCAGGCGGTTCACTTCCCGGCCTTTATGCTGATTGATTCGGTCCAGCCCATCCTCCGGTTCAATATCAAAATACAGCGTCAGTTCAGGCATCATGCCTTCAATGGCAAAGCTGTTTATAGAGTATACTTCATCAATGCCGAGGCCCCTTGCATAGCCCTGATAAGCAAGAGAACTATCAATAAACCGATCACATAATATGATGAATCCCTTATCCATCGCTGGCTTTACTTTTTCAGCCAGGTGCTGCCTTCTGGCTGCAGCATATAGCAGTGCCTCTGTTCTTGGATCCATCTTTGTATTATTTTTATCAAGTATGACACTTCTGATCTGCTCTGCAATCTCAATTCCGCCAGGCTCTCTTGTCTGAAGAACCTGATAGCCTTCCTTTACCAGATTGCTTGCCAGCATATCAATAATCGTTGTTTTTCCGGCACCCTCAGGTCCTTCGACCGTAATAAACTTACCTTTTTTCATTTTACTTCCTCCAGCTGCTGTTATACATCCTGATAAACGTGAATGCTGCCTCTTTTTATATTTTCCCCACTTTGGAACCGTGCTCCGGCCATAATTTGAAATCTTATGTTTGCTATGTCTTCCCCTTCTATGATTTCACCAGGGAATAAGAGCGGAATGCCTGGCGGATAAGGAGTTACCTGCTGTGCACATATTTTGCCGGCGGCCTCTTCCAGAGCCACCGTTTTAATGGCGCGACGTTCTTGTTCCTTTTGCTCCAGGGCAAGGCCAGAGACAGGCCTTTTACTGAAAGGGATTTTATCATGGCGGTCTGCAGGTCCATATGATTTCAACTCTTCTTCCAAGCAGTGAATAACCCGTTCTAATGGATAATCCATATCTTTTTTTAAAAGAGGCAAAACAAATAGGACATTATCTGGATCTGCCATTTCTGTAAAAATCCCGTGCTTCTCCAGAAGAATCTGCAGTTCAAATCCGCTAAGAACGGTTTCCGACTGGATGGTCACTTTTAAAGGGTCACCGTTTTGATGTTTAAAATTCAAAACTTTAATTCCTGTTATCTTACTTAGTTTCTTCCTGAACTGCCTGATTTTTTCAAGCAGTACTTCCTCATCCTTTGCCGAAAAGGAACCTAAATAGGCTCTTGCCAAATCAAGAGATGCCATAATGAGATAGGAAGGGCTGCTTGATTGGAGAACCCCCAGAAATTTGGACACTCTTTCTTCCTTTATTAAATGGCTATTAAAATGCAGATAAGCCCCCATCGTCATAGCAGGCAGAGTCTTATGTGCGGATTGTACAACCAGATCTGCCTGAAGCTGAACGGCCGAAGCAGGAAAATCTTTTCCCCCGATCAAATGTGCTCCATGTGCTTCATCCACCAGTACGGGGATTCCATGATTATGAGCGTACTCAATAATGCTTTCAAGGTCAAACACCATTCCGTAATAATTAGGATAGGTTAAGACAAGGGCTTTTGCTTCCGGATTTTGTCTGATTGCCTCTTTAACAGTCTCTAAAGCTACTCCCCCGGCAACGCCCCACTCTTCATTAAATTCAGGCGCTAAAAAGACAGGCTTAGCCTTAGCCAATGTAATGCCATTAAGAATGGACTTATGACAATTCCGCTGGACAAGTACAGTCTCATTTTCCTTTGCGGCTGACATGACCATGGCGAGATTTCCTGAGGTCGATCCGTTAACAAGGAAAAAGCTTTTTGGAACACCATACAAATCGGCAAGCAGCTTTTGCGCCTCCAAAATAACTCCTCCAGGAGAATGCAAATCATCCAGTCCGCTGAGCTCAGTAGCATCAAGCTTTAAAATATCTTTAAAATATTCTGCTCCCTCACCGCCTGAAAGATGACCGTTCTTATGTCCCGGCACATGAAAAGATACCGGCTGATGTGAAGCATGTTTTTTTAATTGATCCCAAAATGGAGTCTGTTCGTGATTCATATCTTCATCACTTTCCTAAGATTCTTCTCTTATTTTAACAAATCAAGTATGCGCTTGCTATAAAAGAAACATGAGGGCGATATCTGCGCCAGTCCCTGAATCATCAGGCAAATTTATGAAAGAAATCCTTTATAGACATACACCCAAATTAGATTTCCATCATACAATATTAATCAAGTAACCTCAAAAAACCCGCCAATGAATATTCGAAAAATTGTATACAATACCATTGATCTGGGCAGAATAAGTGTATGGAGGTGGAGTGATTGGGTTCGCTATTAGCAAAAAAACATGCAGGGGAAGAATGTGTCATATGCGAGCAGGCAAAAACCAGGGGAATACATCTATACACTTCTTTTATCTGCACAGATTGTGAAAAAGATTTAATCACCACGGATACAAGCAATCCAAAATATAATTATTACTTAAAGAAACTGCGGAAAATAACCATGCCGGAGATATTTTCTTAAAATGTAAGCCCTTTGATAGGGGCTTTTTATTTTATGCGGGTTTCTTGGGCCTACCCAGCCAGCATGGCGGGCAGTTTATCTAACATGTTTTTGTTTTTATCTAGCATGAATAACATTTTATCTCGCATGTTTTGAAGTTTATCACACCTTTGGCACAATCCATCTTTGGTGAGAACGGATTTGACTTTTAAAAAGATGGTGCA
>ERZ1023203.120-NODE-120-length-13761-cov-5.112797_pt1 | contig 13761 bp, 8 predicted proteins | sample MGYA00380444_ERZ1023203 | MGnify/ENA primary metagenome ERZ1023203 (study PRJEB33173, sample SAMEA4830386) | metagenome | study: EMG produced TPA metagenomics assembly of the PRJEB25223 data set... | reverse complement strand
CCAAAAGAGCTGGTTCAAAAACAGCAGCCGGATTTATCCAAGTGGAAGGTTTATCCGCCTCAGAAAAAATAAGAATGAAATCCCCGTTCCGGAAGTGGAATGGGGATTTTGTATTTGTTAATCTATTTATTTGCGGAGTTGCAAAGAATTTGGGCATTTTTCTTTCTTGTGATACATCCTGATTGAAGTGATGCGGGATTCTATTTGCAGGTTTCGCCGGGCTATTTGCGGGCTATTTGCAGCCTTATGATTCTATTTGCAGGTTGGCTCATTCTATTTGCACATTCTATTTTCAGATTGCCTCTTTATTTGCAGAACTCGGGATTCTATTTGCAGGATTCCCAGGTCTATTTGCAAGCTTTATGATTCTATTTGCAGGTTGGCTCATTCTATTTGCAGTTATTTAATTAGAGTCGCAGTCTGCCTTTCTATCTGCTGAACGCCGATTACTATTTGCTGGTTCCACCGCTCTATTTGCAAATTTATCATTCTTTTTGCAAGATGGCATATTCTATTTGCATGTTTTGGATTCAATATGCAGATTGCTTTTCTATTTGCAGAACGGAGGATACTATTTGCAGTTTCCCCTTATCTATTTGCAAATTTATCACTCTATTTGCAAGATGGCATACTCTATTTGCAAGATACATCATTCTTTTTGCAGCTGTCCTCCTCCAATTTGCATACTTCATATACGTACTTCTCACCCCATCAAAAAGAGGCTCCCAAAAGGGAACCTCTAATTAAATAATTATTTCAGCCCAACCGATGCTACATAGCCTTCTTTCCCATTAACTGAGACTTTGTACCAGCTGAATAGGTTGTATTTATTGTTATCTTCAATAGGGCCATCCAGAATCGTAATGCGCGTGCCCTTTGCAAGTGAAGTTCCAGTTCCTGCAGTTGAAGGTTTATCACGGAATGTTGCAGCTCCAGAAATGACGATGCTGTCCCCTTTTTTAAATAGCTGAGTGGATGGCGTTTGTTTGTCAGTTTTATAATTCATTTTGCTGCTGAAAATCGCCTGTCCAGTCGATGGGTTATAGGAGATTTCTAAATCATCCTTATTGATTACTTCAGCATTCACCTGGGCCCACTTGCTGATATTATTGAATACCTTTAATTGATAGGGATCTTCATAGTAATTTGGATCATTGAACTTAGAAAGGCCATTATAAGCCATTATGGCAAAATACCAATCTTCCAGTACCTCTTTATCCCCATCGTTTACAACAGGAATTCTGGAGCCTGCATAACTCCATTTTTCCAATAGAATTTGAATACCGGTTTCAATGTTTATGCCAATATCATATTTGGCTTTTTCCCAATCATAGCGGTCATCATGCTCATCAAGCGGTGTAACCTGCATGATTCCATATCCATTATCCGGGCTTTTGAATACTTCCCCACGCTCAGTGAATTGCTGAAATGCGCCATTTTCTGTTATAGCGATCGCTTTCACCAATTCGGGCGGAATGCCGGCTGCAGCTGCTTTTGTTGTCAGCAGATGTTTTAAATCTTCGATTGGCATTTGCAGCTGTTTCATTTCACTTTTAATGGCATCAGCAAACATTTGTTTGGAAGCAGGATTGTTAATATCCTGGCTCAGCTTCGAAACCGAATCATATAAAACAGGCACTTTTACATCAGAAACACCAGGCTTTACAAGCTCACGGAGCTCGTGAAGCTGCTCGTTAAGAAGGTTAAGTTCCTTATATTCAGAAACATTTATGCTTTCAGGAATTTTCCCTTTAATGGCATCCCACTCTGTGCGTAATTGCTTTTTATATGTCTCCTGAGGGGTTACCTCTAAGAACATCAAGATCTTCTTGGCTTCTTTTAACACTTCGTCATTTTGCCCTTTGGCCAATGAAGCTGATGCCTGGTTGAGAGCCATTTTAACAGTTACTGAATAGCTAAGTTCATCTCTTAATGCCTCTGCAGATTCTTTGAAATTTGCCCGAATGGCTTCCCTTGTGGTTACACCATAAACACGATCCAGAAGGGCTGCCTGTTTCTTTATTTCAAAGGATAGCTCATGATAGGCCTTAACTGTTTCATTCGAAAGGACGCCTTGTTCAAGCTGCCCTTGCAGAAAATGCTTCTTAGCTTCTATTTTTTTCCCGGCTGTAATGGCATCAATATAATAAGCAGCACGCTTGATTTGCAGCTGGCTTTCATCCAACTTCGCTAGATATGTCTGCTTTTTACTCGAGCCTAAGGTATTAACTAGCTTAACAGCTTCACTGTAAGCTTTTTTAGCTGCATTATATTCCGTATATGGCCTGGTTATACCGTCTCCAGCCCATTCGATAGAACATGCTCTTCTTAAAATTTGAGAAGTTGAAATAGACTTCTGAACAGCACTTTCAATTTGTGCTATAGAGGCTGCTTCTGTATCGCTGACATTAATAACTGCAGCAGCCGGGATTATGAGTGACGTGGACAATAGTACTTTTAAACCTTTTTTAATAGACAAAATTGCATCCTCCTACAAAATAAAAACTCTTGCTATCATAATTATAACAAGAGTTTAATAGATTATTAACCGTATTTTGGAAATTTATTATTGGCCGACTGGAACATATTCGATATAGGATTCCATATTTGTAATATAAAGTTGGGATCCGAGGTTATATTGGCCCCCATACTGGGTATCATAACTGTAAACACGATACTTTTCCCCCGGATTTAGAATACGCACCATCTTTAGCTTATTATTTTCCGTACGCTGCCAAAGATTGATTTTCTTTTTCACATAAACCATGCCGATTTGGCCTTGTTTTACCGGAACTGCATCAGCGATGCCCTTAACGCTTTCCTGAGCTACAACTCTTTTAGCACCTATGTATCTGCTCTTATAGTAGCTCATATCCATGCTGTTGATCATGATTCCGTCATCGGAATCTGCATGGATAAATTTATTGTCGCCCGTATAAATGCCAGCATGTGATGCGCCAGGCTTATATGTAGTAAAAAAGACTATATCCCCAGGAAGAAGTTCGCTTCTGCTGATAGACTCTCCTGTTTTATATTGATCGGCAGTCGTTCTTGGAAGCTTGATTCCATGTTCACTGTATACATATGTCAAAAATCCTGAGCAGTCAAACCCCTGTGGAGTTGTACCTCCCCATTTATAAGGAACGCCTTGCATTTGTTTTGCCAGCTTAACAATACTATCCGGGCTCGCTTCTGCAGCGCTTGCAGACTTATGGGTAAAGACCATTGGCAATGCCAGTAAGAACGCCAGCGCCATAAATAAGACTTTTTTCATAGTATGTATCCTCCTGTGAAACTTTTGGTATATAATAATTATCTAAAAATTATGTAATTAGTAGTGATAAATAGATTTTATCCTATATTTAGACAAGTTTCTATTTCATTTTCATAACAATCACCCTAAAATATTACAAAAACATTACAAAATGTTGTTGGATAGTAGGGAATAATACTGAAAGATGTAGAAATTCACTATATGAGCATAAAAAAAACAGACCATCAATATGATAGTCTGCAGCTTTATTAACTAAATGAAGGCCAGTTACTCTGGTACTCGTCACCTTCTATTTTTTCAAGAGTTTTATATTTCAATGGCAAAAGCTCATCTTCTGATATTTTCAAAAAACCTTTTCCAATTTCGAATGGTATAAGATCAAATTGATCTTCATTTTCAGCAATAAAGTAGATTCCCGTTACTTTGCCTTTTTGAGACAAATCTATGTTCAGGAATGATGGATAATAGGTGTTATTTTTTGCTTCTAAAATGGCTTTAGCCGTAATGGTGCCATCTTCTTCTTTTTCGATCGGATCATTACTGATCTTCTCCAAGATCTTTCCAGCCCACCCCTGCTTCTTATAACCGCCGATAATTTTAGGAGGTTTCTCCTGTAATTGACTTAATAAATCATGCATTTCTTTAGACTGTTCCATTGGTTAACAATACTCCCTCCAATGTTACGATGTTATTATACAGCCGCATCTGTATATATGAAACTAGTGTTTAATTATACCGCACTTATATAGTTATGGACAATTTCAGTAATTAGAGTAGCATAATTACTAATTTTCTGCAATTTACACCCTATATTGCCTTAACCAAGGTTATAATATACTAAACATTTATACAATATTAAATTTATGGTAACCTGTCTGAAAATGCAGAGAAAAGGCTGAGTCTCACGGACTCAGCCTTTTTAATTCATTCATAAACTGCCTGAATTTGATCGATGAAAATCTGACCTTTATTTTTATGTTCATCACTTACCTGCATATATCTTACAGGAATCTCCATAGTGTATGGAGCAGTCAAGCCTGCAGGAATGTCTGCTTCAACATATTTCCAGCCTGTCCAATCAAGGTTCTTTGTAAAATCAAGCTGAATCTCTTTGCCTGCCGCATCCTTTAACTGGCTGCGCAGCCAGTGCCCTTTGTTGTCCCCATAAACCCACATGCCGATTTTCTTAGGTGCTCCCATCACTGGAATAGGTTCTTTTTTAGAAGCATAAACACCCGAAGTTCCTGTTGTGCCAATAAAGTTATATGCCACTTTCAGTGATTTTTTTCCCTCTTTAACATAAACCGATTCAGGAGAAACGGTAACCGATTCATATCTTGCTCCCGATGCTTGCCATCCGCTTACATCGCCTTCAAAATCTTCAATGATAACTGGACCTGGATTTCCGGCGATTACTTTAATTTCAGCTGATACTTTACCATATGAAACAGTAATTTTCCCTATTCCGTCCTTGCCCGATGCTTTAAAAATTCCGTTTTCAACCGTTCCTAGATTATCTGATACCGTGTAAGTAAAGGCTGCAGGATCTATGACCACTTCCATGCCTCCGTGATAGCCGGAAGCAGAGATAGCTGCAGTGCCATTTTTATCAACAATGATTGTATCCTTTTGCACTTTTATGGAGTTCAATTCATTAGTTATATTGACAGAAACATTGCCTGCAACAGCACCAGAGGTTCCTGTAATCGTGCCTTTTCCAGGTATGCTTGAAGCTGTAAAGGATCCATCAGAATTGAATTTTCCAACATTCGAAGTCCAAACAATCGGATCTTTCAAGCTGACAGGATTATTATTTTTGTCTACCCCTTTAGCAGCTATCTTCAAGTCTTTATAGGATGCACCTGCAAATAATGTGATTTCCTCAGGGTTCAGCAGTAATCTCTGAAGCTCTCCCGCCTGCCTGCGTGCAATGATCAGCAAGGAGTTTGCAACATTTCGATCCCTGCCGTCAGAAGGGTTATTTACTACACTTGTAGTAGTATCCCCCTGTTTTCTTGTCACCATTGTCGACGATCCGCCGCCATCAAACGTGATGGCCTCAACAGCGCCAAAGTCTTTCATAACCTTTGCTAAGTCTGTTAAAGTGACGCCCTTGCTTTGAGCCCTTCTTCCGTCAATAACCACTGCAAACACAGACCCATCTTCCTTAATTCCTATTGCGGTTCTGGGATGAGCCCCAGCAATATTAAAGGTTTTGGCATTCCCCCCTTTAACCAGGTGATACCGCCCTCCTATTGCCTGCTGTACCCGGTCCCATTCGGGATTATCGTAACTTGCGTTTATTGTAACTGAGTCACCGGCTTTAAGTGATTTTAAATAGTCACTGCCTGCAGCATGGCCTGACAGAATGAACTCACCTGGCTTAAGCGCTGCACTTCCTTTGCCAGCAATTACTTCTTTTACAGTGGCAGTGACCTGGCCATTTCCATTCAGCTGGCCTGTCACATTTGAAAGCACTACTTCTGTACCCAATTCATTTGTCATCGTATTGCTTGCAAAATAAGATGTATAAAGAACTAGATGGCCCGCAAATCTCCGTTTATTAACCGAATTAATCAAGTATGGCTTCTGGCCATTTGCAGACACACTCAATAAAATTTCAGGGTTTCCGATCATTGCCTTGCCGCTGAAGCTAACCCCAAAAATGGTTCTTTCATTGACCGGGGTTGTATTCGTGGTAACCAATTCACCATTATGTACAGTTAAATCAGTTGGAGCTCCATTTGAATCGAAATAGTCGCCGTTTATTCCGGCAATTACATACTTGCCCTCGGCTTCTTCGCGGTGTGCCATACTATTAACCGATTCGAACCCGATCATTTGATCTTTAGCCAGGGAAGTCTCAAAAGAAATCTGGCTCGTTTTTTGGTCAACATCCAGCTTATAGATCTCCTGGTTCCCTTTTGACCCTTCTACAGAAAGCTTAGACTGCGTGACACCAGGTGCAAGTACAGCCGTCTGCTCCTGGGTAACTGTACCTAAAGTTAGTTTGGTTCCATATAATTCAGGATTCACAAGCTTAAGCTTTAGCTTTGATGGCGTTTTGTATTGGACATACCCTTTCATGTTGGTAACAAAGTACTGTCCTCCAACACCATATTGCCCGCCAAAAGCTGAATCATAACGGTAAACCCTATATGCTTCCCCAGGTTTTAAAACTCTGACAAACTTCAATTTATTGTTTTCCCTTTTCCATAGGTTAATAGGCTTAAGGATATCCACTTTGCCTATTTGGCCTTTAACCAGCTGCATCCCTTCCCAATATACGACAGGTGCTGAAGCTGAAGCCTTTTTTACTGCATACGAAAAAGGGGATATGATCCCGGACAAAAACAAAAGACAACACAATAAGATTTTCTTTTTCATTACTCTCTCCCTCGGATGTACTATTTTTACAATAAGTCTATTATACGACAAAATACCAAGTATTTTCCTATTATTCTACAAAAAAGGGAGAATGGTATAAATTACCTAAAGTGTTCTGCGCCGTTTTCTTTTGCTGAGGTAATATTGAAACATAAAAAGTCTTGCCCCTCCGGACAAGACTTTTTCACTGTAAGTTTTCAAAAAACACTGCAGTTAACGGGGCTTTTCGTTTAAGTGTTTTTTTCGTTTCTTCATTTAAATAAAACATAGCAAAGGTTTCTGAAAAATATTCTTCAGGATAATTCTTATAATAGGAATTTTCTCCAAATAGAAGAGCCTTCTCTTTTCCCCAGATTTCTTTGAAGCTTTGTGTAGAAGATAAATTGTTATAAATAAGGCTATCAATCGTGTGTGCTACCTCATGCAGTTCAAGGTTGCTGGAGCTGTGGCCATTGCCAGGCTCACTATATCCAATCCGGATGGCCACAATGGCAGTTCCGCCAATGCCGGGAACATCATCCCACGTTCTATTTGTTCCCTCCCATCCCCTTGGCACTTGTCCTTTCAAATAGGCGTATTCCGGAAGATTGGTGATTGGGGATGCAGTCAATTTAATTTTTACCCCTTTTTCATTTAATTTCCCTAATAGAGAAATCGGTATTTTGCTGATTCTGCTTTTTATTTTTGAAACCTCAGAGTCTTGCTCATGGCCTTTATCAACAATAATAAGCTGATCCACAAGCTCATCCTGTTCCGAATAAGATTTATGCAGTTCTGCCAGCTTGGATTTTGAAGGTGTCTCATATAAAACTCTGTCTTTCATATTGGTAATATAATAGGATCCTCCAACCCTGAACTGCTGGCGTTCAGGAACATAGCCATACACCCTGTATTTATCTTTTGGGTATAAAATCCGCACTAACTTAAGACTGTTTCCTTCCATACGCCATAAATTTATCGGCTTTGTGACGGTTACCCGGCCTATTTGCCCCTTTACTAACTCTGCTCCATCCCAATATACCTTAGCAAAACTGTCCCTTGGGAATGCAAAAATGAGCAAAACAGAAAATAGAAGGAACACTATAAATCTTCTATTTTGCATAATCAGGCACATCCTTCAATTTAATAAGGAGTAAAGAAATTTTGTGTATAATACGGAACTGCTGTTTCCTTTTGGAACTGAACCCCTGCCCCTAAATGAGTGTATTGGGCATTCAGGATGTTCTTGCGGTGACCAGCTGAATTCATTAGAGCTTCATGGGCAAAAATGCTGCTTGAATAGCCCATTGCAATGTTTTCTCCGGCATACAAATAATGGATCCCTTCCTTTTCCATCCGTTGAAAAGGGCTTTCGTTTCTAAGATTCATATGATCGAAGAAATCATGTTCAGCCATATCCAAGCTATGTTTTCTTGAAGAGCTTTGGGCAGCAGAATTCCAGGTAACTGGTGCAAGTCCATGATCTGCCCTTGCAGCGTTAACCAGATCAAACATTTGCATTTCAAGGCTTTGCTGAAGGTTCGAGCTTGGCACACCATAGTGGCTGTTCTTCCTGTTTTCCAGTTTTTCCGAAATCATTTGAATGCCAGTAACATTGCCTCTCTTATGAATATCATAAAAAACGGTAATGTATGAGTTTTTTTTGTAAAATGTCTGCTGCTTATCATTATTTACAGTTACATAATTTACATTGTGGTGATGGAGCCACTTGCTGCGCGTTCCCAATGCTGAAGAAGCCCCTGATCGTGACGAGCCTTTAAAGATGCCAAAGCTATAAAGCCTTTGGCTGCTTGAATATATGAATTCCGCTTTATTATCCACATATCCTATAATATAAAAGTTCCGGTATTGATTATGATAGGTGTGCCAGAAGATTCCATATTCACCAAGTGATACCCGCTTTTCCTTTCCCAGTTTTGCTTCAATAGAAGATTTGCTGTCGCCTATTTTAATAGAGCCGCTGATAATTTCCTGGGATTCCTTTTTACATGCAAGAGCTCTCTTTTTTGCAGGAGAAGGAGTTTCATATTTAATTCTGGCATCCCGAATCAAATACATGCCCCCGCCAACACTGAGCATATCAGGCTTAAAGGCATATATTCTATAAGTTCCGCCTGCTTTTAAAGTCTTCTGTGTAATCTTTTTATCACCTGATAATTTATAGAGAGGTGTATCCTTCAATACTATTAATCTGCCAATCTGTCCGACTTTCAGTTCTGCTCCATCCCACCACACTGTTTGGGTCCCTCTTGAACCTTCGCAGCTTTCTGCTGCACTTGCTGCAGAAAAAGGAGGAATGTAGATGAAGATGGCAATCAGGATAGTGAAAGCTGCCAATACATTGCTTTTTTTCAAGATACTCCCTCCAATTCAAAATATTCTTATTCCCATTCTAGTAGATTTAAGGTAAACAGTATAGTAAAAGTTGGGGGCCTTCCACCGGCTTCTTCCATGATATAATGGGGACTGCACGAACATTTTGGAACAGGTGGAGAATACATTGATTTTTAATTCCTATGAATTTATTTTCGCTTTTTTGCCTGCTGTTTGGATTGGCTATTTTTTGCTGAATAAATGGCAGCTTTTCTTTGTAAGAAATGTCTGGCTTGTTATCAGCTCATTATTTTTTTACAGCTGGTGGAATCCCGTTTATCTCCCATTAATTTCAGCTTCCATGCTGATTAATTATTATATTGGAACATTGCTTGGAAAGGCCGGCAGCCAGCCGCGGGCAAGGTTGCTTTTGACTGTTGGCATAACTGCCAATCTTGCAGCATTGGGCTACTATAAATATTATGATTTTTTCATAGAAAATCTTAATGCCTTGTTAAGCACAGATTTTAATTTATTGCATCTCGCTTTGCCGCTTGCCATCAGCTTTTTTACATTTCAGCAGATCGCCTACCTTGTTGATGCTTACCGCAAAGAGACAAAGGAATACGATTTCTGGAAATATGCATTGTTTGTCAGCTTTTTTCCGCAATTAATTGCGGGGCCAATTGTTCACCATAATGAAATGATGCCTCAGTTCTCCAGGGAAAAAGCACAGAGAAAATTTTATTACGAAAATTTTGCTAAAGGAATCTTCATCTTTTCAATTGGGCTTTTTAAGAAAGTTGTTATTGCTGATACATTTGCTGTTTGGGCTACAGCAGGGTTTGATCAGGCAGAAATGTTAACTTTTATAGAAGCCTGGATTGTGTCACTATCCTATACATTCCAGCTTTATTTTGATTTCAGCGGCTATACAGATATGGCCATGGGAGCAGCGCTTTTATTTAATGTTCGGCTTCCCGTTAACTTTAACTCACCATATAAAGCTGTTAATATTCAGGATTTCTGGAAACGGTGGCATATGACGCTGACCCGCTTTCTAACCCAATACTTGTACATTCCCCTTGGCGGAAATCGCAAGGGAATTCCCAGAACCTATGTAAATGTTTTTCTTGTTTTTTTCGTCAGCGGTTTATGGCATGGCGCCGGCTGGACATTTGTACTCTGGGGAACCTTGCATGGAGCTGCATCCATGCTGAACCGATTGTGGAAGCAGCTTGGCTTTAAAATGAACAGATTCCTTGGCTGGTTCATAACTTTTCAATTTGTCAATTTTGCCTGGGTATTTTTTAGAGCGCAATCATGGGAAGATGCGGAAAAAGTTTTAAAAGGCATGTTTGGAATGAGCGGCTTCTCATGGCCGGAGCAGCTCACATCCCTTTTTACACCGGCTTCCGTTCAGGCTGTGGAAATACTCTCTATTAACGCTGCAACTGATACATCCCTTTTGTACATGCTTGCCTTACTGGGGGCTGCATTCGCAATTACCTTGTGGGCAAGAAACTCAATAAGATTGATGGATCAGCTAAAGCCCTCCTGGTTTTCTGCGTTTTTCATTTGTGCACTGCTGCTGATTTCCTTCTTTAGCATGACAAGAGTCAGCGAGTTCTTATATTTTAATTTTTAGGTGGTTAATCATGAACGTTTATAAAAAATGGCTTTTAAAAGTTCTGGCTGCTTTTGTGATTTTGGGTTGCCTCTTCGCCATGCCGATAACTGTGTTTAATTACATTGCAGATCCCTTATGGCTCTTCCAGCATAAAAACGAATGGAATGATGTGCAGCAGGGCTTTAATGAAAGGCAGCAGAAAGTAAATAAATTAAAGTATGGGGAAGAGAAATATGACGCCCTTTTATTGGGAAGCAGCCGTTCTACTTATATAAACCAGCATGATTTTGAAGATTTAAAGGTTTTCAATTTTGCCGTGAGCTCAATGTATGTGGAGGAGTATAAGGGATATATAGACTACGCAAAAAAAATAAACGGAAAGCCTTTTGAATATATCTTCCTTGGATTGGACTTCTTCGCTACAAATAAATACCGCGAGCTTGCCGAAGAAAAGCCGGAGTTCTATACAGAACAGGCTGACAGCTATCTTTACAGAGTCAAGTCGACTGCGTCCTTTGATACTTTGAAAAAATCTATATCTGTTTATCAATCTTCGAAAAAGAATAAACCTGTATTCATAGATCATAGGTTTTATAATCGTGAAAATGTGGCTATGCCTTTTCCGGTGGACAGCCAATTGAGACAAGCCAGAATTGAAACGAATATCTATCAATTTTTCCAAAATAACGAACCCTATGAATATGATCCTAAAGTTATTAAGATGCTGAATCAGCTTAAAGTCGAAAACCCGAAAACCAAATTTATTGTGTATACAACACCCGTTACACTTCCCCGTTTAGTCATTGAAATGCAAAATGAGGAATATATGCAGGGCTACGAACATTGGCTTGAGGACCTGACAGAAACCTTCGGAACGGTTCATCATTTTATGGATATAAATGAAATAACAAGGCACCTGCCAAACTTCATTGACTCCCATCATTTCACTCCGGATGCCGGGACAAAAATAGTCAATTCAATCTGGAATGAAAGAAACAGATATTCAGATTTCGGAGTAACACTAAATAAAGATAATGCCGAAGCTGAAATTTCAAAGATTAAGAAGGAAATTAAAGAAGCAGAAACAGATGCCTATGACTATCTCGCTCCCATTGGTCTGCAGTCATCTTATTCTTTTCTCCCGCAAAATTTCGAGCCGTTTTCAGCCGATAAATGGCTGAACCAGGTTTCGCCAATGAAATTGCTGGGAAAAGAGGGTGAATTCCAGGTAACTGAAGGACGCACCGGAGGGATGGTTTTAAAACCAAAGAATGAAAATCCCGAAAGCCGCACTGCAATACAAGCAGGATTCAGCCTGACTGACATGGATATTCCCGCTTCCGAAGAGGTTACTTTTATCGTTTCTCTGAAAGGAAAAGCATCCAATCCAGGTGATGTGCAATTATTTATCCAGGATCAGGTGAACGGCCAATGGGAAAGGAAAGCATATAATACCATCCCTGATGAAGATACATCCCGTTCATTTAAAGTATCGAAAAAAATCAGAAAAGATGCAGAAAATGTTATGATTGGAATCCATTGGAAGAATGCTGATTCAGACGATCAATGGCTGCAAATAGATACTGCTGATATTTACTAGGATTAGAGCCATGCTCCACGCAGAGGAGATGGCTCTTTTCATTATTGGATAATTATAGTAATGTAGGAAGTGATTACTATAAGAGTTTTTGGGGGGAAATATGAATCTATCTAAATTTAAAATCACTTACATTCTAGCTGCATCTCTCATTTGCACACCCGTTTTCTTTTCAAGTGCAGCCTACGCAGAAGATCAAATCGATCAGGAGGAGAGTATTGAATTGGATGACAGCCAAACACCTTCTCAAGAAGAATCAGACCCGTCTCAATTGCTGAAAGAAGAATTAAATCCGATTATAGAAAAAATTGGGCCACAGGTATTCCATGGCACTGCCCTGGCTGCGGCATATGGGAAATCACCTGATAACAAACCCTATATGTACATCATCCAGCATGGGACGCCATCAGCTTTATCTATCGTCAATTTGAACACCGGAAAAACAGAAAAGACATATACACTGGAGAATTCCACAAGTGCTTGGGGAATTGATGTCGATGCTGATCAAAACGTCTGGGTAGGAGGAACATCAAGCGGACATATTTACAAGTATGATCCCTCCTCGAAAAAGCTAACCGACTATGGTAATAAACTGAAGCACAGCCGTGATACCTCTATTCAGGACCTGCACGCCTCTGGAAGTAGAATATATGGGTCCACAGCTTATAATGGAACTGTGTTTTCCTATATACCTGAATCAGGTGAAAGAAAGGATTATGGTCAAATCATCAGAGGCAAGGAATTTGCGAAAAGTGTTTACTTTGATGAAGAGCAAGAGAGCATTTTCATGGGAATCGGATCAAAGGCAGAGCTTATACGCTATAATATCCGCACGAAAATCAGGGATCGCTTCCTGCCGTGGGAATATCGGCTGGAAAAATACGTATCGGATATTCAGGTGGCTGATGAATATTTATTTGCCAAACTGGATCCAAGCCCAAAGGTACTAGTTTTTAATAAAAATACTTTGGAATTGCTGGATGAATTTGATTCAACTTCTAAAACCGTTTCTGTAAAATCTCCCGCAGAAGAAGCTGTTTTTTATACAAACAAAGAGGAGCTATATGCTTATTATTATAAGACCCGGGAAATCGTGAAAATGGATGTTCCCCTGGAAGGCATGAACGTAATAAATTTAGACTTTGTGGAAATTGGCACACAGGATTATCCCGGATACACGCTGACAGGATTGTTAAGCAATAATGGGGATTATTTCACTTTTAACTTGGAGACCCGGAAATTTGAACTGCATCAGGCAAAACTTGCTCCTCTACCAGTAACTTTATATACAATGGCAGAGACTCCTGAAAGGGATAAAATCATTATTAATGGCTATATGTCAGGCGGGCTGGGCCTTTTTGACACTGCAAGCGGCGAGACAAAAGAAGTGAAGGGCATCAGCCAGGTTGAATCTATGGCATATTTAAATGACAAGCTATATTTTGGAGCCTATCCAAAAGCCAGAATCCTTGAATACGATCTGACAAAACCGTTTGAAGGCAATAATATAATTGAAATTGCCCGTTATAAAGACATGGGCCAAGAAGGGCCAACTGCCAT
>ERZ1023203.119-NODE-119-length-13776-cov-5.320968_pt1 | contig 13776 bp, 12 predicted proteins | sample MGYA00380444_ERZ1023203 | MGnify/ENA primary metagenome ERZ1023203 (study PRJEB33173, sample SAMEA4830386) | metagenome | study: EMG produced TPA metagenomics assembly of the PRJEB25223 data set... | reverse complement strand
TAACCTGCGACGATATGGGAAATATATATGCAACTTTGCCTGGTAAGGAAAACCTGCCTCCTATTGTAATAGGTTCTCATTTGGACTCTGTAATCAAGGGTGGGCGTTTCGATGGCGTGCTGGGTGTCCTTACTGCTTTAGAGGCTGTCTATACAATTAAAGAAGATAATATCGTTTCAGATTATCCTATTACGGTAGACAATTTTACTAGTGAAGAAGGAGGACGGTTTGAGCCATCTCTTCTGTCTTCCGGTGTTCTATCAGGCAAAGTTGATAAAACGAAGATGCTTGCTTCAACTGATACAAATGGCATTTCATTTGCCCAAGCATTAAGTGAAAGCGGTTTTGAAGGTCCAGAAACAAATCGCTTGCAGGAAGCCAGTGCTTTTATCGAATTGCATATTGAACAAGGACCTGTGCTAGAGCGGAAAAACTTAGATATTGGTATTGTTGAAGGTGTGCTTGGAATGGTCTGCTATGAAATCTCTGTCTATGGAGAATCCAATCACGCAGGTACTACTCCCATCAATATGCGTAGGGATCCAATGTTCGCCGCTGCCAATTTGATAGCAGATATCCAGAAGCAGCTGCAAAGACTGGATTCTGATATTGTCTACACAATCGGTCGTATAAATGCTTATCCTAATATTCATACAGTCATTCCTTCTGAAGTAACCTTTACTTTAGAGGCAAGACATAAGGATCCAAAAGTCATCGCAGAAGTAACGAGAATAGTAAATGGATTACCAGAAAACCCAAATTTCTGTTCAGTGGAATCGAAACGGCTTTGGGATCGGGATACAGTTGACTTTGATGCAGAAGTAGTTGATGCTGTGGAGTATGCCTGCAATGAATTAGGGTATAGGGGGCATCGAATGTACAGCGGCGCTGGACATGACGCACAATTCATCGCTTCATTTATTCCAACAGCAATGATTTTTGTTCCAAGTGTAAATGGATACAGTCACCGTGAAGATGAACTTACTTCATATGAAGACTGTGCTAAGGGAGCTGATGTTCTACTTAACGCTATATTAAAATTATGCCGGGAAAAGGTAAACTCATAGTCTGAAGCAGTTTTCTTTGCTAAAAAATTGGCTGCCTTCGTGAGAAGGCAGCCTCTCTTTTCTTTAGTTAGCACTTCTTTTAAACGGCCACCAGTTTGCCTGGCCAAAGTTCTTGACCATAACCGGAATAAATAGCGGCAGTACCACCAGTGCGTATAGCATCAATCCGACCAGAACGATGGACGCGATCTGCAATAGCGACAGCATTCCGGATGGCATCATTGCCGCAAATGTGCCACCAAGGATTACTGCAGCTGAGATAATAACAGTGCCCATCTTTTTCATGGATAACAGCATTGCATCTGCAATGGAAAGATCACGGTATTCATTAAAGCGATCCATTAAGAAAATGCTGTAGTCAACGCCAAGCGCGACCAAAATAACAAATGCAAAGAATGGAACCGCCCAGCTGATGCCCGAATATCCAAGCAAATTCACGAAAATTGCTTCATTCATTGCCATACTTGTATAGTAGGTCAAAATCAATGAACCAATTAAATAGATTGGCATTATGATAGATCTGAAAAGGAACACAAGAATAATCGAAATACCAAGCAGCATCAATACAACTGTACGGGAATAATCCTGATCTGACATCGTACTCAAATCAGCATTTGTGCTTGTAATCCCGCCTACTGCGACAACCGCGTTTTCAAGCTTAGTATCTTTAGTGGCTCTTTCCACAGCTGCTTTGATCTCATCCACCTGATTAATAGCTTCGTTGGAATATGGATTTGCTTCAAGCACCACATCCATTGTCATAACTTTACGATCCTCTGATAAATAGACATCAAACACCTGGGCAAACTCTTCATCCTCCAGAACTTCAGGCGGCAGATAGAAACCATCCATGTTTTCCGAATTCGATAGGCCTGCCAGATAATCCTGTGCCGAACCGAGACCTTCGGACACCTGTTCCAGTCCATCTGCACTCTGGCCAAGACCATCTGTCAGCTGGCTGATTTGTCCTCCAAGATCGCCGAATCCTGCCAGCAGCTGTTCCTGCCCGCCATTGATTCCTGCTAAACCATTTGTCAGCTTCGGAAAATTATTGACGATTTGCCCCTGGCCGTCAGCAAGCTGATTGAGGCCTGCCTGCTGGGCTTCGATTCCATCGATTAGCTGCTGGAGTCCTGCAGAAAGATTTGATTGTTCATTTAAAATCACACCAAATCCATTATTTGCTTCTGCTATTCCACTATTTAACTGTGTTAGCCCCGAATTTAACTCCGTTAAGGCCCCAGTAAGTTCACCAAGGTTCTTTTGAATAGCCTGTTTGTATGTTTGGTAGGTTCGATCTGTTTTTAAGTCATAATTTGCCTCAAGATGCTTATACAAGTTATCATTAGCTGCACTAATTTCACCAAGTCCTGAACCCACCTTGGCATATCCAGCTTGCAGCTGGGTTAACCCCTCTTGAGTATCCTGGTAACCATTTAATAGTTTTTGATAATTAGCTGTGAGTTTTTCCACTCCAGCCTTGGATTTTTCCAAACCATCTTTAATTTGATCTGAACCCGCAGACCCCTGACGAATACCATCTTCAATTTTAGCAAGGTTTGTTTGTATCTCACCAAGGCCGGACTTGATTTCATTGGTACCAGAAATCAAATCGTTGATTCCTTTTGTGGCATTCTGCAGCTCAGGCTCTGATTTGGACAGTTCGCTGCTTGCTTCATTTAAGCCGTCTGAAATTTTATTTAACCCGTCCTTACCTTCTCCAAGGCCTTCTTCAAGAGTCTCAGCTTGTTTGGCAACAAAGAAGTCTTCGATTGGCTCTCCAGTTGGTCTTGTGACAGAGCGGACTGTATCCACCAGATCTACTTTTTCAACCTCTCGGCTAATTTTTTCAGCCAGGCCTATATATTCAGCCGAGTCCATTTCCTCATCGTTTTTCAGGACGATTTGCGTTGGCATGGATTCTCCTGGCCCAAAGCTGTCAGCAATGGCATTAAACGCCTTAATGGAATTAACATCTCCGCCGATTTCCTCCAGGGAGTTGTAAGAAAGTTCTCCGTCATATGTCACCAGGAACGGCACACAAACGGCTGCCACTATAAGCAATGCCAGGAATGGACGCGCCAGCGAGAATCGGCCGACCGTTCCCCATAGCCTGCTTTCTCCATGCTCGGCACTCTTCTTTGAAGGCCAGAAAATTTTCTGTCCCAGCACCGCCATAAAGAATGGCACGATGGTAAATAAAGCAATTAATAATATTGCTACACCAATGGCCACAGCTGCTGCTGACTGATAAAGAATAAACTGCGAGAAGCCAATTGCAGCAAAGCCAATCATAACAGCCAAACCGCTGAAGAATACTGTGCGGCCCGCATTTCGGTATGTTGCCACAATGGCGTCCGCTGTGCTTTCATTATAGGAAAGTTCTTCTTTAAAACGGCTCAGCAGCAGGATACAATAGTCTGTTCCAATCCCAAACAGAATCGCAACAAGGAAAATCTGGGTATAGTTCGAAATCGGGAAATCCAGCCTATCGACTAAAAATGCCACTATGGACTGTGAGGCAAGATAGGTGAATCCCACTGTCATCAGCGGGATAATTGGTGCAACCACTGATCGGAATACCAGAAGCAAAACAACCAGAATAAAGACGACTGTGATTCCTTCTGTCTTTTTCAGTCCTTCCTGGGAACTGTTCATGAGATCTTCATTGATCAGCCATTCACTCGTATAATAATGATCTACCTTTACATCATCAATAGCTGAATAAAGCTCTTCACTCAGCTCCGCTGGCTCACGGTCATTCCAGCTTACATTGACAGAAGCCAGAATCGACTTGCCATCTTCTGAAACAAGCTGTTCTTTCAAGCTTTCTTCATTAAAATGGGTAAGAATTTCTGTAATTCCCATTTCGCCGCTTTTTTCTTCAAGCGTCCGGATAGCTTTCTCCGCTTCTTTGATTTCTTCTCCAGTAAGCTTTTTATCATTATGAAAAACAAGTGCAACCTGGGTCTCATCCCCTCCGCCTTCCTGCTTCTGCACTTCCTGCATGATATCCCCGGCAAGTGTGGATGAATACTCTTCAGGCACAGTAATCTGCCCTTTATCACGGACCAGATCTGCCATGTTTGGCGCTGCCATTAACAAGCCGGCAGCCACTGCGATCCAAACGACAATGACAAGCCATTTTCTTTTAATAATTGAATACACTCTTTAATCCCCCGCTTTATTTTCTGATAAAGTGAAACTTCAATCAGTGGGGTTCTCTCCCCCCGCTGACTGTTTGCTGAGGCCCACAGGAAGTGAGTCACAAAGGCGTTGCCACAGGAAGTGGCGTTCTCTAGTCTTTGTCCCTCTTTCGGGGCTATACGCGCAGTTTGTCTTCCGCTCATACTCATTCGATTTCTCCTGAGTCTAGAACGGGAGTCTTACTGCCCGTTAGACTGCGATAGTACTTTATCCAATTTTTCAAAGGTTTCAATGAACTGCTGAATTTCGGCCTGATCAAATCTATTTATCAGTGATTCTACAAGGTTATGAATCTTTTCTTCTGCTTTGATGTACAACTCATTCCCTTTTTCGGTAAGAGTCAGATAGACAACCCTGCGATCATTTTCATCTCGTGTTCGCTGAATCAGCCCTTTTTCCCACATACGCGTGATCATCGCCGTAATCGCGCTCTTTTTCACGTCAAACACTTCAGCAAGCTCTGAGGAAGTACAAGAACCCACCTGATTTATGTACCTCAGTGTAAAATGCTGGTCATTGGTCAAATCGCTGCCAATCTGATTTTTCACAAGTGACGCAGCCTTTTTCTCCACGGAAAAAGAAACGGCAATATACCGGTCGACCAAGTCCTTAATATTTGGCACATTCACTTATATATTCACCTCACGGAGTACTTATTCTACCATTTAACTGTTCAACTATTTAACTATTAACGTAGTTAACTTTAATACAGGGAAAGTTCGTTGTCAATTAAACTTCATCAAAAGGAATAAAATAACGTTTCCCTTTTTTATCTCCTGTACTTACTCTGCAAGATTGCTTAAGAATCCGCTTTGCAGTATCACTGGATAGGCTGCCCAAAAAATATCTGGCCTCTTTATTTGTTATTGTGGGACTAATCAGGAGGGCATAATCATTTAATGCCTGAATATGTGCATCTTTTGAAACATGGCTGCATGCAAGGCATTTCCAGTTGCCATGGACCCTGTTCATAGGAAACGATAAACAGCTAGGACATTGAATACCCTTTATCAAGTCAGTTTTCTGTATTGCATATCTTTGAAAAATATCAATTTCTGCTGGAGTATGGTCAGCTATTAGGCGTGAATATAACTTCTTGAGCTGTCTTGAATTGAGGAACGAGGATGTAAATTTCTTTTCATAGAATCTCATTTTGCTGAGGATATCCAAAGAGGGGATTACTAAATATGGGGTTATTTTATCGCGGGGATCGAATTTAATTACGGTGTGTTCATTTGCCATAACAACGAGTGGTTCAATCGGAAGGACAGGGAAACGGTACCTAACGAGCCAATTCTTTAAATCCTCTGCCTGCCGTTTTACCTGTGCCACCGGGTCGGCAAAGCCTTCCTCCTTACCTTCAATGGTCCGGATAATTTGTTTAAATGAGGAATTGAAGAAGATAGATCCTGAAATATTTTTCACTTCGAGAATGGAAATAAAAAAAGGGGTAAGGAGCAGGACATCAATTTGGAAGAAATGCCTGCCATTCGAAAGTCTCAAATCATGGAATATTAAATAATCCTTGCCGGGGAGGTAGCTTAAGGGATATTCAAGAAGTTTTTCACCTATATATCCAGCCCTTTGTCTGGCATAATCTGTTTTTATCAAAGAGTATTTTGGATGACCTTCCGGCAATCTTTTCAATAATGTCTCCAATTTAACCAGGAAGATTGGTTTTGCCCTAGGTTTTGCAATCAATTTATCACTCCTCTATTAATTTTTATAAAAAGAATTCGACTTTTCAGCAACCATTTCCTTTATTTGAATGATCTATCTGCTAAAAATTGATTTTTTAGCGAAATTTGGAATATATCGGCGATATAACATTTTTATCAGCGAAGTCTGAGATATATCAGCTAAACCAAAAACAGTCCCCCAATTCGGAGGACTGCTGCATTTCAGGAAAAAATTCTTCCAGTTCTTCCTAAGCAAGAACCTTTGAAGCTGGATCTACTGCTTGCTCACCCATTAAGTCTGGCTTTGGGACTACTGTTGCTGCCATTTTTCCGTCTTTCCAAAGACTGCACTGCAACAATGGCAATCATCGATAATTTTAATTTCTATCAAAAAAGACCCCATCTTTGGAGCCTTGTCGGTTAAAATTCGATTTGAATCTTTTCTGCATCTTCAATCTTGTTCCCATCAGCACTAAACACATCGCTAGTGGTGATATCGAAATGTGTCAGATCCGATTTTTCTATAATAAAGCCAACATTGCCATCTTTGGTTTCGTTTGGCCCGATTTCTTCGGTTAGCCCATCAAGGTAAATATCCTTTTCCCAGGTAACTTGCTCACCTTTACTTGTTTCAAGGATGGCTGCCGGGGCAAAGTTCACTTTTTGATCAGAAGTGTTCTTTATTTCAACAAAGACTTTAACAAAGTCGAATTCCTCGTCATGAGTCAGGGTGTGAAAATAATCCACTAAGCTGTAGTCTGGCTTCAAATGCATCACTTTTGCGTCTGTCACTTTCATTTCAATGGGGCCGATGCTGTAAGTTCCATTAACGTTTTTTACTTTTTTCAAAGTAAGTTCACCTTTTTCGTCCAGGTGAGTCTGCCCTGCTTTTTTCAACTGCCGATCATCCGGAACCTGAGGGTTTGGTGCATAATTTTTCACAGCTTCACTTTCTTCCGGAGCTTCAGCACTTACATCAGAAGGCTGTTCCGGCGCGCCCGAGCAGCCAAATAAAACAAACGATAAGAGAACAAGCATTGTGATCAGTTTTTTCATGATGATCCCCCTTCTATAGTTGTAAAAAGTTCCCGCTGCTCCTTGAAAGCAGCGGGAGATTATACATTATTTATCTTCAACCTTTACATTGGACTTCAATATTTCAAAAATCAATTTAGCATGGTCTGTATTTTCGATTTGTCCTGCAAAGCGGTCGCTTGAAGGGCCAAATGCATATACCGGCACGTCTTCACCAGTATGGCCGCCAGTTGTCCAGCCAGTATGGGAGCGCTCGTTGAAGATTTCCTCAATCGCGTTATCAATCTCTGTTACATTCTTCGTTTCAGCAGCATCTTTAACAGATTGGATCTCTTCACCAGTTAAATCGAGGTCGATATACTGGTTCAACGTTTTTTCTGCATCCGCACCTTTTGCAATTTCCGCTGCCATAAAGTCAGGTGTACGCTTTGCTGCTTTAATTGGCTCGCTGAACCAATTGTAGATGCCATCAGAACCGATGGAATAGCCGCCAGTTGAGTGGTCAGCAGTTGCAACAACAAGGGTATGCTTGTCCTTTTTCGCAAAATCAATGGCTGCTTTGAATGCCTTTTCGAAGTCTTCCATTTCGCTCATTGCCCCAACAATATCATTATCATGGCCAGCCCAGTCTACCTGACTGCCTTCTACCATCAGGAAGAAGCCGTCTTTATCCTTGTTCAGACGGTGGATTGCAGAAGTAGTCATTTCTTCCAATGAAGGAGTGTCTTCTGTGCGGTCAATCATTTTTGGCAGGCCACGCTCTGCAAATAAACCAAGAACCTGCTCATTGTCATCCGCTAATAACTGCTCGCGGTCTGTTACATAGCTAAATCCATCCTTCTTAAACTCTTCTGTAAGATTTCTGTCATTACGGACAAATAAATCTGTGCCTCCGCCAAGAAGAACATCTACCTTATGGTCGCCATTGATAAGCTCATCATAGTAATCATCCGCAATGGCATTCATATTCTTGCGGCTTTCGTCATGGGAGCCGAATGATGCAGGAGTCGCATGCGTAATTTCAGACGTTGCAACAAGTCCTGTTGCTTTTCCTTTCTCTTTTGCTGCTTCCAAAACGGTTTTCACTTCTGAGCCATCGTTATCTACGGCAATCGCATTGTTATAAGTTTTAATGCCTGCAGACATTGCTGTTGCTGCAGATGCGGAATCTGTTACATTTTGTTCCGGATCTTCCGGGTAAGTCATTTGCTGACCGACCAAATATTTATCCAGCTCGGAACGCTCAACAAATTTTGTGCTTGGGTCGTCTTTTAAATAACGGTATGCAGACGTATAAGATACGCCCATTCCATCACCGATAAGGAAAATAACATTTTTGATCTCTCTTTTATCTGATTGTCCTTTAGCTTCTGTTTGCTGAACTGTACCCATTAGTCCTCCAAACGCAACTGCAGAAGCGGCAAGAACCGGAATTGCTTTTTTTGTAAATTTCTTTAATGTCATTGTATGAACCTCCTTGTTGTTAACTTACATGTAAAAGTATAGAGACATAGTGTAAATAAAGAATTAATAGAGTGTAAAAATGATATAAACATATGTAAAGATACTATCTTTGCTTTCCAAAATCTTTTTATGTAAAATTCATAAAAAGACGATAGGAACGAAGGGGAGATTTTGATGAAGGTTTTGGCCCTGCTGGGAAGCACAAGAGAAAATGGCAACTCCGAATTCTTGGCGAAAAAAATAGTAGAAGGTACTGATCACACCCTGGTAAAATTATCAGATCTGCATATCGAACCGATTGTGGATAAGAGGCATGCGGATGGGGGCTTTACACCGGTTGATGACGACTATGAACAATTAGTGCAGCATATGCTGTCACATGATGTATTTGTATTCGCCACCCCTTTATACTGGTATGGCATGAGTGGTCCGATGAAGGATTTCTTTGATCGCTGGTCACAGTATCTAAGGGATGAACGCTTTAACCTGAAAGAAGAGCTGGCAAAGAAGAAAGCTTACGTTGTAATTACAGGCGGCAGCAGTGCTAAAGTAAAGGGACTTCCCCTTGTTCAGCAATTTCAATATATCTGTGAGTTTGTAGGCATGGAGCTTGAAGACTATATCATTGGAAGTGGAGTAAAGCCGGGAGAAGTTAAAGAGGACACTCTTGCTTTAACGAAGGCCGAACAGTGGAATACATTCTTTTCAAAATAAAAAGGCGGACTCATGGTTCCGCCTTTTTTACCTATCATGATTCCTGCCTTACCCTGGAATCTTTTTTCAGCTGGTTTTCCCCATCAGGGTCTAAATATAATTTCCTGCTTGGCATAGCGACATAAACACGCTCATTTTCAAGAATGTCCATGATCTCAAAATTAATTTCTTCCTTAATTTTCAGGAATTCGCCCCAATTTGTCGTTTTGGTAAAGAAATAAAGGAAGATATCGAGCCCATTTTCTTTGTAGTCGTCAAAGGTCACAAGAATGGTTTCCGGATGAATATCCGGATGATTTTTTAAAAGATACTCGATCTGCCCTACCACATTCGCCATTTGATCTTTAGTCGTATCATGAGTAACGCGCAATCTGAAGCTGATTTGCCTTTTCCCCATCTTGCTCCAGTTTGTAATCGATTCATTTGCTAAAGTAGCATTAGGAACTGTGACCAGCGCCTGTGCAAATGTCCTTACCCTGGTGCTTCGAAAAGAAATATCTTCAACCGTTCCCTCGACACTTGGAGTCATAATCCAATCGCCAATCGTGAACGGCTTTTCCGTAATAATGACAAATCCGCCAAACAAATTGCCCAGTACATCCTTGGCAGCAAAAGCAATGGCGACTCCGCCTAATCCAAGCCCCGCTACAAAGCCATTCACATCATAATCAAACTCCTGGGCAACCACGCTAATACTGATTGCCACAATAACAACTCTCAAGGCCTTTGAAATGAAAGGAATGAGAATATCATCAATTTCCAGATCGTACTTAACCTTAAGACTGGTAAAAAGGGCAGATGATGCAGCTGCCATATTGTACAAACCCCAGGTAATCATGATGATAACTGAAGCCCTAATAATATCTAAAAATAAAGAATTATGCTGGTTTAAGTAAGGAAAATAACCGACAGAAACATAGATTCCTATAATGATAAATAACCACTGAATCGGCTTTTGAAATGAAACAAAAATATGGGAGAAAAAGTCATTTGGCGCTTTTCTGCTGAGCCTTAATAATAGTGTAAATACATATTTGGTGAAAAGCTTCCTGAAAATGAGAAACAGCAGGAAAATCCCAATTGATATTCCCAGGTCCACCAATATATCTTCTTTCATGTAAGTTTCCCAGAACATATGAATAACCTCCTTGATGCTATTTGTTATCATAACATAATTCTATAAGACAGGTTATCATACGAAATTCCCTAAAAAACGCATTGTAAAAACCTTTCTTCATCCGAAGAGCTTGCCCAGTTCAATCCCCAGCAAAGCCAGGAATATTCCGCCGCCATAGCTCAATACATTATAAAGGATGAGCTCTTTTTTCCTTTTATCTATGTGGAGCTGTATAGCTTCCAGCTTGAATGTTGAAAAAGTGGTGAATGCCCCCATGAATCCTGTGCCAAGCAGCATAAAAAGACTGCCTTCTATTCCTGAGCCCACCAGGATTCCAAGAAGAAGGGAACCACTTAAGTTAATTACAAGCGTAGCAGCAGGGAACCTCGAAACAATCCTTGTATTTATAACCTGACTGACCCACAGCCTAGATATTGCTCCAAAGAAACCGCCTATCCCCACCAGAAGAACATGAAACGTACTCATCCAGTTTCTTCTCCTTTCCTGACCTGGAATCCCAATCGGCTCATCCATAATCCGCCAAATATGCTGGCTGCAATATACAAAACTGCCAGAGCTGTCTTTCCATCGAGAAAGAGTGTTACCGTTTCAACGCTTAATGTAGAAAAAGTGGTAAAGGAGCCAACAAAACCTGTTCCCAGAGCTGTCTTTAAATGGGCTGGCAAGGAAAAACGCACAAGCATCCCCGTCATCAGCCAAGCGAGAAGAAAACTTCCCAGCAGATTAACCGTCAAAGTAGCAAATGGAAAAACGGCATTTTCATGAAAGAGAAAAACACCTGTGCTGTACCTTAAAGAGGCACCCAAAAATCCTGCAGCCCCAACCCATAAGTAAACCATCTCCATCCCCTCCATTTCTCTTAGTTTGTCCAAAATAAAAAGACTCCTGTCAGTTACCACTGACAGGAGTCATTAGCCATAAGGCGGTTAAAGGTGAACTCCATCACCTAAAAAGACGTATCTTTACTAACACTATAAAACATTTGAACAAGGATTAAAAGCCCTTTATTCATGGATCAATATGTATTCCCTTTTTTATAAAAAACACTGAAAGAAGCAGCCCATATAACAGATGGCCAAAAAGCCAAAAAACTATGGCAGAAATAGATGTAAGTTCAGGGGTTCGATCAGATAATTCAGTCGTTGGATAAAGCAGAACTCCTTTGAAAAAGGTTATTAATAAAGTGCGGACGATGATCTGGAACCTGTTCCAGCGGTATTTTCTTATTAATAATAATAAGCTGACTGCTAAAACGGCAGAAATGATCAGATGAAATACAAATTCGATTAATTCTGGTAAATGATAGTTTTTCAAAATAGGGAAGTAATCCACATTTAAAAGCAATGTATACACTTTTACTCCAGAGGTTATCTCAATCATTTTCAGGAATAGCCCCAGGAATGTTCCAGATAGCAGTCCCGTAAATGCACCCTTCGCCCAAAGTCTCCGCATATTTTTATCCTATCCTTCCCATTTAATGCAGGATCATACGAAAAGAATATTACTATTTATGATATTCCGTGAACTGGCCTATCTTAAGTCCAGCTTTGGACTGTCTGATAAAGTCCTGGATTTCCTCAATTGTTAACCCCAGCTGTTTTGCTGTCATTAATAGCTCTACCCATTCTTTATCCATTTTCCCCTCACAGTTTTCCATTCCCTTTCCACTCTCCCGTAAAGATTCTGTTCCCTCAGAAGTCTTCATTGAGTGCTGCTTTTATAAATCATTCCATATAGGAATAATTGGACAATTTCTTTTGCTAAACCTTCTGGAGTTTTTAACCCATTGAATAATTTTGTCAATGTCACGCGTTCAATAATTCCCGTCAGACATTCAGCGACAGTTCCCATATCAATATCTTCCCTGAAGTATCCTGCTTGCTGTTCTGATAAGAGGTTGGCTTCAATTTGACCAGCTAGTATCTCTTTAAATTCCTCGGCATCCGGGGCCATGAAAAAACCGATGCGGGTCAAATTTTGATTGTCCATAAGAAATTTAAAAATAGCAGAGAGGCCTGAGGTTATTCGTTCTGGCAATGCAGGTAAATCAATGCCAGATTCAACACGGCTATTGGACGTAAGTTCGGAAAGCCTTTCACGAAACAGATCGACAAGTTCTTGAAATATAGCGTCTTTGCTTTCAAAGTACAGGTAAAAAGAAGGCTGTGTCAGACCTGCCCTTTTCACAATCTCGCTTATTTTTGTATGAAAATATCCCTTTTGCGCAAATTCCTCCGCGGCAATTCCAAGAAGCATTGCGCGGCTCTGCTCCCCGCTGGCCCCTTTTTTCCGTCCTCTTTGTCCCATAAATAACAGCTCCGTCTGCATTATATTACTCATAAGTATTATCCACTATCACATTTGGGAAAGTCAACCAATTATCTGAATTTTTTATAATATATGGAAAATTTATGTTATTATTAAAAAAGGGAACATGTATTCTTATTTTACACTAGTGGATGTGAAATGGAAAGTTACGGAAGTTCATTTTATAGGCGAAATAGAAAACTTTTTTGAGGAAGAATGTTTAAAAAAAGACAATAAAAAACCACCAAATATGTATTTGGTGGAGACGGAGGGAGTCGAACCCTCGTCCAGAAATATCGGCACTTAAGCTTCTACGAGTGTAGTCGATATATTCGCGATTCGCTGATCCTTATGCCTATCGACGGGCGTCCGGCCAGCTAGCCTGGTTGTTCTCTTCCTTCATCCTCAGGCGGTGGAATCCGGCGTAGCCCACTAAGAGTGAGTCCGCTACCCTACCACATGGGCGATGGAGGGGCGAACCGCTAAAGGCCTATTAGGCAGCTAAAGCGAAGTTGTTTTGAGTTTTGCCAGTTATTGGCTTTGACGTTTTAACGAGGCCGATCCCCTCGACTCGCAACCTAAGCTCGAACTATCCCTGTCGAATCCGTAGCGTCCCCAATATAATAGGTCTGCGTCGAATCTTATTCAGCACGCTGACGTTCGGATCAGCTCGAAATAGATGAGCTAAAGATTGTGTCACTCGCTGTGACAATTACTATTATAGCACACTGAGCTAATTTTTCAATTGTAAGGTTCTGGATTTACATTTTCTGCCTTTCGCGGAAAGCACGCTCTACTTCACGCTTGGCTTCTTTCTTCTTCAGATCTTCACGCTTGTCATATTTCTTTTTACCACGTGCCAGTCCAATTAAAACTTTTGCATAGCCATTCTTAAGGTACATTTTTAATGGAACAATCGAGTAGCCGACTTCCTTTGATTCACCAATCAGCTTGCTGATTTCTTTTCTATGCAATAGAAGCTTTCTAGTCCTTAGCGGGTCGTGATTGTATCGGTTTCCCTGCTCATAAGGACTGACATGCATGCCGAAAAGATAGATTTCATTGTTTTGAATTCTGGCATATGAGTCCTTCAGATTTACCTTGCCCGCACGGATCGATTTAATTTCCGTCCCCTGCAGAACAATGCCCGCTTCGTATGTTTCTT
>ERZ1023203.118-NODE-118-length-13802-cov-4.442569_pt1 | contig 13802 bp, 12 predicted proteins | sample MGYA00380444_ERZ1023203 | MGnify/ENA primary metagenome ERZ1023203 (study PRJEB33173, sample SAMEA4830386) | metagenome | study: EMG produced TPA metagenomics assembly of the PRJEB25223 data set... | reverse complement strand
TTCTTTTTTTATTGCGCTGTATTCTCTTCCGTGTTCGTCAAAGTTTTTTGTCGAGGTGACTACTAAGATCTTTGTGCCAATCGGCACGGATTCATATAACGACTCGACAGCTTCATTCTGCAGTCTAATACATCCATTGGAGACATATCTGCCGATGGACGATGGATCGTTGGTTCCGTGAATGCCATAGATTCTGCCATCTGTTTCCTCTGCGTCAAACCCAATCCATCTTGACCCTAGCGGATTACGGGGGTCACCGCCTTTAATTTCCTTTTTCCTATAGTAAGGATCCGCTGCCTTTACAGTAACAGTAAACAGGCCTTCAGGTGTAAGATCATCCGTTTTCCCGGTTGCAGCTGAGATGACATTCTGGACATTACGCAACTTCATTAGTCCGTTTATTGACAATTAAAAATGGATCTCCTGGCAGCGGGTTGGGTCCCAAAGGCCAGATTGGGGAAAATGAAAAAAACATGATGGCCGCTGCAGCAAACTTCAGCATGATCATTCACGCTCCAATTCCTTTTCCTTAGTTTGCTTCTGCTGTCCTGTCTTGATTCATTTCCCTATCCTTTAATCCTATAAAAGAGCTTTTTATAATTAAATACTGTTCCATTTCTTTTACAAAGTGAAGCAGCGCAGCCCGTGTCTCAAATTCCTCTCTTGTCTTGGGGAGCTCCATATTTTCAAATGAAACTCTCATTCGGTATAATTTCTCCAGAAATTGAATGGCCGTATTCCCTGGATGAATGTGGTCCGATAACTCCTCAATAAAGTCAGCAATCATCTCCCCCTGTTCAACAGGCAATGCAATGGACGTAACACTTGGAAGAACACGCTCAATAATCTCAAATTGTTTTTCCCTCATTTTAAAATAGTGATAATATAAATTATCATTCCTTCGGAAATGGTTTTCGACATCTCTGAAAGCCAATGTTTTTGCCTTATCGATCAATTCCATCGTTTCAGTGATTTCTCTGCCATCCCAGCTGCTTTCATGCGTGCGCAAATACTTCACGATTTCATCAAAGATTATCTTAAAGTTATCCTCTATCTCGAGTCTATACTCCTTAAGCTTCGATTCCAGACTGGGCATATAGAGGTTTGCGATGAGCGCCACACCAATACCGACAGTAATAATGCCCAGTTCATTCAGCAGGAGTTCCTTTGAAACTTTCCCTGCAGAATAAATATGCAGAATAATAACGGAGCTTGTCACTATCCCATCACTGGCCTTTACCATGACAGCTGCGGGGATAAAAAACAAAAGCAGCAGTCCAATTACAAGCGGATGGTAGGCAATCCCCTCAAAAAACAAGGAAGAAAACACCATTGCCATTAAGCAGGCAAAAAAACGGTCCCATGAAGCGCGCAGAGACTTTTTCTTCGTTACTTTTATGCATAAAATAGTTAAGATTCCTGCAGAGACAAAATTATCAAGCTGCAGCATTTGTGCAATCATAATGCTAATGGAAGTTCCCACGGCAGTCTTGATTGTCCGGTAGCCAATTCTGTACTTCATTTAGTCAAACTCCTATATTCATTTGCCCGCATCAAATTATAAGAAGGCTGTTAGTTTTGAGAAAAGCGAAAGAGAAGATGATCCTTTTGATCATCTTCTCCCATAGCATATATCGATTATAGCATTTTTTGCAAGAAATCCCTTGCACGTTCACTCTTAGGACTAGAAAAAAATTCTTTAGGTGAAGAATCCTCTACAAGCACGCCGCCATCCAGGAAAAGCACCCTGTCTGCCACTTCACGGGCAAATCCCATTTCATGGGTTACAATTGCCATTGTCATGCCTGTATGGGCTAAATTTTTCATAACGTCCAGCACTTCTTTCACCATTTCCGGGTCAAGAGCGGATGTCGGTTCATCAAACAGCATGACATCAGGCTTCATAGCAAGAGCTCTGGCAATCGCGACCCTTTGCTTCTGTCCCCCGGATAACCGATTTGGATATTCGTATGCTTTGGCTGATAATCCGACCTTCTCCAAAAGCTCGAGCCCTGCTTTCTCAGCGTCCGATTTCGAAACTCCCTTAACCTTCATTGGTGCATAGGTCAGGTTTTGCAGAACTGTTTTGTGTGGAAATAAATGAAAATGCTGAAAAACCATTCCCACATTTTGGCGCACTTTCATAATGTTCGTGCTCTTATCCGTAATGTTCTGCCCGCTAATCATGATCCGGCCGTCTGTAGGCATTTCCAGGAGATTGATGCAGCGCAGCAATGTTGACTTGCCGGAACCGGATGGACCAATAATTGCTACTACTTCGCCATCTTGAATACTGGTAGAAATACCTTTAAGAACTTCAAGTTTACCGAAATGTTTATGCAAATTTTCCACTTTAATCACTGCGTCTCATTCTCCTTTCGATCCCTTTTCCAAGCACAGTCAGGATCATAACCATAATGTAATAGATAAGCCCGGCAATCAGTATTGGTTCGAAGTATGAAAACTTTTCGCCTCCCACGATGTAAGCCCGGCGCATCACGTCTGTAACACCAATAACCGTTACGATTGCAGACTCTTTTGTCAGGGTAATAAACTCGTTCATCAAAGCAGGCAAAATGTTTTTCATCGCCTGCGGGAGAATGATATCCATCATGGCCGGCCTATATGGTACACCTAAAGCCATGGCCGCTTCACTTTGGCCCTTATCTACGGCCAGGATGCCGGCCCGGATAATCTCCGAAATATAGGCTGCTGAGTTTAGTCCAAAAGACAAGACGGCAGCTGTGGAAGGATCAATTTTATACCCGATCAGCTGTGGTGATCCATAATAAATGAGCATTAGCTGAAGAACAAGAGGTGTTCCTCTAAAGACGGATGTATAGGCATCTGCAATCCACCCAAGAGGTTTAAATCTGCTGATTTTAAAGAATGATAGAATAATGCCTAAGACAAAACCCAGTATCCCTGCCATAGAAACTATTTGAAGCGTGACGCCAATGCCTTTCAGTATATATGGAAGGGAGGGGATGAACTGCTGAAAATCCAGATTCACTATCTTTCCATCCTCTCTATAAGTAGTTAAATAAGTAGTTTATTAGTTTTCGAGAAGAATAAAGCGTCCAAAGGAAAATATGCCTTGGACGCCAATTCCCAGAGGAATTATTTGTTATCAAACCATTTTACGATTAGTTCTTCCAATTCACCGTTTTCTTTCATCTTCAAAAGCTCTGCATTAAATTTTTCAGTTAAATCGCTTCCTTTAGGAAAAGCAATGGCCGAACCTGCCTCCGCTTCAGCTTCTTCGATAGTAAAACCGGCTAAATCTTCATTTTTTTCAAAGTATCCTTTAGCAACAGTGTCTTCAATCATGGCAGCATCAAAACGGCCTGCCATAATTTCCTGAATCAATTCAGGGATGCGATTGCGGTTTTCCACAGTCATATCAACTGTCTCACCAATTTCTTCTGCTTTATCTGCCTGGATGGAGGCAAGCTGAACTCCTAAAGTTTTTCCGTTCAAATCTTCCAATGACTCAATTCCGCTTCCTTTTTTTGAAACGATCATGTGGCTCGCTGTATAATATACATCACTGAAATCAACGTTTTGTTTGCGCTCTTCAGTAGGTGTCATACCGGCCAGAACAAAATCAACCTGGCTTGTTTCCAATGCAGGAATCAATCCGTTAAAGTCCATATCCTTTACTTGTATCTCATAACCCAGTTTTTCAGCGATCGCTTTGGCCAAATCCACATCAAAGCCGATAATTTCTTCCCCTTTTGCGGAATCTACATATTCAAATGGCGGATAATCCGCTGACGTGCCCATTGTTAATACTTTTTTATCTGAGTTTTCCCCTGATCCGCTTCCCGTGCTGGCTTCTTCACTTGTGCCGCATGCAGCTAATACACTGACTAAAAGTATACTTAAAGCAAACATGATGACTTTTTTCATTTTAGTTTCCCCCTATAAAATATGAATAATTTCTGCATAACTATTAATAAATATTCACTAAAATGAATTTTAACAGATTTTTATATTTATGCAATAACATTTTTAAATATTTATACGAAGTTTAATTATTCAGACAAGTATACACACAAAAAAAAGTCCCGAAATTCGGGACCTTTCCGCTATTTAAAGCTCTTCGCAATATTTCTCAAAGGTATCCTGCAGTTTTTGAACAACAGCCATTGGCTCATGTCCTTCAATTTCATGGCGCTCGATCATCGTGCATAATTCTCCGTCTTTAAGAAGAGCAAAAGATGGTGATGATGGCGGATAACCGGTAAAATAAGATCTTGCTTTTTCTGTTGCTTCTTTGTCCTGGCCGGCAAATACAGTAACCAAATGGTCAGGGCGCTTATCATAATGCAGGGAATGCATGGCCGCCGGGCGGGCAATTCCGCCTGCACACCCGCAGACTGAGTTCACCATTACAAGTGTTGTGCCTTTTTTATTAATGGCTTCATCCACTTCTTCCGGTGTCGTTAATTCTGTATAGCCAGCATGCACAATTTCCTGCCGCGCCTGCCTTACAACATCATTCATAAATAAATTGAAATCCATATTCATAATCATCGCTCCTCTGCCAAATTTCTTTTTCACTATATACATAATACCAAGACAAGAACAAATTTTACAATCAAGTCAATTTTTCGAATAAAAAAGTTTAGCTTTTGGGTAATGGGGGAAAGATAAAACTACAGCTAGATCCATACCCCTAAACTCCCTAGATTCGCCAGTGCCCGCAAGGCACTGGCCATTTTTTTGTATGAAAAGCTGCCCCGGCGCGGGCAGCTTTATCTTTTCGAATAGATATTAAACAATTCTTCCACTGCAGATGTAACCGTTCTGTTTCCTGCGATGACCTCGTTTTCGATTTTTGGAAGGAGCGGCTTTACCGCAGGATGATAAAAAAAGCTGAATTGAAGCTGATCGAGGATCATGGAATGGATCCATTGTTTTGTCTGGAGTCTTCTTCTTTCCTCAAACACGCCTGAGGCTTTTGAGGTATCTTCAAATGTTTTGATTACTTTCCATATCTCAGGGATGCCCTGATTAAAAACAGAAGAGCAGGTATAGGCTCTGGTTTGCCATCCCTTTGTAGCAGGCTGGAGAAAATGAAGAATACGGTTATATTCTGCTTTTGTTTTCTCGGCCAATTTTTTATTGCTTCCATCGGCTTTGTTGACAATTACCGCATCCGCCAGTTCCATAATGCCTTTTTTCATTCCCTGCAATTCATCGCCTGCCCCTGTCAGCGTTAATAGCATAAAAAAGTCAACCATGTCCCTGACAATGACCTCACTTTGTCCCACACCGACTGTTTCGACCAGAATTACATCAAAGCCTGCCGCTTCACACAGAAGCATGGTTTCTCTTGTTTTCCGGTGGACTCCTCCCAATTTCCCTGCTGAAGGGGAAGGCCTTATGAATGCATTTGGGTTTCTGGACAGCTGCTCCATTCTCGTTTTATCGCCAAGGATGCTGCCGCCGCTCAAGCTGGAGCTCGGATCGACGGCAAGCACCGCTACTTTTAATCCTGCATCACATAGGTATGTCCCAAATGATTCAATGAATGTGCTCTTACCTGCTCCCGGCACCCCTGTTATCCCAATCCTGAGCGATTGTCCTGAATGGGGCAAAAGTTTGAGCAGGATTTCCTGTGCATGACGAAAATGATGTTCTGCATTACTTTCAATCAGAGTGATCGCTCTGGCAAGCACACCTCTGCTGCCATTCAAAATGCCTTCTTCCAGAACGTTAAGATCAGGGAGGGCGGCAGATTTTTTTTGAAACCTGCCTTTTTTCTCAAATTTCAGCTCCGGCTCACCTGTATCCACACCACCGCGGACAATGCTTGAAAAATTATCTGCTTTTTCTTCATCAAACCATTCCGGTTTCTTATCCTCAGTCATTTACTGGGTCACTTCCTCATACCCGAGACGGCTGTATATCTCCCTGATGACTTTTTGGGCTGCCACTGGAATGACGGTGCCCGGGCCAAAAATGGCAGAAGCACCATGCTCATATAAATACTGATAATCCTGTGCTGGAATAACCCCGCCAATGACGACAATAATATCTTCCCTGTCCAGTTTTTTCAGTTCAGCGGCAAGCTGCGGAAGAAGGGTTTTATGTCCGGCAGCAAGTGAACTGATGCCAATGACATGTACATCATTTTCTACAGCCTGCATGGCTGTTTCTTCCGGTGTCTGGAAAAGAGGGCCTATATCCACATCAAAGCCGAGATCGGCAAAGGCAGTGGAAATGACTTTTGCTCCTCTGTCATGTCCATCCTGCCCCATCTTGGCAATCAGAATCCGCGGCCTCCTTCCCTCATTTTCAAGAAATTCATCTGTCATCTGCTTCACTTCTGCAATTTCATCTTCGTTGGAAAAAGCAGAACTGTACACGCCGCTGATAGAACGGATAATTGCTTTATGGCGATTGGCCACTTTTTCAATCGCTTCAGAAATTTCCCCAAGAGTGGCTCGAACCCTGGCTGCATTTACTGCTAGCTCAAGAAGATTTCCTTCCCCTGTATCTGCAGCTCTAGTAATAGCTTCCAAGGCTTCAGCAACTTTCTCATTATCGCGTGAAGCCTTCAGCTGCTCCAGCTTCTCGATTTGCTTTAATCGGACAGCTGTGTTATCAATGTCAAGAATATCAATCGGCTCTTCTTTTTCCAGCCGGTATTTATTCACACCTATTATGGTTTCTTTTCCGGAATCAATTTGTGCCTGCCTTCTGGCTGCCGCTTCTTCGATCTTCATTTTTGGCAATCCTGTTTCGATCGCCTTGGCCATTCCGCCAAGATTTTCGATTTCTTCAATATGCTCCCAGGCGCGCTTAATTAACTGATCTGTTAAAGCTTCAACATAATAAGAGCCGCCCCAAGGATCAATTACATTCGTGATCCCTGTCTCTTCCTGAAGGTACAGCTGCGTATTTCTAGCTATACGGGCAGAAAAGTCTGTCGGCAATGCAATGGCTTCATCCAGTGCATTCGTATGAAGGGATTGTGTATGGCCCATTGAAGCTGCATGCGCCTCAATGAGAGTCCTTGTTACATTATTAAACGGATCCTGCTCTGTTAAGCTCCAGCCAGAGGTTTGAGAATGCGTTCTAAGTGCCATTGATTTTGGATTATCCGGCTCGAAGGTCTTCATCATTTTTGCCCATATGAAGCGGGCTGCCCGCATTTTTGCCACTTCCATAAAGTAATTCATGCCGATTGCCCAGAAAAACGAGAGCCTTGGTGCAAAGGAGTCGATATCGATTCCAGCTTTAAGGCCGGTTCTTACATATTCGAGACCATCTGCCAGCGTATAGGCAAGTTCAATATCAGCAGGAGCCCCCGCTTCCTGCATATGATAGCCAGAAATACTGATGCTATTGAACTTAGGCATGTATTTTGAAGTATATTCAAAAATATCGGCAATGATCTTCATGGACATTTCCGGAGGATATATATATGTGTTGCGCACCATATATTCTTTTAAGATATCATTCTGGATCGTTCCAGAAAGTTTCTCCTGGCTTACTCCCTGCTCTTCCGCTGTAACAATATAAAAAGCCATGACAGGCAATACCGCTCCATTCATCGTCATGGATACAGACATTTGATCTAAAGGTATCCCATTAAACAGGGTCTTCATATCCAGGATGGAATCAATGGCCACGCCAGCTTTCCCGACATCTCCCTCGACTCTTGGATGATCTGAATCATAGCCTCTATGAGTAGCCAGATCGAAAGCGACTGATAAGCCTTTTTGACCCATTGCAAGGTTGCGCCTGTAAAAGGCATTACTTTCCTCTGCAGTAGAGAAACCGGCATACTGCCGGACAGTCCATGGCCTGTTCACATACATGGTTGAATATGGCCCTCTTGTATAAGGGGGCAGTCCAGGCTTACCGTTTAGGTGCTCCATGTCTTCAAGGTCTTCATTTGTGTACAGAGGCTTTACATTTATTTGCTCATTTGTTTCAAAGAGAAGATGATCAATGGATGAATCGATTTCTTCCTCAGCTTTTCTTTTCCAGTCATCTTTGGCTGATTGTTTTGCTTCAAGAATATCCAGGCTTTTAAAATCAGGTTTATTGGCCATTGCTTGCCGCCTCCATCTCGTTCAGCATATTTAAGAGAGTTTCATAGCAATCGCTCTTTACATGAATGTATCCGCCGATGCCAGCGTTCTCATATTCATCCTTTTTCCTCTCTTCGGGAAGGCCGGCTAAATAGATTTCAGCTGACGGGAAAGCTTCTTTCAATTGTTTAATTAAAGGTACAGCCATGCTATCGTATAGTTCATTTGATCCGCAAATAAAATAATGCCTGCAATTTGTTTTTTGAATAAATGCTTCAGCATCTTCAGGGTTATATACCGAACCGCTTTTAACTGCATCAACCCCTCCGGGAGCCAGGAAGCCGGAAATAAAATCAGCACGCGCCTTATGGTCTTTCAATGCTCCCAGACAGATAAGACCTGCTTCAGGACGAATGCCCTTTCCTTTTAATCTTTCAGATAAATTCCGCAAACCCTCGAAGGACTCAGAAAGACGAACCTGTGTGATAGTCTTGAGATCACTCCTGCTGTTACGGACGGTTTCCATTTCTATCTGAAGCGGCTTTTCATCAAGATTTGCATATATATTCGTTCCGATGATACTTTGTTTTCTTGTATGAACATCTTTCTTCTTCTTTTCAAGTACTTGAATAATCTGATCCTGAACCCATCCTGATTGGAGGGCATCCGCCATTCCACCCTGCTCTTCTATCTCAAGGAAAAGTTCCCAGGATTTAGAAATCAATTCATTTGTCAGATGCTCAATATACCAGGAGCCGCCTGCTGGATCAGACACCTTCAGTAAATGCGCCTCTTCCCTTAAAATCAACTGAGTATTGCGGGCAATCCGTTCTGAAAAAGGAGTTTGAGATCCTTCCGGGTCATTAAATGGGCTGACATGAAGGTATTGGACTCCTCCCAAAATTGCTGCAAACGCTTCATTTCCTGCTCTCAGCATATTCACATAGGAATCATAGGCTGACTTTGTAAAAAAGGATGTCTCTGCTGAAATGACCATTTTTTTACCGTCACCATCAGCTCCGTATGCTTCTGCCACTTTTCCCCATAAAACCCTTGCGGCACGCAGCTTGGCGATTTCCATAAAAAAGTTTGAGCCAACAGCAAACTTAAAAACCATTTTGGATAACATTTTTTCGGTACTTTTGCCTTTTTCAAGAAAATATTGCAGGTGATTTACCCCTGCTGCAAGTGAAAATGCAAGTTCCTGGACAGCATTTGCGCCGCCATTATGATAGATCGCAGAATTTACCATGATTGTTTTCAGGCTGGGCAGATTTACAGCTGCCACACTCACCGTTTCATTCAAATTTTCATATAGCTCATCGATTGAGCGGCCGTTCAGTGAATCGGCAGCAGCAATAGCTAGCGGGTCGGCGGCAATGTATCCAGAGACTTTTTCTTGTCCTTTTACTGCACTAAGACCTGCTATTAATAAGTGCTGATTTGGGCCTGCATCCACACTGAAAGGATATTTGTCATAGAGTTCGCCAACAGCCGCGCTTATCTTCTCTGGATTTTTTAACAGTTCAGGCTCGAAAGCCAGCGCTGTCTGCCCTTTATTTATGGCGGCATGGAGTTTATCTGACAGCTCTTCGGAAGTGGAAGCACTAATTTTCTGTGCAACCTTCCATTTTTCTGACAGGTATCCGGCTGCATAGGAACCTCTTCTAAAATCTTCTAAGCCCGGATACTGAGATAATGCACCAGTTCCCATGTCTTCTCTGGAATAAAGCGGTTTCAATTTTATGTTTTCATATGTATTTCGTGATAATGTTTCTAAGGATTTCCCTTTAAGAGCTTTTTCCGCATTTTGTTCCCAGTCTTGATTTGTCTGCTGCGGGAATTTTTCTTTAATCATTTTCTTTAATGACATAATTTGCTGTCCTTATAGCTGACAGCGTTCCCTCCCCTCATGCGGCAGCGGACCCGTTTCTTGTAACCAAACAATGCCGCAAGAAAATTATAATAAAATTCTAAATTCTCCATATACCTATTTTAGTATACAAAAGAGAAACAAGCAATGAACAATAAGAAACCGCTGCCCCTAAGCAGGGCAGCGGCAATTTTCTTTATTAATAAATAGTTGTATTTTCTTTAGATGTGTTCTCAAGAATTTCTTTCACGCGCTGCAGGAATCGTCCGCATACCAGGCCGTCAAGCACACGGTGATCCAGGGACATACAAAGGTTCACCATGTCACGGACAGCAATCATGCCATTGTTCATGACAACAGGACGCTTCACAATGGATTCAACCTGAAGAATTGCAGCCTGAGGATAATTGATAATGCCCATTGACTGGACAGAACCGAATGAACCGGTATTATTTACAGTGAAAGTTCCACCCTGCATTTCAGCGGAAGTCAATTTGCCTGTACGTACTTTTAATGCAAGGTCATTGATTTCACGGGCTATACCCTTAATCGTTTTTTCATCAGCTGCTTTGATGACCGGAACGAATAACGCGTCATCTGTTGCAACCGCAATGGAGATGTTGATATCCTTCTTCTGGATAATCTTATCTCCTGCCCACATGGAATTAATCTGCGGGAATTCCTTAAGGGCCTGCGCAACAGCTTTTACGAAGAAAGCAAAGAATGTAAGGTTGAAGCCCTCTTTTTGCTTAAACTCACCTTTGATGCTGTTACGGTATTCGACAAGATTTGTAACATCTACTTCCATCATTGTCCAGGCATGTGGTGCTTCATGTTTGCTGCGAAGCATGTTTGCTGCAATCGCTTTACGCACTCCAGTAACAGGGATTTCAACATCACCCGGCATTACTGGAACATTAGGTGCTGGCGCTGCCTGTTTTGGTGATGCTGGCTGGGAAGGTGCCGAAGACGGTGCCGGCGCTTCTGTCTTTTCCGGTGCTGGTGCTGATGCAGCCGCAGCAGCTTCCGCTGTAGGAATATCTCCGGACTCAATGATTTTCATAAGGTCTTTACGGGTAATTCGTCCGCCGGCGCCTGAACCTGTAACTTGATTTAAGTCAATGCCGTGTTCCTGTGAAAGCTTTAGGACTGCAGGTGAATAGCGGACTCCATTAGGAGCTTCTGATTTTGCAGGTGCCGCTTGTGCAGAAGGTGCTGACGCAGAAGGTGCATCAACTTCTTGCTTAGGCTCAGATGGAGCTGGTGCCGCCGCTGCTTCACCGCCGCCTTCAGTTTCGATTGTCAGAATAACCTGGCCAACTTCATAAGTTTCGCCTTCTTCTGCAACCAATTCTTTGATTACACCTGAGAAAGAAGATGGGACCTCCGCATTTACTTTGTCAGTCATTACTTCAGCAAGCGGATCATATTTATTTACTTTATCTCCAACGGAAACCAGCCATTTGCTGATTGTCCCTTCAGTAACACTTTCCCCAAGCTGGGGCATTTTAATTTGCTCAATAGCCATTGGGTAACCTCCTTCTAGCTGCCCGCATTTTGCGGGTCATGCAGCTGGTGCAGCTGATCCGGAATGAATTCCAGCCGGAGAGCCGCATCATCTGCGCTTTCCATTTTTATTAGCTAAGATGCCAGTTATTAAAATTCAGCCAATTCACGCATTGCTTTTTCTACTTTATCAGGGTTAACCATAAAATATTTTTCCATAGTTGGGGCGTAAGGCATTGCTGGCACATCAGGACCGGCAAGCCGTTTGATTGGTGCATCCAGTTCAAACAGGCAGTTCTCTGCAATAATGGCAGAAACTTCACTCATGATGCTGCCTTCTTTATTATCTTCAGTAAGAAGAAGCACTTTACCTGTTTTTGACGCAGCTTCGATAATTGCTTCTTTATCAAGCGGATAAACCGTTCTTAAATCAAGGATGTGCGCTGAGATGCCATCTTTGGCAAGTCTTTCAGCAGCCTGAAGAGCGAAATGAACGCATAGGCCATAAGTGATCACTGTGATATCTTCACCCTCGCGTTTGACATCCGCTTTTCCGATTGGCAGAACATAATCATCATCAGGAACCTCGCCCTTAATCAGGCGATATGCACGCTTATGTTCAAAGAATAGTACAGGATCCTCGTCACGGATTGCCGCTTTCAATAACCCCTTTACATCATAAGGGGTAGAAGGCATAACAATCTTAAGTCCCGGCTGATTCGCAAATACTGCTTCGACAGATTGGGAATGATATAGCGCTCCATGAACACCGCCGCCATATGGTGCACGAACAACAATCGGACAGCTCCAGTCATTGTTGGAACGGTAGCGGACGCGTGCCGCTTCTGAAATAATCTGGTTAACCGCCGGCATTATAAAGTCGGCAAATTGCATTTCAGCAATCGGGCGCATTCCATACATCGCTGCACCGATTCCAACCCCTGCAATCGCTGATTCAGCAAGCGGAGTATCAATTACGCGGTCTTCGCCAAATTTATCATATAGTCCTTGTGTCGCTTTAAATACGCCACCTTTTTTACCTACGTCTTCACCTAAAACAAATACCTTTGGATCTCTTTCCATTTCCTCGCGGATTGCCATTGTTACCGCATCGATATAAGAAATTACAGCCATATTCTCTCCCCCTTACTGTTCAGCATAGACATGCTTTAAAGCAGATTCCGCTTCTGCATATGGAGCGTTTTCAGCATAATCAGTTGCTTCGTTTACCAATTTCATAACCCGGTCATTAATTTCCTTTTCGATCGCATCATCCATAACGCCATTTTCTTTCAGGTATGCGCCAAAAGTAATTATCGGATCTTTTGTTTTCGCTTCAGCCACTTCATCAGGAGCACGGTAGCTTCGGTCATCATCATCAGATGAGTGAGGAGTTAAACTGTATGAAATGGTTTCGACCAATGTTGGCCCTTCTCCGCGGCGGCCTCTGTCTGCCGCTTCTTTCACAACTTTATATACTTCAAGCGGATCGTTTCCGTCAACTGTTATACCCGGCATGCCGTATCCAATAGCTCTGTCAGATACGTTTTCGCAAGCAAGCTGCTTTTCAATCGGTACCGAAATTGCATATTTATTATTCTCACACATAAAGATGACAGGCAGCTTATGAACACCTGCAAAGTTCGCACCTTCATGGAAGTCCCCCTGGTTTGAAGAACCTTCACCAAACGTTACAAAGGTTACCAGATCTTTTCCTTCCAGCTTTCCGCCAAGAGCAACGCCAACAGCGTGAGGCACCTGTGTAGTTACAGGTGAAGAGCCTGTTACGATACGGTTTTTCTTTTGACCAAAATGTCCAGGCATTTGGCGGCCGCCTGAGTTTGGATCTTCTGCTTTGGCAAACCCTGAAAGCATTAATTCCTTTGCAGTCATGCCGAACGTAAGGACTACTCCCATGTCGCGATAGTATGGAAGAACATAATCCTTCTCGCGATCAAGTGCAAATGCAGCACCTACCTGAGCAGCTTCCTGTCCCTGACATGAAATAACGAAAGGGATTTTTCCGGCACGGTTCAAAAGCCACATACGCTCATCAATACGGCGAGCTAATAGCATGGTCTCATACATTTCAAGAACTTTCTCATCACTTAAACCTAAATCTTTATGACGGTTTTCAGCCATTTATACAACCTCCTAAGCTAATATGTATCCCGGGCTCCAAAAGTGAGCCTGGACTATTTCATTTTATTAAATTGAAACTTTATCCGTGGATAGCTTTTCCATCAACTGCAAGGGCAGCTTCACCGATTGCTTCAGATAACGTCGGATGAGGGTGGATGGTATGCGCTACTTCCCATGGAGTTGCATCAAGAACACGCGCCAGGCCTGCTTCTGAAATCATGTCTGTTACG
>ERZ1023203.117-NODE-117-length-14087-cov-4.750428_pt1 | contig 14087 bp, 11 predicted proteins | sample MGYA00380444_ERZ1023203 | MGnify/ENA primary metagenome ERZ1023203 (study PRJEB33173, sample SAMEA4830386) | metagenome | study: EMG produced TPA metagenomics assembly of the PRJEB25223 data set... | reverse complement strand
ATAGATGAGCATGGCATCGGCAGCCAGAATCAGGGCGGAAAGTTTCATCTCTATGAGGACGGCCGGATCGTCAGGGAATTCTATGGGGAAAAAGGAACAGTCTACGAATTCGTCGACTCCATTCCAGAAGACCGCGTGGGAGGAGTACGGGAATTGGACTCCATAGCTGACGGAACCCCGCTTGAAATACTCGAATACCTTTCGCTGGCGGCTGTTGTCCGAAAGCAAGGAACCAAGATCATACGGAAAAGCATCAATAGGGCCGACTTTGATGCGCTTGTAAGGATATTGAAAGAGGAAAAGGGCCATGTGGTCTTGCCGGGGAGGAAGGCTGGTAAGGGTACGGGTAATAAGATAGATTCTGATACAATAAAAAAATATATTAGAGATATAGAGGGACAAACAGGCAGAGAGTTACCTAAAAACCAAATAGAGAAGTTGAAGGAAGCCTTAAGAAATAAAGAATAAAAAAAATGTCACCAATAGAAACAGCTAAGCATAGGGCAGAATTTGATAAAGTAAAAAATAAAGTAATCAAAGAGCGGGAAGAAAATACAGGGCAAAAGTGGCCTGTGTATAATGAAAATGTTATTTCAGAAAAAACAGGTAAAATAATTAGGAAAAAAGGAGATAAGTATGATGCTCATCATATAATTGAGAATACATTTGGAGGAGAACATGAATGGTGGAATATGCATCCTGCAAAATTCCCAAATGAGCATCAAGCTGGTATTCATGGAACAGGTTCACCAGCAAATTCGCTATTTAAAGTAGGTAAAAAATAATGGGCTACGAATCTATGAAAGCAAATCAAGAAAATAGTTTTTATCGAGTAACTGAAAATGAAATAAAAGATGTTGAGAAGGAACTCGATTTAAAATTTCCTAAGGAGTTAGTTAATTTTTACATAGAGGTTGGCTACGGGTTTATTAAAGGTTCAGAGTTTAATATAAATCGTATTATGGATCCTTATTCCGTAAGAGATTTTCGATTAAGAGTTAACGATTTTGAGTTTTATCCTGACATAGAAATCTATGATGAATTTGAAAATAACAAACTAATATTTTTTGAAGGTAGTGAATCAGCTTTAATGTCAATTGAATTCAATGAAAAGAAAAGCAGTCCGGTTTACTATTATGATATTCAAATTGCGACTTCTCTTGAAGAATTTTTAAGAAAAATTGAAGAAAATGATAAATATTACTTGGAGTTACTAGTTGATTAAAAAACATAATAAAACGGACACCTTGATTGGCTAAATGCCTTTGAAGGTTTTTCTTTTAATATGCCCCTAACTTTCCCCCGCCAAATGTAGTGAATTTGCCCAAGCCAAACCCGTTTCCACGCATATACAATAATATAGGCATATATATAGAGGAAATGGAGGTATGAACGGATGTACCCTTACAGAGGTCCTTACCAGCCGCAGGATCAGCGTTTTTTTGGATTCTTTGGTCTGCCCTTTTTAGGCGGGTTAGCAGGAGGTCTATTGGGCACCGCCTTATTCTACCCGCGTCCATATTATTGGTATCCTCCACCGCCGCCGCCTTATTATTACCCGCGGCCTTGCTGTGGACCGGGATTTGGATATCCTTATTAATAGCTATCAGGGGGAGCTCTTTAAGAAATGCTTCCCTTTTTTCATGCCTGAAAGCACCAGAGTCATATTGCAGAGAAAAAGGCTTAAGGCAGCATAAATCTCCACATTAATTAAAGATAGTAATTAATAAAGAGTTTTTCTTTAAAGGTGAAGAACCTTTTTGGTTTGAAGAAAGAAGATTAAGGTTAAATATGAATATTATGGAATTATAGTGGGATAACTAATTTATCGATTTTTGCATCCTTAAGCAGCCTATGTTATCCTGAAAAACGTGTCTGCGGACAGGGTGTTCCATAATTTATATATTATATGCTGTATAGGAGGTGCTGAAAAGTTGATTGAGTTTAAAGAAGTTAACAAAATCTTTCAGGATGGGTTTCATGCTCTTAAGGATATTACCTTTAAAGTGGAAGAAGGAGAACTGCTGGTTCTGATTGGACCCAGCGGATCTGGAAAAACCACAACAATGAGGATGATCAACCGTCTTATTGAGCCGACAAAAGGCACAATCACTATTGAAGGAAAAGATATTTCAAAAGAAGATCCAGTCAAGCTCCGCCGGACGATCGGTTATGTGATCCAGCAAATAGGGCTGCTGCCGCATATGACGATAAAAGAAAATGTTTCTCTTGTTCCAAGGCTGATGAAATGGAAGAAGGAAGAATACATAGATAAAGTGGATGAGCTGATGCATATGGTAGGGCTGGATCCGGAGGTCTTTGGTAACCGCTATCCTTCAGAGCTGAGCGGCGGGCAGCAGCAGAGGATCGGTGTTATCAGGGCACTGGCAGCAGAGCCGAAGATCATTTTAATGGATGAACCGTTCAGTGCGCTGGATCCAATCAGCCGGGAGCAGCTTCAGGATGAATTAGTCCGTCTTCAGCGGGACATCCAAAAAACGATTGTATTTGTAACCCATGACATGGATGAGGCGCTTAAAATCGCTGACCGCATCTGTATCATGAAGGACGGAGAAGTCGTGCAGCTGGATACGCCTGAAAACATCATCCGCAGGCCGGCCAACGAATTCGTCCGGAGTTTTATTGGAGAAGACCGGCTGCAGGAAAATGATAATATCTCATTACCTAAGCTAACCAAATTAATGGTTCCGGCTGTAACAGCCGGCGGGAACCGCAGGCTGGCTGAATCCCTGAAGATGATGCGAAGCAAACGGGTTAACAGTCTTGTGGTTGTGGATAATCAATATGTTTTTCAGGGAATCGCAACTGTCTGGGATGTCCAGAAAAATTACAAGGACGAAGAATTGATGCTTAAAGACATTATGGATTCAAACGTTGTGACACTTCAGCAAAATGATCCTGCGGAAAAAGCCTTTCAGCTGGTGAACGAATCTGTATATGGCTTTGTTCCGGTCATGGATGAACACAAAAAGCTTTTGGGTATTGTGACCCGATCAAGTCTAGTAGAATATATGGCTGACGAAATCATCGAGTAATCAGGATAGGGGGTGTTGATGATTCTTAACTTAATCAGCAGCACGGCTGACGTTTTTGTAAACCGATGGCCAACAATATGGAACTTAATCTTAGAGCATATGTATCTTTCGCTTATTTCGATTGCCATTGCCATTTTAATATCTGTTCCTTTGGGCATTTATTTAACGAGGCATCGAAAAATTGCGGATTCAATTATTGGGATTGCAGGAGTTTTTCAGACGATTCCAAGTCTCGCACTACTTGTATTTCTCGTGCCATTCATCGGAACAGGACAAGTTCCTGCCATTATTGCTTTAACCGTTTATGGCTTATTGCCCATTCTTCGAAATACATATTTAGGTATTACTGGTGTTGAAAAGTCTGCCATCAATGCAGGGGTTGGAATGGGAATGACGAATCGCCAGGTCCTTTGGATGGTGGAGCTCCCACTGTCCCTCAGTGTCATCATGGGCGGAATTCGTACGGCGACTGTATTAATTATCGGTGTTGCTACGATTGCGGGCCTCATTGGGGCTGGCGGTCTGGGAGATCTAATCTTCCGCGGGCTGCAGACCTATAATACGGGCCTGATCCTCGCAGGGGCGATCCCATCTGCGCTGCTGGCGATTATTTTTGATTATTTATTGAAGCTGCTGGAGACTGACGTGACTCCGCAAGGGCTTAAACAAGGGCAGAAAACAAATCAAACTGTGAGCCGCTGGAGAAAGTGGGTGGTGACCGCATTAATTCTAATTCTCCCTCTTTCTGCTTTTGCTGCCCAGCTGGGTGAGAAGTCTGGCGGCAAAGATACGATTACTATTACCGGCAAAAACTTCACAGAGCAGGAAATCATGGTTTACATCATGGGCCATCTGATTGAGGAGCATACTGATCTTAATGTGAAATATGAGTCCTTCCTAGGCGGTACTGCACCTGCATTTGAAGGAGTTAATAACGGAAATTATGATTTGTATATGGAATATACGGGAACGGCCTTGCTGAGCATTCTAAAAGAAGAAATGATCAGCGATCCTGACAAGGTGTATGACATTGTAAAAGAGCGCTTTAAGGATGATTATGATTTGGTCTGGCTTGAACCATTTGGGTTTAATAACACGTATACTCTGACCATTCGTAAAGAAGATGCTGAAAACTGGGGTGTTAAAACAATCTCAGATTTAGGCAAGAAATCATCTGAGCTGTCTCTTGGTTCAGAGCCGGAATTTCTTGAGCGCCCCGATGGATATCCGGGCCTTGTCAATACTTACGGGTTTGAATTTGGCGAAACACAGGCCATGGACTCTGGCATTATGTACAGTGCCATCAAAAATGGAGAAGTGGATGTCATTGATGCTTTTTCCACTGATGGCCGCATACCGGCATTCAACCTGCAGGTACTCGAGGATGATAAAGGATTCTTCCCGCCTTATTATGCAACCCCAGTTATCAGGGCTGATACGCTGAAAGAACATCCTGAAATTGAAGAAGCATTGAAGATGCTTGCGGGAAAAATTGATAATGAAAAAATGCAGGAACTCAATGCAAGAGTAGATATTGATAAAGAGCAATATGAAGATGTGGCGGTTGATTTCCTGAAAGAAGAAGGATTAATTGACTGATTCGAAAAGGACTGTGATTATTTTGCAGTCCTTTTTAGTATGATGAAAGTCTTATCAAATAAGGAAAATGTAGGATATTTATTATTCGGAATATTAATTCTTTTAGCAGATTTACATCCTCCTGCTGAAAAGGCATGATAGAAATAATTCGGATATCGAATTAATAGATCAGGGGAGGCTTAAACATGAAGAAAAAGTCATTATGGAAAGTACTTAGTTCAGCAGCACTGGCAGCTTCGATTCTTGTACCTCAAGTAAGCTTTGCTGAAGGCGCAAAGCCTGTGACAGAAGAAAATGTATCAATTAATGGTTTTGTAGATTATGAAGAATTAAAGAAAAAGTTAAGCCAAATTGAAAAATCATCGAACGGCCTGGTTCAGGTTGAATCTGCGGGAAAAACGAATGAGGGGAGAGATATCTTTACAGCACGAGTGGGCCATGGAGATAAGGTGGTACTAGTACAGAGCGAAATTCATGGCAATGAAAAGACCGGTACTGTCGCCTTGCTGAATATTCTTCAATATTTAGGATCAAGTCAATCAGCAGATGCGAAAAGGATTAGAGAAGAATTAACGATTGTCGCAATCCCGATGATGAATGCCGATGGTTCCGAATTGGACAGGCGCGGCAATGTAATGACCTGGGAAGAGGTTCAGGAACAATTTCCTCAATTACATAATGCACAGCCCACCTGGAATTATTACACACGCAGCCTTCAGGGGGATGACTATTCTGCAGCACCAGGATTCGATGTAAACCGTGACTTTAACCCTGACTTGAACTATATTCCGAAGGCGGAGGACTTCCCTGGAAATTCAAGCACTCCAGGCTGGTATATTACGCCTGAATCACAAACAGTCCGGGATGTTTATAAGAGTCTTCAAGAGGAATTTGGTAATGTTGAAGTCTTTTTAGATCTTCATCACCAAAATTTCTATAAGATTGAAGGAACAGATGAAGATGTAACAATGTCCATTTCAGCAGACTTTGTTCCGGATCCAAATTCCGCGGAGGGTGCAAAATATAGCCAATATGCGGAGAATTATCGCTTTGATTTCTCACGCCAGTTAAACGTTGCTCTTTATGATGCACTTCAGGAAAAAGGAAATTCAGTGTTTACCAATATTTCTTTATATGACCAGGACTTAGACTTGCCGGGTACTGCCCTGGGCTCCTTTGCCTTGAATGGAAGCGGGGTTGTCCTATTTGAGGTAAAAGGGCAGACGCATAACTATGGGCAAAAGATGAAAGGTCAGCTGGTTAAGACAGTAGAAACAGGTGTCATGGGGATTATCAATGGGGTGGCAGATGGCAGTGTGTATGATTTGAATCCGGATGAATATAATGAAATTCCTAACAGAGTGCCAATTCGTTAATAGAGTCAATAGAAGCTGATTCCCAATGGGAATCAGCTTCATTCTTACTGCAGATGATCTGGTACACTATCAGTCGTTTCTTCTGCCACTTCTGTAAAAATATCTTCTTCGTTTTCGGGAACCATATGGACAGAGAAGCCCTTGGCAAAAGCAGGTTCGAGTAAATGAATCAGCTGCTGGACATCAGCCTGCAGCTGAAGGAATTCCTTTTTCGTTACAGGCTGGGCTTCTTCTTTTAATTCATAGCCCACTTGTCCGTTTGGCTCCAGGGTTGCCCACCTTACATCGCTGATAACTGCAACATTATGCTGACGCAGCTTCATTTCAAGCTGGTCGACTGTAAACCGGAGTTTTCTCAGATTCTGTTCATTTAATTTTCCATCTTCTATAATAATTTTGGATTGCCCAGTGATAAACCTCTCGAATTTGTCTGATTTCATTTGTGCATATTCCATGATAATTAAGGTAAGGACAAGGATGAGTCCTACAGCAAGAGTAGTCCAAATGCTTTCCCCTGAAACCGGTTCAATTAATAATGAACCAATGCCAATCATGATTACTACCTGAGCTAACGTCATCTGTGAAATAGACTTTCGGCCTGCGATTCTTAATAACAGCGTGCCCCCGATAACGACAAGGATTGAGTTCCAGATCCAATCGAATTCCACTCCTATCCCTCCCTATTTTTTATTATAGTCTTTCGCAAATAGAGCCCTCTAAAACTGCTATTGTCAATTTATCTAACAAAAGTGGGATTAGCTATTGTTACGTACTTATTAAACGTGTTAATATCAAAATATTATAAAAATTTTAATAACTACATAATTGTCGGGGGGAATTTGTGATGAAGAAGATGTTAGCCGTCCTAGCAAGCAGCGCTTTATTAATGCTGGCTGCCTGTGGCTCAGGAAATGAGGAAACCAGCGGGGAAGGGTCAGAAAAGAAAACCGTAAAAATCGGTATCACGCAAATAGTTGAGCATCCATCATTGGATTCTGCGAGAGAGGGATTTATTGCCGCACTGAAAGATGCAGGCTATGAAGAAGGAAAAAATCTAAAAATCGACTTCCAGAACGCCCAGGGGGATATGAACAATAATATGTCCATCGCCCAGAACCTGGTTGCGGACAAGAATGATTTGATCCTCGCGATTGCTACTGCGAGTGCACAATCCGTTGTGCAATCCACGAAGGATATTCCGATCCTTTTTACAGCCATCACCGATCCTGTGGGAGCTGAGCTTGTGGAAAGCATGGAAAAGCCAGGCGGGAATGCAACGGGTACATCTGATACACATCCGGATGCCATCAAAAATACAATTGACTCCATTAAAACATTTGTTCCGGATGCCAAAAAGGTCGGAATCATCTACAATGACGGGGAACCAAACTCAGTTGTTAATGTAAAGCATGCGAAAGAAGCCATCGAGGCGGCAGGCCTTGAAGCGGTTGAAACCACTATTTCAACAAGCTCAGAGGTAAAGCAGGCTGCAGAATCCTTAGTGGGCCGTGCTGATGTGTTTTATATTCCTAAGGATAATACAGTTGTATCTGCCCTTGAATCTGTGCTGAACGTAGCGAATGAAAAAGACATTCCAGCATTTGTTGGAGAAAGCGATTCGGTTAAACGGGGCGGATTTGCTTCCTATGGTTTTGAGTATCATGATCTTGGATACTCTACTGGCCAAATGGCTGTTGATATCCTTGAAGGCAAAAATCCTGGAGAGATTCCTGTTGGCTACCCGGAAAGTCTTGAGCTGGTGATTAACAAAAAAGCAGCTGAGGAACAGGGAGTTACGTTGACAGAGGACATGCTGAAAGATGCTAAGGTGGTTGGGGAGTAAATAGCTAGTTAAGAGATACAGCGATTCAGCTGTATCTTTTTTTTGCTTAAAAGAAACCGGGAATTTTTTCTTGAAAATGATCCAAAAGAACTACGCAATCCAGAAGGATGATTTTAGAAAAAAAAAGGGCTCAACAAAGTTTAATTTAAATATAAACAACAGGGTAATTTTACCTATACAATACAATTGGGGGTTTATAGATTAATAGGAATAAAACCACAGACATAATTCGACACGGCTGTAAAAGCGATTTGACGAGTCTTGACTGCCATGATAGTAATAAAAAGGTAGAAATTTTGAATTTAAAAATGAGTGAATAACAAAAAAATAGAAAAAATCTATGAAAAAAATACCAATTTTGGTTTGAATATCACAAAATTGGGTATTAGTGGGTATAAATAACTGTTTTGTTATTTTTTGCAAGTAAGTAATTGACCTTTTAATTGTGTATTTTTACAATAATAGTAACCTATTGAAAAGGAGAGATTTGAATGTCAGGAGTTATTCGCGTTACACCAGCAGAATTAGTAGGCATGTCTAACCGTTATAATGGAGAAAGCAGCCAGGTTGGGGATCAGATTGTCCGTTTGGATAATATGATTCGTGAACTGGAAGGTGCATGGGAAGGGGAAGCAAGCAGAGCTTTTGCTGAACAATACCAATCTTTAAGACCTTCATTTGTTCAAATGCAGCAATTATTAGAGGATATCTCTGTTCAGCTTAATAATACTGCAAGAGCTCTTGAAGATGCTGATAACCAGATTGCTGGACAAATCCGCGGTTAATTTCATCTGAATCAATAAGTGGAGAAGGAGCGCTACATTCATCAGATGAAAAGCGCTCTTTTTTTATGGGGTGTTGAAAATGTACATAGAATTAACAATCGATCTGAAAAATTATGAAGTTGAACCTTTTGATCTCCGTCTATCTAACTATCACTCTGTTAAAAAAGTAGTAGATATTGTTTGGCAAGCTAAGTCGATTCCTCAGCCGCCCCGGGAAGGCTATTGGGTCAGAATTTCTAACAAGCAAATGATTCTGTCAGGAAACGATAAGCTGGCAGAAAAGGGGATTACCACTGGGGACCGTTTCGAAATTTTATAAAGGAGCATTAAAAAATGTCAGAAAAGAGTCAAACCTACCTTGAAGAGCAGCTTGAAGCGGTTGTCGAAACAGATCATCAATCCCTTACCATTCTTTTTCAAAGAGAGAAAATAAAAGCTGATGCTGCTGCGGAATTGGAATTGCTCAAAGCAATGGATTCAGCTATAAAAAGGGATGTCCATTTAACAGAGGATGAACTGCGCCTCGTCCTGCAAATTCCCTCAAATTATTTAACCTTTTCCAAATTAAAAAAGAAAGACCAAAGAAGCAGATGGATCTTCTCTTCACAACTCCTCAAGCTTGTGAAAAGTCATCCGTATTCCAGGCTGCATCCTATTGTTTGTCCGGAAAATATAGTGGCTGATGAAAGCCTGTCGCCGCATTTGCTTCATTATGGTGTAAAAGAAAGCCTTCCGCCTTATGAAGCCAATCAGGAAAAACTCTGGATGGAATTGAAAGCAACCATTGCAGCTGCTGTAGATGGAAAGCATTCCTTCCGCGACTATCTTAGACTCCATGAAACCATTGAACTGTCGCCTGCAGCGGCGAGTGTGATCAAAGCCAAGGATGATAATGAATTGTCAGAAGTCATCCGGACAAATATTGAAATGCTTGAAAAGAAAGATAAGGAATACGTTAAGGTTCCGCAGAAAAAATGGAAAGCCACACGGTATTCTGCTTGGGGACTGCTGATTGCTTTATTGCCTTTCCTTGCTTTCAGTCTATATTCCCTGATCTTTACACAGCCTAAACAGGCAGCATTTATTAATAGCCAGGAACACTTCTTGAAAAGCCAATATAGTGAAGTTGTTTCTGAGTTATCCAATTATGATATTGATCAGATGCCGCGAGTGGTGCAATACGAACTTGCCCAGTCTTACATAATAAATGAAGCATTGACAGAAGACCAGAAAGAGAATGTTCAGAATACCATCACCCTGCAGACGGATCCTCTTTACTATCATTATTGGATTCATATTGGAAGGGGAGATGCCAAGGAAGCTCTCGATATCTCCCGGGATCTTGAAGATAGAGACTTAATCCTATTTGCATTGCTAAAATACCGTGAAGTTGTCAAAGCAGATGATAGCCTTGAATCCGATGAAAAACAGCAGAAAATTGACGAAATCCAAGCTGAAATTGATGAATATATAGAGGATCAGAAAGCTCAGGAAGAAGAGGAACAAAGGCTGCAGGAAGAGCAGGAGAACAACAAGGCCAATGAACAGGCTGTAAAAGAGGAGTCTGAACAAAAGGCTGCAGAAGAGCAAAAGCCTGCAGATTCAAAGGCAGCTGAAACTTCTGCTGAAAAGCCAGCCGAAAAGAAGGAAGAGGCAGCAAAGACAAAACCAAATTAAGATAGGCAGGAGGTGGAGAGATGGAACAGTTATGGTTGTTTTACAGCGATTACTGCCAGCAGCTGTCTATGCCATTTGAGAAAAGCGGCAAGATCACCATCGGCCCAAAGCTGGAACAGCTGGTGACAATAAGGGATTTCCCTTTCACAAAAGGGACTGTGTCAATAGAAAGGCACGACAGCATCTATGAAGTAAGGCAAAATGAGTCAGTTCTCGGAAAGCTAAATGATGGGGAACCCTTCCAGCTAAATGATGATGGGAAGACCCTGACGATAATCGTAACCTCTGAAAATATGAATAGCCAGACCTACTTTTCTGGCTTTCAAAAGGAAATAAAATTTTCCTCTGAGAATCCAGATGCAGCGATTTATAAAAAGAACGGCATTTTAATAGATGCCGGCCATTCCTTCGAACTCATTAAGACAGATAACGGCTGGCGGGCAGAACCACAGTCAGGACAGCTTTATGTAAACGGAAAAAGAGCCGAAGAGAGAATTTCCCTTGAAATCGGAGATGTGCTATTCTTCCCATTTATGTCTATTCGAATACTGGAAGAGGACCTCTTCCAGGTTGACAGCATTGAAAGCTATGAATCTAAGCTTCCGATTACCATCAGACCGCAATCAGAGATGGCAAAGAAATATCCGCTCTATCGCAGAACGCCAAGAATGATTTATGAGATGCCGGATGAAAAGGTTTCTCTATCCTTTCCGTCACAGGAGCCTGATGATTCCAATCGGGGGTTATGGATGATCATTATGCCGCCGCTGATTATGCTGATTGTGATGGGCATAGTGGCGTTGATTCAGCCAAGAGGAATATTTATTATCATTTCAATGGTCATGTTCATGACCACGTTAGTCACATCTACCGTTCAATACTTTAAGGATAAGAGCAATCAAAAGAAGCGGAAAGAGCGCAGACATCGCGTGTATACTGCCTACCTGGAAGAGAAGCGGAAAGAGCTGCAGGCACTGTCTGACAAGCAGAAGCATGTTCTGGAATTCCACTTTCCTTCTTTTGAGAAAATGAAATATTTCACGGGCCATATATCCGACCGAATTTGGGAGAGGCCCCTTGAGAGTTTTGATTTTCTGCAGTTCAGGCTTGGAACAGGCAATGTGCCTGCGAGCTATGAAGTTAAGGTCAGCTCAGGGGATATGGCCAATCGTGAAATTGATGACCTGCTTGAACAGTCACAGCAGATGGAAAAAGTTTATAAAGAAGTTAGAAATGTGCCTGTGGTGGCTGACCTTGCAAAGGGGCCAATCGGGCTGATCGGAAAAGAGTCAGTTGTTAAGAATGAGATACACCAGATCATTGGACAGCTGGCGTTTTTCCACAGCTACCATGATGTGCGGTTTGTATTTATTTTTAATGAAAAGGAATATAAGAAATGGGAATGGCTGAAATGGCTTCCGCATTTCCAGATGCCGCATGCACATGCAAAAGGGCTGATATATAGCGAACAAACGAGGGATCAGCTGTTATCTTCCATTTATGAAATCCTGCGGGAAAGGGATTTGGATGAAAATAAGGAAAAGCAGGTGTATTCTCCGCATCTGGTGTTTATCATTGCCAATCAGCAGCTGATTGCAGATCATGTGATTCTGGAATATTTGGAGGGCGACCACTCCAATATGGGGATCTCCGTTATTTTTGCTGCCGATTCAAAGGAAAGCCTGCATGATAATATTCAAACACTTGTCAGGTATGTCAATCAGGAAGAAGGAGACATTCTGATTCAGGACAAAAGAGCCGTGAGCATCCCATTTAGGCTTGATGCTCATCAGAAGAAGGGAAATGAGGAATTTTCCCGTCTGTTAAGAACGCTTGATCATCAGGTTGGAATGACCAATTCCATTCCTAATAGCGTTTCGTTCCTGGAAATGATGAAAGTAAAGGAAGTGGGAAAACTTCCAATCAAGCAGAATTGGCTAACAAAAGAGTCTTCCAGATCATTGGCAGTACCAATTGGATTAAAAGGAAAGGAAGATCTTTCGCTTTTGAACCTTCATGAAAAGGCGCACGGCCCGCACGGACTGCTCGCTGGGACAACCGGATCGGGTAAGAGTGAATTCCTGCAGACCTATATTCTTTCACTTGCTGTTCACTTCCATCCCCATGAAGTCGCATTCCTGCTGATTGACTACAAAGGCGGAGGAATGGCCCAGCCGTTTAAGAGCATGCCGCATCTTCTTGGAACGATTACGAATATCGAAGGGAGCAAAAACTTCAGTTCAAGAGCGCTTGCCTCAATCAAAAGTGAATTGAAAAGACGGCAGAGGCTTTTTGATCAATACCAGGTGAATCACATCAATGATTACACAGACCTTTATAAAAACAAGATGGCAAAGGAACCGCTTCCGCATTTGTTTTTAATCTCCGATGAGTTTGCAGAGCTGAAAAGCGAAGAGCCGGAATTCATCAGGGAGCTTGTCAGTGCTGCACGAATTGGGCGAAGCCTGGGGGTGCATTTAATTCTGGCAACCCAAAAGCCAGGCGGTGTCATAGATGAACAGATCTGGAGCAATGCCCGTTTCCGGGTAGCTTTAAAGGTTCAGGACACAGATGACAGCCGGGAGATCATCAAAAACGGAGATGCAGCAGCTATTACCGTAACCGGACGCGGCTACCTGCAAGTCGGCAATAATGAAGTCTATGAACTCTTCCAATCTGCATGGAGCGGGGCGCCTTATTTGGACGACACCTCCGAGACAGAGGATGAAATTGCAATCGTAACCGACCTGGGGCTTGTGCCATTATCGGATGTTAATTCCCGCCAAGGAAAGAAAAAAGGCGGAAAAACAGAAATTGAAGCAGTGGTGGAGGAAATTGAAGCAACACAGTCTTCGATGGGCATTAAAAAGCTTAGAAGTCCGTGGCTTCCGCCTCTTGAAGGGCGTTTAAGCAGGAAGCTCCACCGCGCTGAAGAGAATCATGAGATTCATTTAGGGATGGTGGATGAGCCTGAGAAGCAGAGCCAGTATCCATTGAGCTATCAGATCATAGAGGATGGTAATGTGGGGGTATTTGGATCCTCCGGTTATGGAAAATCCCATACGATTATGACAATGCTTCTTAGCATTGCCGAAAAGCGGACTCCTGAAGAAGCTCATTATTATATTTTTGATTTTGGCAATGGCTCACTTCTTCCGCTAAGACAGCTGCCGCATACGGCCGACTTCTTCCTGATGGATGAAGAACGCAAGATTGAAAAGTTCATGAATCTGATCAAGGATGAAATTGCCCGCAGGAAGCTATTGTTTCAGCAGCAGGAAGTCAGCGGAATTAAGATGTACAATTCGATGAGCAGCGAAAAACTGCCGCTTGTATATATCACATTTGATAACTTTGATTTAGTAAAAGAAGAGATGCAGGAGCTTGAAACGCAAATCAATCAGATTGCCAGAGATGGACAGTCACTAGGCATTTATATGATTTTTGCTGCGACACGCATCAATTCGATCAGACAGTCGCTTATGAACAATCTCAAAACGAAGGTAGTCCATTATTTGATGGACAGCAGCGAGGCATACTCCGTACTGGGAAGAGTTCCGTTCGCACCTGAACCTATTCCGGGAAGAGCCATAATTAAAATGGAAGAGGCGTATTTCTCACAGGTATTCCTGCCGGCAGATGGCAAGGATGATTTTGAGATTATAGAAGCTATCCGGGAAGACATCCTGGAGCTGAAAGAGAAATACAAGGACTGCAGGCAGCCTGAAGAGGTGCCGATGCTTCCGGCAGA
>ERZ1023203.115-NODE-115-length-14341-cov-4.209996_pt1 | contig 14341 bp, 21 predicted proteins | sample MGYA00380444_ERZ1023203 | MGnify/ENA primary metagenome ERZ1023203 (study PRJEB33173, sample SAMEA4830386) | metagenome | study: EMG produced TPA metagenomics assembly of the PRJEB25223 data set... | reverse complement strand
CGAGAAAGCAGCCCTTCAAGAGCAATATGAGCCAAAGATTAATATCTCTATAATAAATGGAGGCCTCTTTTATCTGACAGACAGCGCAGTATGATATCACACAAAAAACCGGCAGACATTGCCGGTTTTTTGCATGAAGTCTATTTATGCTTTTTTCTTCTCATGCCCAAATAGAAAAGATATGAAAACATGCCAAACCACCTGAATAAAAACGGCTCCTTCATGTCCTTTTTCTGTGTTCTATGCCGTTTTCTTTCATCTATATATTTTACTACTGTCTGTGTTAGATACTTTACATAATCGTTGGATTTCATTTATCATACCTGCCTTTTTCTTCACATTGCAATTACAGCTTGCTATTTATCATTTACAAGTATGTCCAACGATTTTTCAACCTAAACCATCTATTATTTCTTGAATTATTTCTGCTTTATCTTTATTAGTGGTATCAATGACCACATGGGCGGTTTCTTTATAAAGCGGCATCCTTTTTTCATAAAGTTCCTGTATCAGCTTTTTTTTATCGCCTTTCAGCAGCGGTCTGGAATGATCATTTTCAATCCGTTTAAATATTTCATCCGGCGATGCATAAAGGAAGAAAACGATTCCTTTTTCATTCAGCATTTTTCTGTTTTCAGGCTTCACCACAATTCCCCCGCCAGTAGTAACAATTCCTGCTCTATTATCAAATTCATTTAATATAAGCGTTTCAAGATTTCTGAAGTATCCTTCTCCATGCTCTTCAAAAATATCATTAATATTTTTCTTCTCCCGCTTAACTATTTCTTCATCTGTATCGATTACTTCCTGATTTAAGCAGGATGCAAGCTCTTTTCCAATTGTTGTTTTGCCGGCACCCATGAATCCGATTAAGTAAATTGGCTTCATCTTTATCCCCACTCAGTTTTTTTCAATCCATTTTATCATTTTTTGCAGATCTTTGTCATAATAAGCATATCCGGAAATTTCCTTATCAGAGCCAATTTTGGTTTTGAGGGTAATTTGAATTATGCTTGTTGCCACTGGTGAGATTTCATATGAAACAGATCCATTTCTAAACGAAAAAATTCCTGACTTATCCTGGTCTATATTTTCGCTAAGCATTTTTTCAGTTTTTTTTAAGGAACACAATAAGTAATACTCCTGCATCATGACGGTTTCAGCCTGATTCACTATCCTTTTCTCAGAAATAAACTGATCTAATTGAATCGTAAGTAGAAAGAGTGCAGCCAGAATGATTGTTAAAGTAAGAGGGTAAGAAAATCCCTCCTGATTATGGTACATCAATATCCTCCATATTCCTCAGGTAATAAAGACAGGCCGAATGCTCCTGATCAAAACTATCCGATACATTTATTACAATTCCGCCATTAATGGAACTGAATGTTATTCTATCAAGTTTCTGCAGGACAATTTCATGGCCTTTCATATCCACTCGTCTCCTCAAATTGGAACCATATTTTTCATAAATCACGCTTTTCCCGTCTATCGTTAATACAATGGAAACAGGTGAAATATCTGCAGAATCAGCAAGTCTGATCTCTTTTTTGAGCTGATTGATAAATACATGCCATTCAAGTCTTTGTGTCCTTGCTTCCATTTTCCAGTCCTGAAAGAGGAAATTAAAGCTGACCGGCAAAAAGGTAACGATCATTAAGAATATTGAAAATGCAAACAGCATTTCAAGCATGGTAAATCCATTATTATTGAAGTACTTCACACTTTTCTTTCGGTCTATCACGTATATTTTCATATTTTATACAAACCTCCCTCAATCCTGGGTTTTCTTTAGGGAATATTTCATAGACGGTTTGATTTTTTTTTATAATCTTCCCCTCAGGAAAACTCCCTTCCCAGGCTGCCTGCTGAAGACTCTCATAAAGCAGCTGTGTGCTGTCGTAATCCTGTTTTACCTCTTCAGAATGTTCAATAGCTTTAATGACAAGAGGAAACATTATGCCCGCTGCAAGCAGCATTCCTGATAAAGACAGCAAGAGCTCTGCCAAAAAGAAGCCTTCATTCCTTCTCCACATAAAATCTCCCTCTTCCGATTAAAAAGGTAATTTTGTATTGTTCATTGTCTGCTTTGACATAGAAGGTACCGAATTTATTTGTAATACCGCCTGGCCCATATAGAAAAAACAATGGCATGGTACCCTCCTTAATCTCAATGATTCCCGGATATTCTCTGCTGATGATAGGATCAGCAACAAGCTTTACCTGAGCAAAATACCGGTTCTCCTCGGGAACAATTTGAATAGCTACATCTGTCTGATGTGTTATGGCATAGTTTTGGGCATAAAGCAGGTCAGACTTAAATTGGGAAAAGAACATCATCTTTTCAAGATAGAGGAATTGCGGTTTTAGAAGGACAGCTGTAATCGTGGCAATAATAAGGAAAATACTGAAAATGAATAGAGTCTCTATAAATGTAAAGCCTTCTTTGTTTTTTATCATGATCCTGCAGATTCAACCTTCCCCTCTGCAGAAATCTTAATGGCATCTCCATTTGGACAAGAAGTGGTTTCAGCATTGAGGTATTCAGCATCCACTAAATCCTGTATATCCGAAGGAAGCTCTTTATGGTCAATTTCATATGCCTGAACCTGGGCCTGCACCATTTTAACAAACGCATCGCATCCCTTGCTGTTTATTTTAGAATTGTGTTTCGTTACATTCGGAATGGTGATGATCAAAAGCACCGAAATCACCAATAAAACAATCATCATTTCAATGAGTGTGAACCCTTTGTCATTGTTCTTTACTATGCGCCATTTCATTAAAATCCCTCCAATAGATGAAACATAGGCAGCAGAACCGCCAAATACATTGAGACAATTAAAAACCCAATAAATATATATAAAATAGGCTGAATCATTTTTAGGAGTTTTTCTGTCTTTTCCTCCAATTTTTTTACGCAGTGTCAGCTGAAATAAGATAATTCCTGGTCCAGCCTGCCATTTTTTTGACCATGTATTATAATATTGGCCAATTCCCTTTCAAAAAAAGGATATCTCATTAGTATATCCTCAAGCCTATTCCCCTCACGGAGTTTGATTTTCACGGCTTCACCGAGGGCACTGTAAAAAGGCTGCTTATCATTTTTCTCAAAAAGACTAAACGCCTCATGTATGGATAGGCCGCCATTTAAAAGGTGACTGAGCTGTACAGCAAAGAAATGAGTGTAGTAAAGGCGAAGAAAATGGCCTCCTGCAGGAATTTTTACCATGACTTTCTTTTGCTGGATAGGGGAAAGTTTTCTGAATCTAAAAAAATAGTATATAAGCAAAGTGACTAAAACGACGAGTACAATCAGAATGAACAATGGGAGAAGGTCCCCAATCAAATATACGGCTTTTGTGAAGAAATTTGGCTGAAGGTGCATGGAAACGAATAAGGAAGAGAAACGGGGCAGCAGGACTTTATCAACGAAAACAAATTTGAATGCGGTAATGAACATCAGGAAAATAGGATAGGCCATCAGTTTTTGCAATTTTTCAATGTCCTTTCCTTTTCTCAGCACCATTTCGCTTCCTTCAAGAAATGCGGAAGCAAGGCCGCCATGCTGTTCAGCAAAATAAACATAGCCAATCAGATTTTTATTAAAGTTCATGTCTGCAAGGATTTGATAAAAAGGAAAGCCTTCTTTCAACTGAGAGAGGCACTGGCTGATTTCATGTTTTCTTTTTGGCGGCAGCTGATGCATCAGTGATTCCAGTGCCTCAGATAAAGGGTACCCTCTGGACAGCAGTTCACCTGTATTTTTCAGAAACAAACCCTGTTCTTGAATGGTCCATTTATGTTTCTGCATTGTCGTGCACCCACCTGCTGTACTCAGTTTCCTTTATGTATCCAAGAACAATCCCTTTAGTTATTACCTCTTTAAGAGTGCGATACTTAACAAGGCTGATTTCACCTCTTGCCTTCTTTATGGAGGCATTAAGCGCTTTTCCTGCAAGAAGTTCAAAAACACTTGCCCTTTTCCATCTGCCGTATCCATAGCAGAATGGAGAACATTCCCCTTCACAATATGGGCAATTCAATTCGACAAGACGCTGAGCCGTGACAGCCACTAGGGTCTGCTCAATTTCCATCATATTCACCCCAAACTCAGCTAAACGATATACAGCCCCCTGAGCATCCCGAGTATGCATCGTGCTTAACACAAGGTGACCTGTGAGCGCTGCTCTAACTGCAATTTTCGCAGTTTCAGCATCCCTGATTTCACCCACCATAATGATATCGGGATCATGGCGAAGGATTGCCTTCAAGCCTGCGGAATAAGATACGCCCGCTTTCTCATTGACTTGAACTTGAAGGACCAAGTCATTCTCATTTTCAATCGGATCTTCCAGGGTGATCACATTGCGATGGAACATATGGGAGGTTTCATTCAGCAGAGAATACAATGTTGTGGTTTTTCCGCTTCCGGTTGGGCCTGTGAAAATAATTAATCCATGAGCATGCTTCAGCAATGCAAGCATTTTTCTGGTCATGTCTGGAAAAAGGCTGATTTGAAAAAAAGGAATTTGTTCCTGCTGGGGCAAAATTCTGATAACGAGGCTTTCACTGTGGCTTGATGGGAGGGTTGAAAATCGCAGTCCAATCATTTGTCCATCTACTTCCAGAGAATAGGCACCGCTTTGCGGCCGCCTCTTTTCACCAATGTCCATCGAAGCAGTAAATTTAAAATGAGAAATCAGTCTGTCGCACTCTTCTTTGGGGAGATACAGCCTGGGGGTCAATTGGCTGCCGAACCTCAGCTGAATCAGTGTGTCTTTTTTTCGGGGAATAATGTGGATGTCGGAAGCATGGCTTCTGACTGCGTCTTTAATAATCCTTTCTGCCATTCTTTCAATTAAACTCAACTACTTTTGCACCACCTTTTTCAATTGTTATAGATTATTATTCGACTAATCCCGAGCATTACCTCCATATTCCGGCAATACTTTTTGACGAATTTGTGAATAAATTATTTCATTCTTTTCATACTAAAAGTGTACCAAATGAATCGATGGGCTATAGCCAAGCGGTAAGGCACCGGACTTTGACTCCGTCATGCGCAGGTTCGAATCCTGCTAGCCCAGTAATCATGGAAGGACACCAGATGTTCCTTCCTTTTTCACTTCAAAAAAAGAGAATGCGCATTATATTCGCATTCCTCTTAAAATCTATTTCGCAATCTTCTTAAATGCATCCGGATTATAGCCTATGACAATTTTATATCCGTTTGTCAGTATCGGCCTCCTCAGCAGTTTTGGCTCCTTAATTACCATTTGCACCACTTCCGATAAAGATAATTCCTCAAGGTTCTGTTCCAGTTTTTTGAAGGTTTGGCTGCGGGTCGCTAGCAGCTCGTCAAGTCCGCTTGTTGTTAAGGAAAGGATTTTTAGTAATTCTCCTGGTGATGGAGTCTCCCTTAAGAGATGCCTTTCTTCAAAATCAATTGAATGTGCTGTCAGCCATTTTTTTGTCTTTCTGCAGGAAGTACAGCTGGGATATGTGAAAAATGTCAATTGGCTCATACCTCTTCACCTCACAAATTTAGTATTTCCACACTCATTGTACATTATTTGTATAAGTAATGTATACATTATTGTATAAGTAATTAAACTTCATTTGTGAACATTTTCTAAACTTATAGTGATTACAGTGTTAACCTCAATTGACTGTATTATAATGGAAGCAGGCCAGGAAGGCGCCAGCTCAATCATATAAATGACAGCTGATGACCTCGGGAATAATTTACCCTTTTGAGGTGACAATAAATGGAGCAAACATTAAAAATAACTAATGTGTTATCCGATCCAACCCGCTATTATATTTATCAATACATTACGAAAAGACATAAAGATGTGACCGTACAGGAGATTGCAGATAATTTCAGCATTCATCCCAATGTTGCAAGATTGCATTTATCCAAGCTCGAAGATGTCAATATGCTTGTATCTGAAACAAAAAAAACAGGCAAAGGCGGAAGGCCAAGCCGGTTATATCGGTTATCTGATGATGTAATTCAGCTGTATTTTCCTTACAGGGATTATCAGATGCTTGCCAAAATAGCCATGGAGACAATGCTGGAGTTAGGTGAAGAAGGCAGAACGGCACTATATTCGACAGGAAAGAAATTTGGCAGAGAACTGATCCAGCAAGAGCTTAAAAGATTTGCAGGCACAGAAAAACTTACCTTTGACCAGAAATTAAACATCCTAAAGCATGCTGCTGATATGTCAGGCTTTCACCCTGAATTTGATGCAAATGACGAAAAGACCATTATCTATTTCCAAATTTATAATTGCCCATTTAAAGAGGTTGCAGCTCGGCAAGCAGAGCCTGTGTGCAATATGCATTATGAATATTTGAAGGGTATGTTTGAAAGTTTGTTTGATTCTATTCAGCTGGTGGAAAAGCAAAATATGCTGACTGGGTGTGAAGCATGCTCCTACCATGCAATTGTTGGGAACTAAAGAACACCCTGAAAAAGAACCGGGCAAAAACAAGCTCAAAAAGCATAACGTTTTTTCCTGTTCTTTTCTGGACTATTTTGAAACCATTATTTACTTTTATTGAGCATTTACTTTATAATATTGTAGTGATGGACTTGTAAGGGTAAAAGGAGGGATACATATGGATCGTATGTACAGAGTATTAGGCTTCTGGACGGGAATTTTCGCCGTTATGTTTTACCTTGGCGATATGTATACAACGTCCTTGATTTTCTTCGGCCAAACAGGATTTTTCCTGCTTTTAAGCTACTTAAAGCTTTCCGAACGTATGTATATTTATGTTTTTGGAGCATACTTAACCGTTTTCTTCGTAGGCTTCACTTATTGGTCAACATTTATGATGACTCCTGGCGCGGGCGGCCACTAACAGCCGATATAAAAAAGCGATGAATCCATCGCTTTTTTATTTTTCTCATATTTTCTTTGCCTGAAGTACCAGATGAAATGCTGTACTCATGCCTGAAGGCATAATCAGACTTCTGATTGCCCGGTTTCTTTTGCTGATAGGAGAAAACGGGTTAGGATCATAATGATCTTCAAGATCCTGTAAAATGCCTGCAGACAGCAAAAATTCGTCCTGCCTCATTTTAAATTGGAAATTCAGCCCTTCCTTTTCTCCCATGCGGATCAGGGAATCGAAGTGGATATGGCTGGTTATATCCATCTCTCCTGGGTGCTCCAGTACATTATTGATTAAAGAATGCTTGTAATAACCTCTGAGACTTCCATCCCTTCTCATCGGCTCTTGCCATTCCCCATCTGTATATCCATAATCGGCAGTCAATACAATGCCTTTATCCAGAGCAGCAGACAAGCTCTGGATCATCTGTTCCATCTGCAGAGGAATTTCAATTCTTTGGCCATTGCTAAGTGACAAACCGCTTTCTTCAAGAAATAAGCAAATATCTCCATTTGTTAATGGCACAGCTTTCTCTGCAAGCTCCCCTTCTTTTATGGTTACCATAATTTCATGCAATTGATCATTCCTTTTTTCAACCACATGTACGGGCAAGGCATCAAACAGCTCATTTGAAAAAATCATTCCGCAAAAAGGGGTAATTTCATCCCAGCTAACTATTTGCCTGATATGATCAGAAAATGCAATCTGTTCCTGCTGCAGCTTCCTATGATAGGGGCTTGTTTCAAGAATGCAGTAATGAAGCTCTTCATCAGCAATAAGATTCCATTCATCAATGAAAGCTCTGGCGAAACGCCCATTTCCGCCCCCTATTTCGCAGACCTGAAAAGGCAGCTTATACTCCTTCGCCTTCTGAAAAAACCACTTTGAAATGGTCCTTCCATATATATCAGAAATGTTGCTGCTTGTTATAAAATCTCCTCCAGGCCCAATTTTTGGTGTATTTTTCATATAATAACCATATTCGGAATGATACAGAGCCTGCTGGATATATTCAGCATAGCTGATCATTTGTTGAGGAGTATTTTTTATAAAATTCATAAAAAAATCCCGCATAAGAACTCCCTTTTATAAAAAATTCTAGCTTATTGGATACAGCCAGCTCTTCTGTTTTGATCACTGTTTTCACTATTGACATAGTGTTTTCTCTGTTATATTGTTAGGGTAGTAGCTTAACTATATCCCCTCCCATTTTATATGAATAAAACATCCCCCAGAAAAGCCCTTCTCATTGGAGAAGGGCTTTTCTATTTTTCATTCAGAACCCATTCAGGAATGGATTGGAATCCATTTCCTGTCCAATTGTCGTAACCGGTCCATGTCCGGGCAGTACCTCTGTTTCTTCAGGCAATGTTAAGAGCTTATTATGTATACTTTCAAGAAGCTGCTGATGATTGCCGCCCGGCAGATCTGTGCGTCCGATGCTCCCGCTGAATAACGCATCACCGGCAACCACGAGATCAGCATCTTTAAAATACAGCGAAATACTGCCGGGAGAATGGCCTGGCGTCTCTAGAATTTTCAAATTAAATTCACCTATGCTCAACTCTTGTTCCCCTGTTATAATATGGTCGGCGGTCCTTGCTTTTATAAGCTTGCCTATTTTGAAAAGGTGAGAACCGTTTAAGGCTGGATCTGGAAGCCACGCTGCTTCTTTTTCATGTATGTATACAGGAATAGAAAATGCATCTCGTATTTCGTCTACAGCGCCAATATGATCAAAGTGGGCATGAGTAAGAATTACAGCTAAAGGATTTAGTCCCTTTTGCTCAATAATACCGCTTAGTTTTCTGCTCTCTTCACCCGGATCGAAGATTAAACAATCTTTATTTTTATTTGAAAGAACATAACAGTTTGTTTGCAATGGGCCAAGAGGGATCTGATTCCATTCCATTGCTTACACCTCCCAGTGTTGGATTAATTGTTTATTATTTTACACTATATCAGAATGGAATGCCTTAAATCTGCAAAAGGAGAATAAGATGAAAATCCTTTATGGCGTTGAAGCCAGCTATATTATTCAAGATGTGCCCGAATTCATGGATCTAATAAAAAAAGAGACTGAACTGTTCGATTTTCAGCAGAGCACTTTTCTGTTTGAGCAGATGGCTCATGCAGAATTTACAAGAAGTATACTTGCCGAAGCCGGGCTGTTCGAAGAATTTTTTACCCTCTGTTACATAAAATCTGGTGTAAAGGGAGAAACTTTTGATGACTTTGCCGTAGAAACAGACAGCGGATTCTGCTTGTACACTGAGCTCCTTAGCGCCTTTACTATAACCGGGGGCAGTGCGGAAGATATACGGATGGCTGTCTATCAATTTCAGGAACATTTAGTCTTTACGGCAAAAGAAGAAGAAATGCCATTGGTTTATTTTTCAGAACTTCACTTAAAGGATTTAATAAACGGCATTGCTGAAGCATATGACATACAAGTGTCATTTTTAGACCTCGACAAATAGAAGAAAAAAATATAAAATAAAGGACGAATGTATATACTTGGGTTTTACATAATGGGTATATAACCTGAAGAATGATTTTGATCTGGCTTTTGCCTGCTGATCACGAAATAAAGGGGGCTGTTTTAATGGGACTACCAATCATTTTTGCATTAGTCGCAGTTCTTGCAGCTTTTGGTGCGTTTAGCGCACTGAAAAACAAGAACTTCCTTGGCTTGGTTTTTGCTGTAGGAACACTTGCCGTTTTCGGATGGTTCTCTGTAATGACCATAATTAACAGTGGATATCCTGCTGTTCACTAGGCTTCAATCTTAAAGAAATAAAAGGGCTTCCCTCAATGGGCAGCCCTTTTATTTTTAGCCATTTAACTGACTTTCAACCCTTTGTACCTTTTCTTCCATTTTCCTTTTAACATCACGTCTGTCATCAATGCGAATATTGGTCGCCACCCTCATTAGGCCTTTTTCAAAAGGGACTTCATGCATTGCCTGGATGACCTCAAACAAATCAGGAAGCTCCCCTTCAATAATAGTATTCATGGGTGTCAGCTGAAATCGGATTCTGCCGCTTTCTTCATATTTTTTTAATACACGCTGAATGTCTGCCACATAACTGCTGACACTTGGCGTTTCGGTTCCAATTGGAATGACTGTAACGTCTGCAATAGCCATATTTTTACTCCTTTATCTAACTTGATTTATCATTATGTTCTATTAACCGAAAGACTTCTCTTCTGTCGGTCATTATTAATTCTTCGAGATAAAAACCCGCTAAACAGGCTGTACCATTGGGTGAGCAGCTGAGCGGCGCATTTTCCATATCTTCCAGAAGCACTTCCTTATCTCCTGTTTCACTGTCAACTGATATAAGCTGAAATCCGCCTGCATACATATCACTTTCAGCGCTATACAACGGCTGAAAAGTTATGATTCCCTGAGGAGTCCAGTCATAATACGGTACCAGCCAATCCGAAAACCTTGTCAAATGAGGTACTGAGATTGAAGATAACTTCCTGAAATCATTATCCATAAAAGTATACATAGCCTGGTCTGACTGATCTGCTGGCACAGTGATGGTCATGAACCTGTCTTTGGCCGAATCGAATTGAAAAATGTCTGTCTCAACCTGGGTTTCATTATTTCCTTCAATAGATTGTTTAACCAGCGGTGCAAAAAGTGACGGATTTTCATTGTCCCAATCAAGGAAGAAAAGATGATTTGAATCCCCCCATTTGGCAAAAGGCTCCCTTAAGTTTAATTCTTCTGATGTACCTTTTGCAATGTCGATATGGTAGGAAGTAAAATCCCAGTCTTCAGTAAATGAAGCAATTAATAATGATTCTTCATGATAAGGGTTCCACTCAACAGCGAAGTCAAAGCCTGAAATATTTTTCTCCCAAACAGCTTTCCCATTTGCTTTTATAACGGTTAAAGTTCCTTCATAGGTGCCTGGTGACGTTCGAATCAGAATGTATTTGCCAGCTGGGCTGACCGTTACCGAAGCAATCGGATGTGAACTTTCATAGAGCAGATTTTGATCGCCTGAAAAGAGGTTATAGGAAAAAACCCTGGAAGCTGCTCCCTCATTTACAGTGTAAACAATTTTGTTATCGCTGAGCCAGCCATTTGCTCCCTGAAATTCCCCTTCTTTAATCCGGATAGGCTTAACACTCTTATTTTCAGCATTATCAGGTGGTGCGGACGATTCAGAGATTTCAATTTCTTGATTCATCTTCTGCTTCATCTCAGCTTTTTCCGGCTTTACACAGCCGGTTATTAAAAATAGTGAAACCATCAGAATAAAAAATAAAAAAAGAAACTTCCCTTGATATGTAGATTGAGTGTTCAACACATCCGCACCTCCTTTTCTCCTTAAATATAAGTACGTAAACAGCATGAAAATGTTTCAAAAATAATAGAATAAATGTGTTTAATAGGAAAAAGCCGTTTTTCCGTCTTCGATTTGGAAAATCGGCTGGTTATCATCGAACTATTGGCTTTGTGAAGTTAGTATGATAGTTATTTTAATGTCTGTTTGATTAAAATACAATAAAGAAACATTTTCAAGGTTATTTTTTCACATATAAAGCGATGCAAGAAAAATGCCCAGCACTTCTTCATAAATATCATCATATTGTGACAGGGGCAGCGGATTGATGCCTCTTCCAAGTTCAATTGTGAATCCCGGTCTCCGGAACTCCTGTATGAACCAATCCTTATAACCCGCAAAACTATCAATGAATTGAACTGCCTTATACCCGCTGACACGTTCGAACTCAAGCGCGAGCACCTGTGATTCCGGCGGCTCCAATCCCTCGTATCCCCAATAAAATTCTGCTCCTTGTGTATGGAAGGCAAGCATTCGATCGAATTGATTATCACTTGCCAATTCCGCCATTGCGATGGCTTCTGGTTCCGTTAACGGGGCTTCCCCAAGATAATCTCTTGGTGCCGGGGCATTTTGTTCAGTTCTCTCTTTCTCAAAATCCCATTTGGCAGGATACTGATTATTTAAATCAACACCCCTAATATTAGCCTTCCAGCCTGAAAAATCAGTGCTTCCTCTATTTATAGCTATCACTTCTTCCGAGAGTTCTGGTGGTGGCCCATTTAAGACGAGATCTACTCCATCTGGGTTCACCATTGGAACTATGGAAAGGTCAACGGAATTATATAAAGGCATTGTAGAAATCCCTCTTATCGGCCGGACATTTGTTATGGATAAGAGAAAGCTGTTCAGCAAAGCCATTAATATAGGGGTGGTAATCCATTCGTTTGCATGAAATGATGCATTAATTTGCACTTTCTTATTCCCTTTTCCCAGGCGTATCTCCTGAATTGGCTTCCCAAGGACACTTCGGCCAATTGTATTTACCTTTATAAATGGATAAATATCTGACAGCATGGAAATATCAGCTGTTAAAGCTTTATAGTCATAATTTCTCCTGCCTGATACAATTGGAGATATTACCCTCCTTGGCAGCTTTATGGCTCCACCTGTGGCCAGACTGGTGGGATTAAGGGATTGATTCACCAGGAGAACAGCATCTACAGAAAGGTTTCGGGAAGAACTCAGCTTCCAAAAGGTGTCTCCTGGTCTAACCGTATAATTTTGCAATGTAAAGCCGGGAATATTAATTTCCTGGCCTATCTGCAGCGATGCAGGATTAACACCGGGATTGGAATCAGCAATGAGATTGACTGGCACCATAAAGAGCTGACTGTAATACCATAAGGAGTCTCCGGACCGGACTTTGACTTTCATCTTTATCCCCCTTTCCATCATTTCAATTTTATGAAAAAAAGAAAAAAAAATGACTGTTTACCTGTGTAAATTTGAATTGCAGATATGAAAAAGGATTCCGCAGTGTCTAAAGACTCTCACTGTTTTGAGCAATGAAAAAAGCACCTGCAAGCAATCAGGTACTTTTACTCAATTTATTTATTTTTAGCAAGCCAGGCTGCTCCAATTACGCCGGCATCATTGCCCAAAGTCGCAATATCAATGACTGTAGAATCCCTCACTCCTGGAAACGCAAATCTAACGAAGTTTTCAATAACAGGCTTCAGCAGGACATCCCCTGCTTTAGATACTCCTCCGCCTAATACTATTTTTTCCGGATTTAAGGTATTTGCAATATTTGCCAATGCCAATCCAAGGTGCATAGCTGTTTCATTGACAACCAGAAGAGATGCTTCATCCCCATTCCTTGCCGAATCAAAAACATCTTTTGCGGTGATTAACCCATTTTCCTTATACAAATTGGAAAGAACCCCTTCTCCACCCGATTTTAGGTTTTCAAGAGCCTGCCGGACAATGCCTGTAGCTGATGCTATTGTTTCAAGGCAGCCCGTTTTTCCGCAATTGCATTGAGCTCCGTCAAAAGGAACGGAAGTAATGTGGCCAATTTCACCTGCAGCTCCGCTGACTCCCTGCACAATATCTCCGTTGGCTATTACGCCGCCGCCGACACCTGTGCCAAGTGTTACACATACAAGATCTTTAGCGCCATTTCCGGCTCCCTTCCACATTTCGCCCAGAGCCGCGCAGTTAGCATCATTATCAATGATGACTGGAAGGGATGTTTCCACTTCAAGCAAATCCTTCAGAGGGTAATTATCTTTCCATCCTAAATTAACAGTGTTATATACAACACCTGTTGCCAGATTTACAGGACCTGGAGCCCCCATGCCAATGGCGATGATTTTATCCTTGCTTAAATCCAGTTCCTCCAATTTAAGATCGATGGCTTTAGCTATATTTATCGTAATATTTTTTCCTTCTTCACTATTGTCAGTGGGAATTTCCCATTTATGAATGATTTCCCCATAGTAGTTGATAAAAGCAAGTTTTGTAGTTGTTCCGCCTAAATCTACCCCAACCAGCCATTTTTCTGCCAAACTCCATCACCTTTTCTGTCTATTTTTTCTCTTTAAGATTCTGAATTTCAGTCCGTAAAATCAAGATGCTGCTCTGGTAATCTTTCACATCAATAAGCTGAGAATCATATAGCTCTTTTAATTCTGCAGCCATAAGCTCCAAATCAGCTTCACGATCCCCTATGTAGATGATTGTCCCATATTTCTTAAGAAATTGCTGTATATCATAAATGGTTTTCATTCTGTACCTCTGCCCTATCGATAAGTTTATACCTCAATAAAGTATAATCTAAATTTCCAACCTTCTCAAGATGGACAAGCTCCCGCAAATAAATAAGATTCCTGGGCTAATCTAAAAAACCCCTTCCCGGCACAGCAGCCAGTGAGGGATTTTTTAGATTTAGCGATCTGGATCTTTTGGATGCAGAAAACGCGGCCGCCTGTTCTTCAATGGTATTGGCGATCTGAGCAATACATCCCTGAATGCTCTCAAATTGAAAGGGATGAATGGCCACAGGTATGGCACTCCAAAAGACTTCATTCTTGCCAGCATGATTATCAGCAGCATGATGCCAGCTA
>ERZ1023203.113-NODE-113-length-14535-cov-4.554351_pt1 | contig 14535 bp, 12 predicted proteins | sample MGYA00380444_ERZ1023203 | MGnify/ENA primary metagenome ERZ1023203 (study PRJEB33173, sample SAMEA4830386) | metagenome | study: EMG produced TPA metagenomics assembly of the PRJEB25223 data set... | reverse complement strand
GGCTCATTCGGACAGAGAAAGCAGAAAACCGGGAGAAGGAGTCCGAATCAAGGGCCCATTCGGACAGAGAAAGCAGAAAACCGGGAGAAGGAGTCCGAATCAAGGGCTCATTCGGACAGAGAAAGCAGAAAACCGGGAGAAGGAGTCCGAATCAGGCGCTCATTCGGACAGGATAAGCAGAAAACCGAGCGAGGGAGTCCGAATCAGGCGCTCATTCGGACAAAAGAAGCAGAATTCGGAAACAGCAAGCCCGAAACTGGCCGCCGCAGCGGAAAGCAACATCTTCACTCATAAGTGAAAAAATCCAATAAAAAACAGAAAAGCGAGGGGAGTATATGAAAACAGAAAAACAAGGAAAGAAAGTGGTAACAGAAAATAAGAAACCAGGGATTGCCCAGAGATTCCTCAATGGGGTCGAGAAGGTCGGCAACAAGCTCCCGGATCCATTTATATTATTTGCCGGGCTCGCAGTGTTAGTTATTATTGTTTCAGCTATATTTAGCGCCTTTGGTGCTACTGTTGTCCACCCTGGCTCGGGAGAGGAACTGGAAGTTAAGAACCTGGCATCTGGAGAAGGCCTGAATTCACTGCTGACATCCAGGCGCGATAATTTCACCGGATTTGCGGCTCTTGGACTGGTTCTGTCCAGGATGCTCGGAATCGGTCTTGCCGAGAAAGTCGGCATGCTGGATTATGCCATTAAGAAAACAATTTTAAAATCACCGCCGGCATTAATCACGTACACCGTTGTGTTTGTTGGGATCATGGGGAATATCGCTTCAGATGCAGCAATGGTGCTTGTACCGCCGCTTGCTGCAATGGTTTTCTACAAAATTGGCCGCAACCCGATTGCCGGTTTGGCAGCTGGGTATGCATCAGCCGGTGCCGGTTTTACAGCAAACCTGCTGATTGCTGGAACAGATGCACTATTGGCAGGGATTTCAACAGAGGCTGCCAAGATTATTGACGAGAATATGGTCGTTACGCCAATTGATAACTGGTATTTTAATATTGTTTCCGTATTTGTTTTAACCATTGTCGGCGGACTTGTCACGACGAAGTTCATTGAACCGCGCCTAGGAGAATACAAGGGTGATGAGGTAAAAGAAGCCATTACAGAAGATCCTCCTAATGCCGGCAAGGCTTTGCGGAATGCAGTCATTGCCGGGTTCGCCTATATAGCCCTTATTGTGGGAGCGATCCTTATACCAAATAGCCCGTTAACCAATGAAGATGGTGGATTGGTTCCATCTCCATTCCTGGATGGCATTATCCCGATTATTCTGTTCTTCTTCATCATTATTGGTACTGTATACGGAATCACGGTTGGAAATATTAAGAGCAGTAAAGATGTTGCCAATTTTATGGCTGAATCCATGAAGGATATGGCGTCCTATATTGTCTTAATCTTTGCAATCGCCCAATTTATCGCTTACTTCAGCTGGTCTAATATTGCAACCTGGGTAGCAGTAAATGGTGCTGAATTCCTGAAAGACGTGGAGTTCACCGGAATCGGATTGATTATTGGCTACATCATTTTTACAGCTTCCCTGAACTTCCTGATCACTTCAGGTTCAGCAAAGTGGGCGCTTGAAGCACCTGTGTTTGTGCCAATGTTTATGCAGCTTGGCTATCACCCTGCATTCACGCAAGTCGCTTACCGTGTAGCAGATTCATCTACGAATATCGTGACACCGATGATGCCATATATGGTTATCGCCCTGTCGTTTATGCAGAAATATGACAAAAAAGCGGGAATTGGAACATTCATTTCATTAATGCTTCCGTACTCGATTACGTTCCTGATCACGTGGATCATTATGCTGTTAGTGTTTGTATTCTTTGGAATCCCGTTTGGTCCGGGAATCGGTCCTTATCTATAAGAACAGGATGTGGTTAAAAAGTGAGTAATCTCGAAAAACATTTAAAAGAGTGGCGCCGTGATTTTCACCGCTATCCAGAGGGAGGGTTCCTGGAAATGCGGACAGCCTCTATTGTCGCATCGATTCTGGATGAACTTGGCTTCGGGCTGGAAATGGGCAGGCAGGTAATGGCCGCTGATTATTTTATGGGTAAGCCGAATCAAGAGGAAACAGCCGCACATTATCAATGGGCTCTCGAAAATGGCGCGAAAAATGATTATATTGAACCCTCCATAGACGGCTATACAGGCATTGTCGCGACGATGGATACGCAAAAGGAAGGGCCGACCATCGCCTTCCGTGTGGATATGGATGCATTGCCGATCCATGAATCAGAGGCAGACAGCCATTTTCCGCAAAAAGAAGGATTCAGGTCGGCAGTTCCAAACACCATGCATGCCTGCGGACATGATGCCCATACAACCATCGGGCTGGGCCTGGCAAGCTTGATTGCGGAAAATAAAGACAGCCTTAAGGGGAAAATCAAATTGATTTTTCAGCCTGCAGAAGAAGGCACCCGCGGGGCTCGGTCGATGGCCGAAGCCGGTGTAGTCGATGATGTGGATTATTTAATTGCCTCCCATGTCGGCACAGGAGTTCCAGATGGACATTTTGTGGCATCCAAAAATGGATTCCTGGCCACGTCAAAGCTTGATGTAACGTTTAAAGGCGTTTCTTCCCATGCAGGCGGAAATCCGGAAGAGGGTAAAAACGCCCTGCTGGCAGCCGCTTCTGCTGCCCTGAATATTTACGCTATTCCGCGTCATTCAGAAGGGGCAACCCGCATCAACGTGGGAGAATTGCATGCAGGCTCAGGCCGAAATATTATCGCAGATAAAGCGGTGCTGAAAATTGAAACACGCGGGGAAACGACTAAAATTAACGAATATGTCAAAGCCCAGGCCGAAGCTGTTATCGCAGGATCAGCCCAAATGTACGGAGTAGAATACGAGATTCGTACTGTGGGCGAGGCCATTAGTGCTCAAGGTTCAAAAGAGCTGGCATCCGTCTTGCAAACCTGTGCACAAGAAGCTTCCTATATAAAAGAAAGCATCCTTGAAGACAACTCACCTGCAGGCTCCGAGGATGCAACCTTCTTCATGGAGCGTGTTCAGCAAAATGGAGGACAGGCGACATACTGTATTTTCGGTACAGAACTGGCAGCAGGCCATCATAACGAGAAGTTCGATATTAATGAAGGCACGATGATGAATGCCGTCCAGCTGCTGTTTGACTCTATAAAAAAATTAAATTAAGGAATAGATGAGGCAGAGCAATCTGCCTCATTTTAGATCAGGGAGGAGTGTTAATAATGAAAGAATGGTTGGATAAGCATCTGAAAGCTTTAAATTTAACAGACAGCATGGTCCAGGCGGAAGGGTTCTGCCGATTAGGCTACACGGAAGAAGAATGGCGGGCCATTGATGTATTTGTTTCCATTGCAGAGGATATTGGGTTGAAGGTTCGAAGAGATGAAGCGGGGAATGCGATTGCCCGCTGGCAAGCTGAAGATTCCTCACCTGCTGTTGCAGTAGGTTCTCATGTGGATACGGTCAAAGGCGGGGGTGGCTATGATGGAGTGGCCGGCGTCCTTTGCGGTCTGGCTGCCGTGAAAGTTTTGAAGGAAGAAGGGTTCCAGCCTGCTTCACCAATAGAAGTCATTTGTTTTGCTTCTGAAGAATCCTCCCGTTTTGGCGTATCAACCATTGGCAGCAAGGCAATGAGCGGCCTTCTTAATAAGAATGAAGTGGAAGATGTAACGGATGAAGATGGCATCACTATCCGCCAGGCAGTCGAGGACATGGGACTGTCATGGGATGCAATTGAAGAAGCTGAACGGCCGGAGTCAGCTTTAAAAAGTTTTATCGAGCTTCACATTGAACAGGGAACCAGAGTGGAGGATGCCGGCGCAGACTTTGGAGCAGTAACGGCAGTTGCCTGTCCAATCCGCTTAAAGGTAATTATCAATGGACAGATGGGGCACACTGGAACGACGCCGATGGGCAAACGAAAGGACGCCTTTGTAGCGGCTGCACCTCTCGTTCCATTCATATCAGAGACAGCTCTTTCTTTATCGGATTCCAATGCGGTGCCGATTGTGGCAACAGCAAGCACCTTTGAACTAAAGCCGAACGCCATGAATGTGATTCCCGGAACAGTTGAGCTTGGAGTCGATATCCGCAGTGTGGACGATTTGCTGAAAAAGGAAATGGAGAAGCTCATACGTGAAAAATGTCATCAGCTTTCGGAAGCTTTTGGTGTTAAAATAGAAGTAAAAACGCTTGTTCATAATCCATCCGTTCAGCTGGATGATACAGTGATGCGGAAACTCCAGCATTCAGGTGAAGCGTTAGGATACAAAGCATTGGTGCTTGAAAGCGGTGCCGGCCATGATGTCATGAATATGGCTGCCAAATGGCCTTCAGGGCTTTTATTCATTCCCTGCAAAAATGGGCTCAGCCACCATCCTGATGAATTTGCCTCTATTGAAGATCTGGAAATGGGAACAAAGATTATCGCTCAATATTTAAAAACTGAAACAAGCATCTAAAGAAGAAGCAGGTGGAAAAAAATGAAGATTCGCGTTGGGGTAGTAGGGCCGGGAGACTCCGTTGGACACATTCTTGCCTTGTCGCGTGAATACAGCGAGCTTGAGATGATTCCATACATTTATAAGGAAACAAAAGAAACGGAAAAGATTATCAGGGAACATCAGACGGAAATCGATTTATGGTTTTTCTCCGGACAGGCCCCTTATTATTACGCGCGTTCAAAAGGGCTGATTGGGGAAGAAAACGCCCATTATCCCCCTCTATATGGCTCCAGTCTGCTGGGAACACTCCTTGAAGCGCATATCAGGGAAGGCGGATTTCAGCAGGCAAGCCTGGACACCATTCAGGAATCGGAGCTTGATATACTAAAGAATACATATTTTTTAGGAGATTTAAACATTCAGGCTTTTTCCTATAATGAGTACGAACCAGCCGAGGAAATTATCCGCTTTCATAAGAAGCTTTTTGAGGAAGGAAAAACGGAGGTCGCATTGACTTGTGTCCAGGAGGTACATGACCGGCTTCGGGAACAGGGAATCCCATGTTACCGGGTGGTCCCTTCTCCTGTCGCCATTAAACTTGTACTCCGCTACCTAAGGGAAAGAGGCCAGTCCAACTGGTATAAGCGCTCCCAGATAGCGATTATGGGAATGGAAGTCGTTCACTCTGCAAGCTCACTGGAAGAGCAGCATTTCACCTATGAAATGAAGCGGCATGAGCTGGAAATCAAGCAGGTCATGCTTGATTATGCCGAAAAAGTGCAAGGCTCATTTGTGCAGATCGGGGATGGTCTATTCTTTATTTATACAACCCGGGGCGAAATGGAAATGCATTTTCAGGAAGCCTCCATGTACTCTCTTATTGAAGAAGCGAAAATCCACAGCAAGCTGAAGGTGAGGATCGGTGTCGGCTACGGGCTGACGGCATATGATGCAGAGCAGAATGTCCGGCTCGCCCTCCAATATGCCAGGGATCAGAAAGCTTCGCCTGTGGTTAGTGTCGATGAAACCAAACAAATTAAGGAACACCTTTCGGAAAGCGGCGAGGAGGCGGTTTCCTACCAGCAGCGCATTTGGGGAGAGGAATGGGAAGAACGCTTTAAGGGCGCCAAAATCAATCCGGCAATCGTATCCAAAATCGAATACCTTTCAAGGCACTATCAAAAAAAGATAGTCACTGCGCAGGAAGTCTCAAGATGGCTGAAAAACACCGAACGCAACTCGAGGAGGATTATGGCGGAGCTCGAGCGGCTCGGGCTTGCCAAAGTAACGGGTGAAGAACAGCCTGGACAGCGCGGGCGGCCGCGGAAGGTTTATGAGTTGAAGCTATAGGCCATGATTTTAGTTGGTTTAAGAGAACGCGCGAATGGAATATGATGGAAATTAGGAAGTCCCCTTTAATCTTCAGAGTATCTTCTAGATTATAGGGGATTCTGTTTTATAACTAATCCGATTTATTTCCTAACAGATTTTCCAAATTAATTTGAATTTTTAGTAGTTGACTTTAAAACCACTTTCAATTATTCTAAAAGGGAATATAATATGTAACCGGTTACATAAGAGTATATAATAATTTGGCATCATACTCTAACAACATCTGTTGATTCAGAATTGTTAGGAACAGCCTTTTATAGCCAATTGTGTAACCGGTTCCACATTATTGTGATTCTGGTTAGCTTTTATAATATCATTCTCCTAATATGATGAATGCCAAGGGGGGAGCAATCATTCTTCGATTCAATTAGAATATGAAAAAATAACTTTTTAGGGGGAAAAGTGATGAGAAAATCTTTTATAGCCATATTAAGTCTTATTATGGTTTTGGGTTTACTGGCGGCTTGTACAAACAAAGAAGAAGCAGGTCAGGGAGATAAAAAAGATAAAGGGGGAGCCACAACAATCCGTGTTGTAATGAAGGATGATAACAGCTCTAACCCTGTATCAGAAAAATATTATGATGCGATTGAAAAAGGGCTCCTTGAAGATGAAAATATTAAAGTAAATTTTGAATTAGTCGACCTCCCGCAAGGCAACTATGCTGAGAAGTTAAACTTACTGCTCAATAGCGGCGATATTCCTGACATGATTTATTTCCAAGGCGGAGATCAAGCCATGGCTGATCAAGGTTTATTAGAGGATTTAAGACCTTACATCAAGGAATCAAAATATCTTAAGGATATCGTTCAGCCATTTAACGAAAAAAGACTTGAAAATTATCCTTATCTGCTATGGATTAAACCACTTGCTCCTAAAGTTCCTGTCATTAGAGGAGACTGGTTTAACAAAATGGAAACTTCTAAAGCACTAAAGGAAAATCCAACTGTGGACAATTACTATGCATTTTTCAAAGAATTAGTTGAAAAACAGCCAGGCGGCGATAAACCTAAATATGCCATTACAGTTGCCGGTGACATAGCAGAAATCGACTATATGTTTGATATGGCTTTTGGGATCGATAAGACTTGGCTGCAAAAAGAAGATGGATCTTATGAATACGCAAGAGTTTCAAAGCAGCAAAAAGAAAAGCTTGAATTCTATAATAAGTTATACAAAGAAGGTCTTTTGGATCCCCAATACTTAACAAAGCAATGGGATACGAAAGAAAAAGCATTCTTTGATGGAGATGCTGCGATCATCCCAGGTACAGCAGGTAAGGTAATCGATATTTATGAAGGCAAAATGGTTCAAGTAAGCGGAGAAGAAGCTTCACTAGTCATGCTGCCGCCTGCGAAGGGCGAGTATCAAGGATTTGGTGCTACGGATGTTACAAAAGAATCAAGAGGTATTGCAATCTCTGCTAATTCTGAGAATAAGGATCTTGTGTTTAAGATTCTGGATTATATGGCAAGCCCTGAAGGACAAATGATCGACCGATTCGGATTCGAAGGCGATCATTATAACATAGTGGATGGAAAACTTCAGCTTACTGATAAATATTACAGTGAATGGTTTGCTAGATTCTGGGAGCCAGCTGATTATACTCCGGCCACTCCAGTAGATGATACGACACCATTATTAAGTGAATCTGCGGAAAAATCACTTCAATCAGCAGAAGAGTTTTATGCAGAAGACAATAGCTTCATAATCCCGGAAGAATATGTAGCTAACTGGGATGCTATGCAAAACCTGTATATGGAATTTACAACGGACATCATTACTGGCAAGCGTCCAATCTCTGATTTCGAAAAATTCGTTAAAGAGTGGAACGAAGCAGGCGGAGAACAGATTACAGAACTTGCAAATAAAAATTTAAGATAATACTAAAAAAATAGTGGAGACTCCGTTCTCCACTATTTTTTTAGAAAACTTTAGCATAGGGGGACCTCATTTGGATTTCGAACAATGGTATAAGCGAGTATATGGCTGTTTAATAGGATTATCAGTGGGTGACGCGTTGGGAGCTCCAACGGAAGGCTTGGCTTTGGAAGAGATACGGGAAAAATATGGATGGATCAATGACTTTGTCAATGATGATCCAGTTGGAACAGATGATACCGAATACACCATGCTGACAGCTAAAATTATCTTAAAATATGGAAACAAATTAAACTATGAGGATATGACAAGAGAATGGACTAACTATCTTGTTTCCCAGGAAGGCGGCTTTAAAGGCGGCGGCTTTAGTGAAGTTGAGGCTATCTTTAATCTGCGAAAAGGGCTTGCTGCTCCTGCCACGGGTGTCGATAATCACCAAATGTGGAGTGACGGGGTGGCCATGAGAATTTCTCCGATTGGCATCTATTGTGCAGGCGATCCGGAGGAAGCGGCCAGGCTGGCTGAGATTGAAGCTAGAGTAAGCCACGACCGGGATGGAGTATATTGCGGTCAAGCTGTGGCCGCAAGTGTTGCTTACGCCATGACGGGAAACGATTGGCAAAAGGTAATTGAAACAGGAATGTACCACATACCTAAGGATTCCTGGACATATCGGAAAATCGGCGAGGCTGTAGAAATTGGCACAAAGTATACGAATGTTCAAGATGCTATGGAGGAGCTCTACAATAAGATCTCTATTTTCTACTATCCTTGGGCCGATATGGGACCGGAAGCTATTCCGCTCGCTTATGGTGTGTTTGCTGCAGCAAAGGGTGAGTATATTCCTGCTGTCCTGGGCGGAGTCAATATTGGAAGAGATTCTGATACGATTGCGGCTATGAATGGTGCAATGGCAGGAGCATTACATGGTGCCGATGCTGTGCCAAAGGATTGGCAGGACCGGATTAATATTATTCGCGGACGTTGTGTTTTGGCCATGAAAGGGATAGATGTCCGTGATATTGCCAGAGATTTAACAAACGTAATAATAGGAGGAAAAGAGTAATGTCTTATGATAAAATTTACGGTTCTCTTCTCGGGATGGCAATGGGTGATTCGGCAGGCTTTGCTGCGATGTATCATAGATCGCTCGTACTCCCTCCTAAGCGGAGAAATCGTTTATGGAGCTTTAGCCAAATTACGGACCGGCATCGGATTAATAAAATTTCATTGCCCTTCACACATGCCTTGAGCGAGGAAATTTTAGATTTCTGCGGAACAGATGATACAGAATTTGCAATCATCGCGGCCCAAATGATTTTGGATTGCGGGAATGAAATTACGGAAGAAAAATTACTTCATGGCTGGATGAAATATATAGTAGAACCTGAGCAGGAAATTTGGAGCGGAGTAAGTGAGAGAGCTTCTATTGAAAACATCAAAAAAGGAATCCTTCCACCGGCATCTGGCAATGACAATCCACATCACTATGATGATGGCTCAGTTTCACGTGCGGTTCCAATCGGTCTTATATATAAAAACCAGCCTGAAAAAGCTGCAAGTACAGCACAAAAAATGGCTTCTATCACAAATGCTGAAGATGGCGTCTATGCAGCCCAGGCAATGGCTGCCAGTATAGCTGTTGCCCTATCAGGTGCTTCTCCGCAGGAAATAGTGGAAGAAGGATTAAAGTACGTACCGGAAAATACCTGGATTTGGAGAAAAATGGAGATTGCCCTAAATGTACTGGAAGAAACCAATGGGGACGGATTTGCAGCCATACCGCTATGGCAAAAACGAGTAGTCAATGCGGTCTATAACTATGCCAATATTGCTCCTGAAACACTTGCAGTAGCCTATGCTATTTTCCTAAGTACAGAAGGAAATCTGCAAAAAGGAATTCAGCTGGCATCATTACTGCCGAAACAGTCCGATAGTATGCCTGCAATGGTAGGTGCTCTATCTGGAGCCTCGCAGGGTGCAAATGCGGTCCCGGAAACGTGGAAAGAAGCATTAGATAAAATTAAAGGAATTTGTATTCCCAGTTTACAAGGGACATCACTAAAAGATGTTGCTGCCAAATTGGCCATCTATGAAAATGCTTAAAGTCTAATATAATAATGTTTTTATAGGATGCACGGTTCACCTTAAGAAAAGAGGAGTATGTGATCGTGCCTTCTTACTATTGAGATAATTGCAATATAAAACTGTACACATTGAGCTAATAATTGGTTGACAGGGACTGGCGTTAAACGGTACCATAAGGATATACAATGTGTAACCGGTTACATGTCCTTTGGGTTTTATAACCATATTTTTTTGAGAAAATGTGTAACCGGTTACATATTAAGCGTTTTATCAATAAGAAAACAGACAAATAAAGAAGAGGTTATTAATATGACTAGCAGTGATGTACGTATTGTTTCACCGTGCGGGATATTAGGATATGGATTTCCGGAAGAGTCATTTAACAGAGCCTTTGAGAATGACCAAAAGGTTCATGGAATTGTAGTGGATGCCGGGTCGACTGATGCAGGTCCGCATAAGCTCGGTGCGGGTGTTGCGATTGTAAGCCGCCGGGCAACCAAAAAGGATTTGGATATCATCATTAAAAATGGTGTTCCCCGGGACATTCCCATTGTGATTGGGTCTGCTGGCGGAGCCGGTGCCAAGCCGCATATGGAGTGGACGCTGGATATTATTAAAGAAATCCTGGATGAACGCTGCTTAACAGCTAAAATTGCCATGATTTGGGCCGACTTTACACAGGAAGAAATCATAAAAGCTAACCATGAGGGCAGAATTAACCCTCTAACGCCAAACATTCCAGCTCTTACAGATGAAGCCATTCAAGAAACAAACAACATTGTTGCTCAGATGGGACATGAGCCCATTTTGGAAGCTCTCAAAAACGGGGCAGACATTATAGTCTGTGGCAGAGCATATGATCCATCGCCATTTGCGGCAGTTGGAATTTACTGCGGCAAAGACCCTGGTCTCGCTTACCATCTGGGAAAAATATTAGAATGCGGGGCACTATGTGCTGAACCAGGTACAACAAAGGATTGTATTGTTGGAACATTAAAGGAAGATTCCTTCACCGTTCAATCGTTGAATCCAATGCGTAAATGTTCGCCGATTAGTGTGAGTGCCCATACTTTTTACGAAAAAGAGCATCCATACCTTTTACATGGACCGGGCATCATCCTTGACCTTAGTCAATGTGAGTTTACCCAAGTGAGTGACGGGGTTGTCGAGGTTAAGAATAGTAAACTGCAAAAAAATGATCATTATTACATCAAGCTGGAAGGTGCACGAAAGGTTGCATATAGAACCTTTGTCATCGCAGGTGTCCGTGACCCGATTTTAGTAGGGAATATCGAAGAAATTGAGGAGCTTGTGATGGAGCAGGTAAGGGATTATTACGAGGACATCCCGGAAGAGGATTATGCTATCAACTTCTATAATTATGGAAAAAATGGAGTGCTCGGTTCAAAAGAATGCGCACCATTCCAGGGACATGAGATTGGTGTCATGTTTGAAGTGGTTGCCAAAACACAGGAACTTGCAAACAGTATTTGCTCGAGTGTAAGATCGACATTTCTTCATTACGGATATGAGAATCGGAAATCAACAGCTGGAAATTTAGCCTTTCCATTTGCACCAAGTGATGTAGAGTTTGGACCTGTGTATGAGTTTTCTCTCTATCACCTAATGGAAATCACTGAAAATCCATTTGTTATTGAGTATTTGTAAGGGGATGAAAACATGGCCGCTTTATTTGAACTAGCTAAAGTATTACGAAGTAAAAACGCAGGACCATTTGAGCTGACATTCGATATTTTATTTGATTCCAAGGAAGTTTATGAGCGGGTAAAGAATTCGGGGAAAATCAATAACCAAACCATTTGTGATTTGTATAACCTCACTGCAGACCAGATTGACCATCTCGTTTTCTATGACCAGGCACTTGGAATTAAGATTACGATTTTAAGAGATATCTCCTCTGGAACAGTTGGAGACCGGGATGTATATGGGGCACAGCAGCATGCACCGTTAATGAATATACTGATTGATTAGGATGATGAACATGCAGAGAATAGCCGTTGTTGGAAGTATCAATATGGATTATTTTATTGAAAGCGAGGTACTGCCTAAATTAGGAGAAACCGTCCTGGGTGAGAATTTCTTTTTATCCATTGGCGGCAAGGGGGCCAATCAAGCTGTGGCAGCTGCCCGTCTTGGCGGTGATGTGTCCTTATTCGGATCGGTTGGTGATGATGAGAATAGTGATCTGATTATCAAAAAGCTGGAAAAGGAGAATATCAATCTTGTAAATCTCCAATCTGTAAAAGGATTGCCTACAGGAGCAGCGTTTATTGAGCTTTGTCAAAGTGAAAATCGCATCATTGTGGTACCTGGAGCAAATACACATACCAACGTTGACTATGTAAAAAAAACTGCAGCAGAGCTTCTGAACTACGATGTGGTTGTATTTCAGCTAGAGACACCGTTAGAGATGATTGAGTATCTGGTTCCGCTCCTTTATGAACAAGGAAAAACGATTATTATCAACCCGGCTCCGGCACAAACACTCAGTCAAGAGCTGATTAACAAGGTGACCTATATCACACCGAATGAACACGAGTACAAATTAGTGTTTAACACGAATGATTCAATGGAAGAGCTGCTTAAAAAGCATCCAAATAAATTAATTATTACGTGCGGTACAGAGGGGGTTCGTTTCTTTGATGGCACAGAGATCAAATTAGTTCCTTCCATTAAGGTGATTCCGGTTGATACAACTGGAGCTGGAGATACCTTTTCAGGAGCTTTCGCTGTGGCCATTGCAGAAGGGAACTGTCTTGAAGACAGCATACGTTTTGGCAACATAGCCGCTGGTTTATCGGTCACTAAAAAGGGTGCTCAAACGGGAATGCCCAAGCGAAATGATGTGACTCAATTTGTAAAGGAAAAGGAGTATAAAGATGAAAAAGGGCATACTGAAGCAAATTAAATCAAGCTGGGTCCTCTATCTTATGCTTTTTCCAGCCCTCCTTTATTTTTCGATCTTCCACGTCGTTCCATTAATCGGAATGAAGCTGGCATTTCAGGATTACCGGATTATTGGTGATAATGTTTGGGTCGGATGGAAGCATTTTAAGGTTCTATTTAGCTCCCCAGCCTTTCTGGATGTGTTAAAAAATACCATAATTATTAGTGTGATGAAGATTGTATTCTTTTTTCCAATTCCGATTATTTTATCATTATTGATCAATGAAGTAAGAGTCGGGAAGTTTAGAAAATATGTACAGTCAATTGTTTACCTTCCTCACTTTTTATCATGGGTCGTTATTGCAGGTATCTGGATCGCATTGCTGAATCCGGAAGATGGCGGAGTCAACGTGATTCGCAGCTTTTTCAATATGCCATCACTTGATTTCATGACAAGTAAGGACCATATCCGCTGGGTATTGGTGTTCCAGGAAATATGGCGCAGTGCGGGATGGGATTCCATTATTTACTTGGCAGCCATTCTAAAAATAAGTCCTTCTCTCTATGAAGCAGCCAAAATTGACGGGGCATCTAAAATACAGCAAATGAGATACATCACGCTGCCGTCTTTAACTTCAACAATCATGACAGTCTTTATTCTAAATCTGGGATTCTTCATGAATGCAGGTTTTGACCAGGTCTTTAATATGATGAACACTTCTGTCATCAGTGTAATCGACATTTTAGACACTTATGTATATCGAATCGGTCTCTTAAACGGCCAATATGCTTATGCAACGGCAGCGAGCCTTTTCAAAAGTGTAATTGGGGTTATCTTAATTTTGAGTACACTCTTTATCTAAAAACGATTTACCGGTAAAGGTGTTTGGTAGGAGGTGGGACGAAGATGAATAAATTAAAAAAATTGAGTGTTTCAACCATTATTATTTACAGCATTTTGTTTTTAATTTCATTAACAGTGCTAGTTCCGCTTCTTCACTTACTAGCAATGTCGCTATCAGATCCTCTCAAGGTCCATAAGCTAAGCGGCCTGGGAATAATACCTGAAGGATTTTCACTCATTAACTACAAAATTCTATTATCAAACCCGCTAATTATAAAAAGTATTTTCAATACCTTATTAATAACCATTGTGGGTACAGCCGTGAATCTATTGCTTACATCAATGACAGCCTATGTGCTGGCAAGAACGAAATTTCCGGGCCGAAATTTTGTCATGATTTTCTTAATTGTCATCATGGTATTCGAACCAGGATTAATTCCTGAATACTTACTGGTGAAAAACCTGGGATTGCTGGATACGTATGCGTCCCTCATCCTGTATAAGACCATCAATATCTTTTACTTGTTTATCATGATGAGATTTTTTGAAGATGTTCCTGAAAGTATTTTGGAAGCAGCCCGTATGGATGGGGCTGGGCACTTTCGTATCTTCACAAAAATCATGCTGCCTTTATCCAAGCCAGCTTTGGCAACAATGGGTCTGTTTTATGGAGTTTATCACTGGAACGAATACTTCCGGGCGACAATCTACTTAACGGACACTGGCAAATGGCCTCTGCAGCTTGTTCTTCGGCAATTTGTAGTAGAACGTGATAATACATCTCTATTAGGAGCGCAAAACTTCCTATCCTATGATCAAATAGCAACCCTTGATTTTGCCTCCCTGCAAGCAGGAACGATAATCATCTCGGTTGTACCTTTACTTCTGATTTATCCATTGATTCTAAAGTACTATGCGAAGGGTGCTTTTGAGGGTGGAGTCAAAGACTGATTTTTACGCTCTATGTG
>ERZ1023203.112-NODE-112-length-14537-cov-5.275583_pt1 | contig 14537 bp, 14 predicted proteins | sample MGYA00380444_ERZ1023203 | MGnify/ENA primary metagenome ERZ1023203 (study PRJEB33173, sample SAMEA4830386) | metagenome | study: EMG produced TPA metagenomics assembly of the PRJEB25223 data set... | reverse complement strand
TGGGTGCTGGCGTGTGAGCACGGGGTAGTTGAGCTGGTGGGTGGTAAAGCGTTGGCGGAAGACGTGGCTTGTATGTAGTGAAGGTTCGATGTTTCTCTCGGCCTCAAAGGCTTTTATCGAATTTATCCGGGGCAGTAAAGCTTAAATTGGATAAATCGCATTCCGGTTCATTAAGTTGTCATAATAGCTTGTCCATAGCCATAAACATGAAATGAGTTCGAATTATTTATTTGCTATGGAGGCTTAAAACATGACAAAATTCAAACCTTTCATCGTACTAGCCGCACTGTTGTTTGCCGTCACGCTCATCGTTCCCGCCCTGCTCGTGATACCCTTTACAGAAGGGAAAGTCAGCGGAAAGCTTGGCGAGGAGCTTCAGACTGAGACCAAGAAAGAGACGGCGGCAGAAATTCCCCAAGGGCCAGCCATAGAGGTAGGGGTCTATCGCCTTGCACAGAAAAAGCTGGAGACGGTTCCGCTTGAAGAGTATATCGTCGGAGTAGTAGCATCGGAAATGTCGGCTGAATTTGAAGAGGAAGCTTTGAAGGCTCAGGCATTGGCAGCAAGGACATTTATTGTTAAGCAGTTAATGAATAAAGATAGCGTTGAACTTCCTGAGGGGGCATTAGTTTACGATACAGTAACCCATCAGGTTTATAAAAATGATGAGGAACTGAGGCAGCAATGGAAACAAGATTATAAGTGGAAAATCGAAAAGGTAAGAGAAGCCGTTACCGAAACCAGTGGCCAGATCCTCACTTTCGATGGCTCACCGATTACAGCTTCCTTCTTTTCAACAAGCAATGGATTTACTGAAAACTCGGAGGCCGTATGGCCAAATTCCGTTCCTTACCTAAAAAGTGTAGAAAGCAAATGGGACCTCCAGTCTCCGAAGTTTAATGGCAGAGAGGTATTCACGGTTCAGGATTTTGAAAGGAAATTGGGGGTGACGCTCCCTAATGATAGCACGATAGGAAACGTGACCGAGCGCACGGCCGGCCAGCGGGTCTCAAAAGTAGATATTAACGGAAAAGTCGTCAGCGGAAAAGACATCCGGGAGAAACTGGGCCTGAAATCAACAGACTTTACCTGGGAACGCAAAGGAGACAATATCATTATCAATACCCAGGGCTACGGCCATGGGGTCGGCATGAGCCAATACGGCGCAAACGGCATGGCGGCTGAAGGAAAGAACTACAAAGAAATCGTGGCCCATTATTATAAAGGGGTGGAAATTGCCGCTTCTGACCAATTGCTGACAAAAGTAACGGCTAAAAAATAAACGAAAGAGCTGGTTCTTGGAATCAGCTCTTTCTGTATGTTTTGGCTGGTATGATCTACTGAGTTGATTGGAGCGGAGGGCACTTGACTCCTGCGGGAGGAGAGGGAGCGGGAGACCCCACAGGCGAAGCCGAGGAGGCTCCCGTTCCTCCCCGCGGAAAGCAAGTGCCCGCAGCGGAAATCAACGGACACAATTCAAAGACGCCTTATTAATAACAAGGAATCCCTAAGCCTTTCAAACTTCCCATAAAAAAGAGCCCTGCTGATAAAATACCAGCATACCGCTACACCGGTAATATCCTTAACAGCGTCAATCACAGCAGCAGACCGGTACGGTACAAATGACTGATGGATCTCATCGAGAATTCCGTAGAAGCACGCAAAAACAGCCAAAAGAATATTCACTCCCGGCGTTAGCTTGCATGCAGTTAAAGCAGCCAAAACCAGAAGAACATACAAAATACCAAACTCAATCAGGTGCATAGATTCTTTTATAAAACGGTCCACCGCCAAATCCGGCAGCTCCACCACTGCATCTGCCGGCATGCTGGACAGGACCCAAATAAGCGCCATATAAAGGATAGGCAGCACACGTATTATCCACTTAACCATCTATCAGAAACTCCTTTTAAAATTTTTACGCAAATCATGCATAATCCGAAAACCTTTGTCGAAAAATAAGCCCAAAAAATTTTTTTTTAGAAATGTATATAATCCTCTCAATCTGTTCAGACTGATTGCTGAGGTGATGATAAATGAGAGAGGAAGAAAAGAAACGATCTTCTCAAGATTCCAGCTTTAAACGCTTTATGAAGAAGCGGTGGGCATTCCCAGCTATCTACATTGCAAGTGCAGCAATCATTCTAACCGGTGTTCTTTGGTATCAGACAAGCGACAACGCTACAGACACTGACAGCTACGATTACGAAGCCACTGATATTACCGGCAAAAAGTACGACGAGCCAGCATTGGAAGTTAACCGCGCAATGGAAAACTTCGTAATGCCTGTCAAAGATCCAGACTCAGCTGTCATTCAAAAACAATTCTATGACTATGACGGCAAGGCTGAAGAACAGGAAGCTGCTCTAGTATTTTACAATAACACATACCATCCGAACACAGGTATTGATATTGCTACCAAGGATGGAGAAACTTTTGATGTCCTTGCTGCATTAAGCGGAAAAGTAACCAAGGTAGAAGAAGATTCACTGTTGGGCAATGTTATTGAAGTGGAGCATGACAAAGGAATTGTAACACAATATCAATCTGTTACAGAGATGAATGTTAAGGTTGGCGACCAGGTAGAACAAGGTGATGCTCTAGCAAAGGCAGGCGAAAGCTTGTTTAATGAAGAAGCAGGCGTACATGTACACTTTGAAATCCGCAAGGACGGAATGCCGGTCAATCCGCTTGATTACTTCAATAAGCCGCTTAGCTCTTTACAGGAGTTAGATACAACTGACAAAGCAAATGCTGAAGAAAACAGCGGTGCAACTGAAGAAAACGACGAAGCTGCTCCTTCTGAGGACAAGTCAACAGAAGAGTCCGGCAAAACGGAAGACGAAGGTTCTGCTGAAGAACCTGCAGATGAAAATGCAGGAAATACGGAAGAAGACGAGTCTGCTGATACAGAAGAAGACCCAGCTGGAACTTCTGAAGACGAAGGTCAAACTGACGACCAAGTTGAAGAAGACACTGCAACTGAATCAACTGACGCCTAATAATAGGGAGTCTGCCGAAATGGCGGGCTCTTTTTTGGTGACAGGTACCATCCGATTTTTGTCGAATTAACATTTTTTCGACAATTCTGCCATTATCCTGTATAATATTTCGAAAAACGAAGAGTTATATAGGGGGAGAAAGTATGAAGAAGCTTCTATTAACCGGATTTGAGCCTTTTCTTGATTTTCCAATCAATCCGACGGAAAAGATTGTGAATGCATTGAATGGCAAAGCTGTTGGAAACTATGAAATTATGGGACACCTTTTGCCGGTGGATTTTAATCTTGCACCTAAGAAAATAGCAGAGGAAGTAATGGAGAAAAAACCGGATGCAGTGATTTCTCTCGGACTGGCTGCAGGCCGCACAGCCATCACACCGGAAAGAATTGCAATCAATTGCCAGGATGGGGAGCCGGACAATAGCGGAGTTGCCCCTGAAGACAAACTGATAGAGGAAAATGGCCCCGATGGCTATTTTTCAACCCTTCCGATCCGCCGGATGGTTAATAGACTTAAAGAAGAGGGATTTCCTGCATCAATCTCAAACACAGCGGGGACTTATCTATGCAATAACGTTATGTATTCCTTGCTCCATCTGCTGAAATCCGCAAACATTGAAGCACCGGCGGGTTTTGTGCATATTCCTGCTTCCCACGCACTGGCAGCAGCAGGCAAAAAGAGCATGGCAAGCTGGTCAGATGCAGATTTGCTTGAAGCCATTACTATTATTATCAAAGAATTGGATTAAAGAGCCGGACAGGCTCTTTTTTTTGCGGAGTATTTATTATCACTATAGTGTTTTCCTCTAATGCCCTAAAGTTTCTGCCAACCAGGCTTATTGGATAAAACCCTTAAGCATCAACGGAGCAATGGGTCACTTTTAAAAAAATTAATTATATTTCCAGCATGTACTTGACCTGGAAATGATTTTTGTACATAATGAAGTATGAATTTTCTTAAAATTAAGTGAAGTCAGAAAACAACTTAGTCGCCTGTTTTCAAACTTAAAGCGGAAAGCAGAAAAAAATGACAGCGCTTTCTAAAAAGGAGGAACCAAATTGCTTACGTTAGTGTCTATGATGGTCATTACAGGGATTTGCCTTTTTCTTGCTTTAAGAAAGAAAAGGCCGATCTTCCTGGCAGTTCCATTTCTATCAATCTTTGCTTACTTCCTCGTTCAAATCATTCTTGTTCCCGCACCTTTCATGGATACAGTCAAATTTATTTTCAGTTTAAGGTAATGGTTTTGTCCGGGTCCGGATAACGGATCCGGTGAAATAGCAGCGATTTAGCTGCAGATAACCAATAAAGGAGTGATTCCTGATAATAAAGCCTGTTAATCAGAATCAAGAGTGGTGAATTTATCATTTTTACCGGGGGTGGAGTTTTGAAAAAAATTGATAAAAAAGTAGCGGACAGTTATTTCCGCGAAAAGACTCGGAATATGATCATTTATTTTGCTATTGGATTTCTTGCCTCTTTTGGCGTTGTCTTTTTTGCAGAACCGTTAAGCGATATTTCGATTAACGGATTTCCATTCCATTACTTTATGGGCGCACAGGGAGCTGTACTGACCTTTATCATTCTGCTGTTCGTTAATGCCAAAATGGGGGATGCCATTGACCGGAAATATGGAATTGATGAAAACAAAAATGAACAGATCAGTTCAGGGAAAGTTCTTGATCATTAAGAGAAATGAGCGGCTGTTCAAGCCGCCGCTATAAACAGTGATAAAAGGGGCATCATTAAAAATTTGTCCGTAAAAAAGGGGGATGTCTTTGGATACGCAATTCTTGGTCTCATTATCCATTATTCTAGCTACATTTGCTTTGTATATTGGCATAGCCATTTATAATAAGGCAAAAGAGACATCGGAGTTCTATGTTGCAGGCCGCGGGGTGCCGCCAGTCTTTAATGGAATGGCAATAGGCGCCGACTGGATGAGTGCCGCTTCTTTTATCGGGATGGCGGGAACGATCATGCTCCTGGGCTATGACGGTCTTGCCTATATTATGGGCTGGACGGGCGGATATCTGCTCTTAACCTTCCTATTGGCACCACAGCTGCGGAAATATGGCCGCTACACGGTTCCTGAATTCATCGGTGACCGGTTTGACAGCCACACAGCCCGTGTGATTGCAGCCCTATGTACGATCATTATCAGCTTCACCTATTCGATTGGCCAGCTTTCCGGTTCCGGAGTGGTTATTGGCCGCCTGTTCGAAATTGATGCGAAACTTGGAACTATGATCGGTGTCGTTCTGATTGCCTTTTATGCTGCATTCGGCGGCATGAAAGGAATTACTTGGACACAGGTTGCTCAGTATGTCATTCTGATTATCGCTTATATCATTCCAGTCGTATTCATGTCCCTTCAAATTACAGGAAACCCGGCGCCATGGCTTTCATATGGAGAGCTTGTAGGCAAAATGGGTGAGCTCGACCGGCAGCTTGGAATCTCTGAATATTTTGCGCCATTTACAAATGGAACGAAATGGCAGTTTCTAGCCCTTATGTTTACACTGATGGCTGGTACAGCCGGACTTCCGCACGTAATTGTCCGTTTTTATACGGTATCCACGATGAAGGCCGCACGCTGGTCTGGAGCATGGGCTTTGTTGTTTATCGGCTTGCTTTATCTGTCTGCACCTGCCTACGCTGCATTCTCCCGTTTCATTTTAATGACACAGGTTGCCGGCAGCAAAATTACAGAACTGCCTGCCTGGACGAAAACATGGGTTGATACAGGCAAGCTGCAAGTCGCTGATGGCAATGGCGATGGCGTGCTGCAATGGAATGAACTCATTATCTCGAATGATATTGTCGTTATGGCAACACCTGAGATTGCCAATCTTGGCATGTTTGTCATCGGTCTTGTGGCAGCGGGGGCAATGGCTGCTGCATTATCAACAGCCGGCGGTTTGATGATTGCGATATCTTCTGCGTTTGCCCATGATATTTTTTACCGCGTGCTAAAACCGAATTCAACTGAAAAGATACGTCTTTCAGTTGCTCGCTGGTCCATTGTAATCGCCACTCTTTTGGCTGGCCTTATTGCACTTAATCCTCCAGGAGCGATTACGCAAATTGTTGCCTGGGCATTCGCGCTCGCGACAGGAACATTCTTCCCTGCGCTTGTTCTGGGTGTCTGGTGGAAGCGTTCAAACTCACAGGGCGTCATAGCCGGCTTGCTGGTCGGATTAGGTGTAACTTTGGCTTATATCTTTGCTGCTAAATATGGCGGCTTTACCATCCTGGGTATCATTGATACAGGCGCTGGTGTGTTTGGTGCTGCTGCTGCATTTGCAGCTAATATCATTGTTTCTCTTATGACAGCTGCTCCTTCGCAAAAAATTCAGGAGGAGGTTATGGATCTTCGCTATCCGGAGCAAATGGTCTATAAAGATGGTGAAGTATGGATGAACGATGATGGATCAAAATCTGTATAATCTATACCGTTTGGAGGCTGTGCGGCTTCACCCCTTTTTTCAAGGGGTGGAATCTGACACAGCCCTTTCACTTCTATCGTTATGTGAAGTCCGCCGCTATGGGAAAAATGACATTATCCTGAAAAAAGATAAACAGCGTGAAGGCCTTCTGCTCATTTTAGAAGGTCTTTCAGAGGTGTTGGTAAAAAATGAACACAATGGACGGGAAGAAGTGCTTGAAGTAGTCCAGGCAGGGGAATTGATTGGTTTTTCCAGTCTTGCCGATTTCCTTGGAGTTTCCAAACAGATTGATACAGAGTCAATGGTCGAAGTCAAAGCCTCCAGCGAGGTAAGGGCGATGTTTATTCCGTTTGAAGTGGTGAGAAAAAGATGGGATGACCCTTCTGTTCATGATTACTTGCTGACGCAGGCAGCCATCAGATTGAAAGATGTTTACGCATCACTTGCAGAACAGGTAAAGCGCGCGACAGATTTTGGAGAAAATGATGCATTCATGGTCAGGGTTCAGGATGTCATGAGTACTGAAGCAGCGGCAGTTGGTCCGGCCGCAACCATTCAGGAAGCCGCTAAATTAATGCATAGCAGGAAAATTAGTTCGGTCCTTGTTGCAGATAATGATTGCTTAATAGGGATTATTACGGAAAGAGATGTAGTGGAAAGAGTCGCAGCTAAAGGTGCAGATTTATCATCTCAAGCAAGAACCATTATGACGGAAAACCCAGTCACGATATCAAGGTTTGCATATTACTATGATGCCCTTTCACTGATTCTGTTAAAGGGCGTCAAACACCTGCCTGTCATGGAAGATTCCAAGGTGGCGGGGATTGTGACACTATCAGATTTGCTGAGAAAGAAAAACGAGAATGTGATGAAGACAGTTCTAAAAATTGAAAAAGCCGACCGGGGCAGCCTTCCGCAAATCAAAACCGGCATCTATGACATTATTGATTCTTTAATAAGGGACCGTGTTCCCATATTAAAAATACTTGAAATCATTACAAAGCTATACGATCGCCTTACAGGCAGAATTATTGCTCTTTCTATTTCTGAACTGGTAGAAAAAGGTTTGCAGCAGCCATGCGAATTTGCTTTCTATCAAATGGGCTCAAGCGGCCGTGGAGAACAGTTCATGCTCACAGATCAGGACCATTTCCTGGTTTATGAGAATCATTCAGAGGATGCCTCGGCATTTTTTGATGTGCTGGGAAAAAGAATTACTTCTAATATGGAAGCGGCTGGCTATGCACGCTGCAAAGGACTCATGATGTGCAGTGAACAAAAATGGCGGGGTTCGCTGGCAGATTGGGAGGAGCGGCTGCGGACATGGATGCTTCAATCAACAAATGACCATTTATTATTAGCGCAAAATTTCTTCTCCTATCGGCTAATTGCGGGGAGTGAAGGGCTGCATGCGAAATTTGAAGCACAGTCTGCGAAGCAGATAAAAAGGTCCAGAATTTTTTTATACCGGCTGGCACAGCTGGAAAAGGAACATTCCATTCCCACCCTGGACCAGCCGATCCGGTCCCTATTCAAGCTGCATCGAAAAAGCATGGATATGAAAAAAGAGGTTCTATTTCCCTATCACCATAGTTTGCAGATACTGTCACTTATGCATGGAAAAATATCAGGCACCCCACTTGAAAAAATAGATTTCCTGAAGGATAGGCAGGTATTCTCAAAGGAGTTTGCACACGATTTGAAGGAAGCAGTAAGTACTATTATGACCTTGTATGTAACCCAGCGCTGGCAGCAGGAAAAATCAGGTGCCGCTCTCTCTTCCGTTGTCTCATTTACAAGAATGTCTACCCGCGAAAAAGAAGAATTGATTCTAAGCTTAAAGACATTAAGGGAGCTGCAGAGCCAGGCAATTGCTGGATTCTCTTAATATCTCTGAAAGGAGGCTGGTATGTTTTTTCTCAGAAAAAATGTGACATGTTCCTTAACATATGAAAACATTCCATTATCAACGCCGCTTGAAGATCTGAATTTTATTGTATTTGATACTGAAACTACAGGATTCCAAGTTTCTGCGGCAGACAGGATCATTGAGATCGGCGCCGTTCCGGTAAAAGGGCTTCAAGTGCAGGAAAAGGACCTATTTCAGACATATGTTAACCCAAACCGACAAATTTCTCGGGAAATAAAAGAATTAACCTCTATTTCCGATGAGATGGTAAAAGATGCCCCGCAGGCCTTGGAAGCTATTCAGAGCTTTTTTGACTATGTCGAATCCAGGGAAGCAGTATGCCTGGTTGGCCATTATGTAAGCTTTGATGCACTTGCTCTCAAAAGTGAATTTAAACGCGAAAAGCTTGCTTTAAAAAGGTTCCTGACCATTGACACGCTGGATTTGATTGGCTTTATCGCCCCGTCCTACGATATGCGTGATCTTGAGAGGTATGCCATGGCATTCGGCACCCGCATATATGACCGCCATAGTGCAGCAGAGGATGCTTTAACTCGCGTTTATTTATTTGTTGAATTGCTTTTTCACTTTCAGCACAGGTGACATAAAACCTTGGAGGAATTGATTAATGCAACTGACAGTCTAATGAGATCCCTTTTTTAATGACTGTGGTTGGAATGTTGGTGAGCGGGTGGGTGATATGGATTAACCAATGGAAAGCCGGCAGAATGCGGCTTTCCATGCCTTTATTGTATATCGATCAGTGAACCGCCCTTATATACCACCAGGACTTCTTTTCCTGACATTTTTTGATAGGTCTGTGCTGTTCCATAGGGTACCCTCAATGTGAAATAATCATCCCCGTTTTTAAATTCCACCGTGAAATTGTCTGCGGCACCAGTGATGACTGCTTTTATTCTGGATATGTCACCTTTAATGGTCAATTTCTGATTGATGAGTACCATATCACTTTTTAACTTGTTCAATGTTTTCAATTCATTGACATTCATGCGGTAGCGCTTTGCGATCCCCCATAGTGTATCGCCGGGCACAACGGTATAAACAGCTGTCTCGTTATTAAAGGGTTCTTCTGTATGGCGCTCAGTCCGGACCTCCAGTGATTGGCCTGGATGAATCGTGTCAGACCTAAGGCGGTTAACCGCTTTCAATTCTTTAACAGTCATATCATGTTCTCTGGAGATTTTATATAAAGTATCTCCCTGCTTCACTTTGTAGGTGCCTGTTAATGCCTGAGCTTCTTTTGCTGAAGAGCTGAAACCGGCTGATGCAATTACTGCAGCAAAAACGGTGCTGGCTGCCGCCATTCCTCTTGCTTTTATCTTCTTTCTTTTATCATTTAGAATCCTTTCCTTGCGTGTTTGCATACTATGCTCATCCTATCTGTTGGAATATTGTGGTTTCATAACCAATTAAATGAATTGTTTTCCGAAAAAAATAGTACGGTATTAATATCCGCTTCACAATAGGGAGGAGTTCCTGGCTCTTTTCCCTTGTTTCCGAAAATGCATATAGTTCAATCCGCTCTGTAATTCCTAGATATATGAAATTATCTGCTGCTAAGGAATTTGTTTATTGGCTTGGAAATGAATTACCCGGCAATGGTGGATTTTGTCGAATATGCTGGAAAAGTCCTGAACCTTATCAATGGAACAATTAAAATTAGGAAAGTTGTCACTGGTCTTTAGACTGCTTAATTTTCAAATACCCCAAAGAATTATTTGAAAACATTTCTAATTTTTGGCCTCCAGATGTCCTATTTTCAAAAAATTTACACAAAACCTTGTCCCTATTGTGTTTTTCGTGCATATTACCTCAACCAAGCTAATAAACTGTTACAAACCTTACAAAGAGAATGTATGAGGTGAGGGATCGTTTTACTAAACTAATGAATATGTTGAGGACATGTTTAATTTTCGCAAGCTGAAAGCAAGCCTTTCGGGCGCATGCACGATTAAGTTCATTTAATCAGGAAACCATGCGGAATACAGTTGAAGACCAGACAGAAAGCGAGTCTCATTTCACACTTCTCACATCCAAATTGGGGAGGGCGAGTGGTGTGCACGATTACATCAAAGAGAGAACTATCAAGATTGGAAAGTATATCGTGGAGACGAAAAAAACGGTTCGCGTAATCGCGAAGGAGTTTGGCGTATCCAAAAGTACAGTCCATAAAGACTTGACGGAAAGATTACCTGAAATCAATCCTGAACTGGCAAACGAAGTAAAGGAAATCCTGGATTATCATAAATCGATCCGCCATCTGCGCGGCGGTGAAGCCACTAAAATGAAATACAAAAAAGAGGAAATGGAAGAAGAGCCAGTTAAATGAAAAGAATTAAAAAGCGCCGATAAAGGCGTCAAAGGCTAAAGACTGCCGTTATTAGCTGTACCATGGCAATTTTTCTTTTGCTGTACATGATGAACCTTCATGCGGCTCCGGGGGCTAAAAGATCATAAGCTGTTTCCATGGCCTGAACCAAGGCTTTGCTCTATGGATTTAAGCCCCTTCCTAAGTCGCCTGCATCTATTTCCCCATTTCGACAAAAACCCTCAAAAAGTCTCACAAAATCTGTCAAAATGTTACTGCTTTCACAAGGAATGTGTTAAAATATAAAATTAGGATAGGACTTGGTTCGTAAAGACTAGGACTCCTAAAGAGAACGCCGGGCAAAATCATTTCTTTTTAAAAAGAACTGATTTTTTTTGCGCGGCTTAAACTGCTGTTACGAATAATGACTTGAACATCTAACTAAAAAATTAATAAGCGAAGTTCGCTTTAAGAATGCCTAAATAGAGAGAGCCTTCAAAGGTGCGGACAGAAGCTGGCCATTTTGCAAGGAGGAAAAAAAGAAATGTTTGCTAGGGATATTGGGATTGATTTAGGAACTGCCAACGTGCTAATCCACGTTAAAGGTCGCGGAATTGTGCTGAATGAACCATCTGTAGTAGCGATTGATAAAAATACAAACAAAGTACTGGCCGTAGGAGAAGAGGCACGCCGCATGGTCGGACGTACGCCAGGGAACATTGTGGCAATCCGCCCGCTAAAAGACGGGGTTATTGCCGACTTTGATGTGACAGAAGCGATGCTGAAGCATTTTATCAACAAACTGAATGTTAAAGGTTTCTTATCAAAGCCGCGCATTTTGATTTGCTGCCCGACAAATGTTACAGGTGTTGAGCAGAAGGCGATTAGGGAAGCTGCTGAAAAAAGCGGCGGCAAAAAGGTATATCTTGAAGAAGAACCAAAGGTTGCGGCAATCGGAGCCGGCATGGATATCTTCCAGCCGAGCGGAAACATGGTTGTCGATATCGGAGGCGGTACAACAGACGTGGCGGTTTTATCAATGGGAGACATTGTTACATCTTCATCCATAAAGATGGCCGGAGATAAATTCGACAACGAAATCCTTCAATATATTAAAAAAGAGTACAAGCTTCTAATCGGTGAAAGAACGGCCGAAAATATTAAAGTAACCATTGGGACGGTTTTTCCTGGCGGCAAAAATGAGGAAATGGAAATCCGCGGCCGTGACATGGTGTCAGGTCTTCCAAGAACAATTACAGTTCGTTCCGATGAAGTTCAGGGTGCTCTGGCTGAATCCGTTGAAGTCATCGTACAGGCTGCTAAAAGCGTGCTTGAACGCACTCCGCCTGAACTGTCTGCAGACATCATTGACCGCGGGGTTATTTTGACAGGAGGCGGCGCCCTTCTTCACGGAATCGACCAGCTTCTGGCTGAAGAGCTGAAAGTACCTGTCTTAATAGCCGAAAACCCGATGGACTGCGTTGCTGTTGGAACTGGCATCATGCTTGATAATATTGATAAGCTTCCGAAGAAAAAGCTTATATAATCGTGAGGAACCCGTCTTTTGGCGGGTTTTTCTTTTTGCAACAGCTCAAACGCTGTTTGGAGCGAAGTGACCGATAAATTGAAAAAGTGGCCGGTAATATCCAAATCAGACCGATATCCGCGAAAAATGTTCCGATAAAAATGAATTCTGACCGATAAACTAGCCAAACAGACCGATATCTGAAAAATAAATAGTGTAGTTATCTTTTATAAACTTTCTCCCATTCCAGCCGATTAAAAAAAGGTACAGCTTTTTTCAAAATCTGACTCAATTCTTCAAATTTTTAATGTTTATTGTCGGAAAGTTTCTTATAATAGAGGTAAATAGATCTTCGGAATGGCAATTTAGAGGTGATTAAAGATGTTTAGAGGTTTCTACACGGCTGCTTCCGGTATGCTGGCGCAGCAGCGGAGGACAGAAGTACTGACAAATAATATGGCCAATGCCAATACGCCAGGCTTTAAAGCAGATCAGACGAGCCTGAGAGCTTTTCCGGAGATGCTTCTGCAGCTTATGGGCCAGCAGACAGTTCCAACCGAGAAAGGCCTTAATCTTCCCTTAAATCAGGAAGTGGGCAGCCTTAATACAGGGGTCTATATGCAGGAGACAATTCCGTCTTTCATGCAGGGAGATATGAAGGAAACTGGTCTGAATACGGACCTGGCCATGCTTGATCTTAATCTGCCTGTTAATCCGGATACCGGCTTAAGAGGGTCCGTCTTTTATACAGCAGCAGGTATTGATGGCGAGCCGCGCTATACCAGGAATGGGAATTTTACCATTGACGGCGGGGGCTACTTAACGACAGCAAGCGGATTATATATTCTGGATGATGCGGGTGAACGGATTCAGCTTTCAAGTGACCGGTTTACAGTGAGTGAAGATGGTGTGATTACAGGAGAAGCAGGTGAAACAGCGAGATTGGGCATTATGTATGCACAAAATCCTGAAAGCCTGCGTAAAGAGGGTGACGGACTGTTTGCAGTGACAGAAGAGAGCGTCCTTGAAAATGCCTATAATGCACAGAATGTCCAATTCAAGCTGCAGCAGGGCTATTTGGAGCGTTCCAATGTAGATGCTTCCCGGACGATGACTGATATGATGACCGCCTATCGCTCATTTGAAGCAAACCAAAAGGTCCTTCAGGCTTATGACCGCAGTATGGAGAAAGCCGCAAATGAAATCGGACGGATCGGGTAATGTCCAGCGGCAGACCCGCTAAGGGGGAAAAACAATGAATAGAACCATGATCACGGCAACGAATACCCTGGCCCAGCTGCAGAAGCAAATGGATATTGTCAGCCATAATGTGGCAAACATTGATACAGCGGGCTATAAAAGAAGAGAAGCCAATTTTACCGATTTGCTTTTTCAGCAGTTCAATAATCAGCGGAATGCGAATGCGGAGACAGCAAGACTAACACCTGCAGGCATCAGGCAAGGAGTAGGCGCAAAGCTGGCGCAGTCCCAAATCGTCATGAAGCAGGGTGCTTTAAAGGCAACCGAACGGCCGCTTGATCTTGCCCTCACAAAGGAAGGGCAGTATTTCCGAGTGCTCGAGCAGACAGAAGACGGAGCAGCTGTGCGTTTTACCAGAGCGGGTGCCTTTTATTTAACTCCGGTTTCGGAGAATGAGACCATGCTTGTGACAGGTGACGGACTTCCTGTTCTTGATGAAATAATTCGATTATAATAAATGGACAAGCTAAAAATTTTAAAGTGACCGAAACAGGGAGCTTTTTGGCAGAAGAAGCCAATGGTTCCATCCAGGAATTCAATCTTGGAGTGGTTCTGATAAACAAGCCTCAATTCCTGGAGCAAAAAGGGGATAATCTTCTTGGCCTTCCTGATGGAGCTGACGGCGATGGGATCTTTACTGAGCTGAATGGTGCGCTCCGCGGCCAGATAGGAATGGCCCAGGGCTCCCTTGAACAATCCAATGTGGATATGTCCAAGGAAATGACAGATTTGATTAACCTGCAGCGGGCATATCAGTTTCAGTCAAGATCTGTCTCCATGGCTGATCAAATGATGGGGCTGATCAACGGAATACGTTAGGTAAAAGGGGAAATAAAATGTCAGTAAACAACAGTAATCAAGAAGCAGTCAAGACGCGTGAACAACTGAAGAAAGAACGCAGCAAAGAAGAATCACCGCGTAAAGGGCGGGTTCGCATTCGCCTCATTCCGATCTGGCTTCGGATTATTATTGTCGTGCTTTTAATTTTCCTGAGCGTTACGGCCGGAGCCGCAGTCGGATATGGAGTCATCGGCGGCGGGGAAGTAAAAGATATTTTTACAA
>ERZ1023203.111-NODE-111-length-14858-cov-5.120584_pt1 | contig 14858 bp, 12 predicted proteins | sample MGYA00380444_ERZ1023203 | MGnify/ENA primary metagenome ERZ1023203 (study PRJEB33173, sample SAMEA4830386) | metagenome | study: EMG produced TPA metagenomics assembly of the PRJEB25223 data set... | reverse complement strand
CTGATGTTATATCAGGCACGCTTAAAACGATCATGGGCTTTCTTATCCTCAATGGAGGAGCAAGCATCTTAATAGGCTCACTTGATATTTTCGGAAAAATGTTTGAAAAAGCCTTTCATATTCAGGGCGTTATTCCGAACAACGAAGCCATCGTTGCGATAGCCCAGCAGACATTTGGGAAAGAAACCGCGATGATCATGCTTTTCGGGATGGTCATGAACATTTTAATTGCCCGTTTTACACCGTTTAAATATATTTTCCTTACAGGACATCATACTTTATTCATGGCCTGCCTGATCTCAGCTGTATTTGCAACCGGCGGTGTGACAGGGCTTCCGCTGATCATTATCGGGTCTATTATTCTGGGATTATTAATGGTATTCATGCCTGCACTTGTCCAGCCGTATGTACGCGAGATCACTGGCAATGACAGCATAGCGGTCGGCCACTTTGGATCTTTCGGCTACTTTGTTTCCGGCTTTATTGGAAAGCGTGTAGGGGATAAATCCAAATCGACGGAGGATATCAAAGTGCCAAAATCACTTGGATTCCTGCGCGATACTTCGGTTGCGATGTCTCTGACAATGACGATTCTCTTCCTGGTTGTGGCGCCGATCGCCGGAAAAGGCTATGTAGAATCTGAATTGAGCGGCGGAGTTAACTTCCTTGTATTCTCGCTCATGCAGGCCATTACCTTTGCAGCTGGTGTATACGTGGTCCTTGCCGGTGTGCGGATGCTGATTGCAGAAATCGTTCCAGCTTTTAAAGGAATCGCTGATAAGGTGGTAAAAGATGCGAAGCCTGCCCTTGATTGTCCGGCAGTGTTCCCTTTTGCTCCAAATGCAGTTATTATCGGATTCCTATTCAGCTTCGTAGCTGGCTTGCTTTCGATGTTCCTTCTTCCATTATTCGGCCTGAAAATAATTGTGCCAGGCCTGATTCCGCACTTCTTCACAGGTGCGGCGGCAGGGGTATTCGGAAATGCAACTGGGGGCAGACGTGGAGCGATGATCGGTTCATTTGCCAACGGTCTATTAATCTCTTTCCTTCCGGCCTTATTGCTTCCGGTTCTTGGGTCACTTGGATTTGAAGGAACTACCTTTGGAGACTCGGACTTTGGGGTAGTAGGGATTCTATTGAGCTTCCTTATTAAACTATTTTCTTAATTTATAACCTTTTGGGGACTTCACTTAGATGTGAGGTCCCCTTTTGGTATTTCGACAAAATTCGGGTGGTACCTGTCACTAGGAAATTTCTCCAATTAAATGATAATATAGTAACAGGGAGGGTGATTTATGAGAAAGGTTCTATATTTTGTTTTTACTGTCCTGGTTTTGGCCGCTTTGAGCGGATGCAATAAGGAAATTAAGCCGCAGGATCGCTTTTCGCAGTATGTGGAGCACTGGAATAAGCAGGAGTTTGAGAAGATGTATGAATTCCTGTCGAAGGATGCAAAGCAGTCGATCAGTAAAAAGGATTTTGCAGCCCGTTATGAAAAGGTTTATAAGGATTTAGAGATAAATAATCTGAAGGTGGCATACAAGCCGGATATGGAAAAGGAATATAAAAAAGAAGAAAATGCAAGTTTCCCTTTTTCAGCAAGTATGGATAGTGCAGCCGGCAAGATAGAATTTACCCATGATGCCAAGCTTGTGAAGGAAGAAAAGGAAGAGGAAGACAATTGGTTTGTTGCCTGGGATACGACTTATATTTTCCCGGAGCTGGGGCAGGAGGATAAAATCAGTTATTCAACTGTTCCGGCGCAGCGCGGGGATATTGTCGACCGGACAGGTGACCCGCTTGCTTTAAATGGCACCCTATACGAAATTGGTGTTGTTCCAGAACAAATGGGTGATCAAAAGGAGCAGACTATCAAAGGTTTGTCTTCAGCCCTGGGAATGTCAGAAGAGCAGATTAATAAAAGCCTGAATGCCAGCTGGGTGCAGCCGGGCTACTTTGTGCCTATTAAAAAGGTATCCCCGGATGATCAGGCAACGCTCAGCAAGGTCTTTGCGCTAAAAGGCGTGCTGAAACAGGATGTAAAAGGCAGAGTTTACCCTATGGGTGAATCAGCAGCCCATCTAATCGGTTATGTTGGACAAATTACAGCAGATGAAATGAAAGAGCGTGAAGGTTATTCAAGCACTGATATAATTGGAAAAAGAGGACTTGAACAGGTCCTGGAGGAGCGTTTGAAGGGTTCGAACGGAATCAAAATCGGCATCCAAAAGAAAGACGGTTCTGAAGTGGTTCTCGCTGAAAAGCCGGTAGAGAATGGTGAAACTATTCAGCTTACCATCGACATGAACCTGCAGAGGTCACTCTACACAGAGCTGGGAGGAAAGCCGGGAACCGCAGCAGCGATTGATCCGGTTACCGGAAATACGCTGGCTCTCGTCAGTAGCCCGAGCTTTGACCCGAACCAGGCATCACTTGGATTTACCGCGGATGAGTGGAGGGCAATTGAAGGCAATAAGGACATGCCGCTTCTGACGCGATTTAAGCAAACCTATGCGCCGGGTTCAGTGATGAAGCCGCTGACAGGGGCAGTCGGACTGACAGAAGGGACACTAACACTTGATGAAACGATTAAGGTCAGCGGCCTCCAATGGCAGAAGGACAGTTCATGGGGCGGCTATAAAGTCACCCGTGTCAAAGATCCGGGCGGGCCGGTTAACTTTGAAAAAGCAATGATGTATTCGGATAATATCTATTTTGCCCAGCAGGCGCTTGAACTGGGAAAAGAAAAGTTTTCAGCTGGACTTAAGAAGTTCGCGTTTGAAGAGGAAATTCCATACGCATTCCCTCTTGAACAATCCAAGATTGGCGGCCTGGACACAGAAATCCTGCTGGCTGATTCCGGCTATGGCCAGGGCCAGGTGGAAATGAGCATTGTCCATCTTGCTGCTTCATATACACCTTTTATCAATAAAGGCTCCATGATCAAGCCTGTTCTCCTGGAAGAAGAGGAAAAAGGACAGGTGCTGAAAGAAGGCGTGATGAGCGAAGAAACTGCGAATACGGTGGCAGCCGCAATGGCTAAAGTCATTCAGGATCCCAGCGGAACCGGCCGTACGGCTTATATGAAAGATTACCCGCTGGCTGGGAAAACCGGAACCGCCGAGCTGAAGAAAAGTGCGGATGAAAAAGGCCAGGAGAATGGTCTGTTCGTTGCCTACAATCCGCAGTCTCCTAAGCTGCTCATTGCGATGATGATGGAGGGCGTTGAAAACAGCGGCGGATCGAAAGTGGTGGTGGAGAAAGTGAAGAAGGTATTTGAGGAGCATAAAGGGCGGTTTTAATAACCAATTAAAGAAGTAAAGAAAGTGTCTGTACCCTGATAGAGTACAGACACTTTTTTGTGGCCTGGGTGGATTGAATAACATATACCATCGAACTATAAAGAGCTTTGTATAGCAAAATAAAGTAATCCGAACGCATAATTCCGGCTCATTTTAAACGGGACCCCAATTTATCAGTACCCCAATACTAAGCATGGCAACAGCGATGACACACCAAATCAGAAAGAGGGGCATCATCCATTTTGCCCATTTGATCCAAGGTACCCCGGCTACGGCAAGGCTGGCCATGAGTGGACCGGATGTCGGAAAGATACTATTAGTGAATCCATCTCCAAACTGGTAGGCTTGGACCGCAACTTGACGAGTGATGCCAATCATATCTGCCAAAGGTGCCAGGATTGGCATGGATATCATTGCTTGCCCGCTTCCGGATGGAACAAGGAAATTTAGAAGAGCATTGGATACAAACATGCCAATTGTCGCCAGTATGGGAGATAATCCTTCCAGAGGAATAGACAGAGCGTGAACAAATGTATCCAGGATGCTGGCGTTTTCCATGACGATAAGAATGGCTCTGGCAACGCCAATAATTAAAGCGCCGTATACAAGCTTTTGGCAGCCTTCCAAAAAGGTTAATGCAACTTGATTATAGTTCATACCCGCAATAACACCTGAAATAAGTCCAATAATAATAAAAAAGGCAGCCATGTGATCAATAGTCCATTTAAATTGAATGGTGGCAAAAATAAAAAATAGCAGTGAGAACCCTGCAAAGCTGAGAATCAGTTTATGCCGGGCTGTAAAAGGGGCTTCAAGGTTATCGTCTAAAGAGGATGTTTCAATGGATACTCCGACCAGGCTTTTAGATGGATCTGCAAGGACCTTTTTGGCATATCGCCAGGTGTAGAGAATGGTTACACCCACAATCACAGCAAATGCTATAAGCCGTAGGGCCATTCCGGAGAATAAGGGGATATCGGCAATCGATTGCGCGATGCCAACTGTATAAGGATTCAGGAACCCGACATTAAAGCCGGCAAAGGTAGCCCCGAAAGTAATGGAAACTGCCACAAGCGCATCAAGCTTGAGAGCACGTGTGATAATAAGTCCGATGGCGACAAAAGGGATAACCGAATTGGCTACTGCCCCAACGGCTCCTCCCAATGCAAATAAGATAGATACAATAGCAATAAGCCAAAACTCTTTTCCCTGTGTCTTAGTAACGGCACGCAAAATGCCTGCTTTAATAGCGCCTGACCGTTCCACGACCTCAAAGGCTCCGCCTGCAAATAGAACAAGGAAAATCAGCCCTCCAGACTGAACCATTCCTTCCTGAAGTGCCAGGAATATATCCATAAAGCCAGTTGGATTGCCCTCTGTTTCTCCATATGTACCTGGTATGACTCGTTCTACCTCATCGACTAGTTCTCTTTCGAATGCTCCTGCCGGCACGAAGTATGTAGCTGCCACTGCCATTAATAAAACAGCGAAGAGGATGACATAAGTATCCGGCATCTCCCATTTTCTTTGCTGATTAGTTTCTAATCCTGTTTCTTGCGTCGTCTGTGGTTTCAATATTCTTAAATCCCTCCATTCGTTTTTTTCCTTTATACAATTACAGTATTACCATGTAAAAGGAAGTTGCTGTCTATTATAAAGTTATATATATAATATTTCAAATTGTTAGAATTTATTGGGTTAATCCTATTGTAAATTTCAAACAAAAAGGCTCTGCATTTCTTCTATTAAATGAAACACTGCCGGTGTTAGATTTCGATTTTTCCAAAAGGCAATATAAACAGGCCTTTGGAGAAACCCTGAATTAATAGAGCGGGTCACTAGATTTGGATTGGAGTAATATTTAACATAGCTTTCCGGAAGGATAGCAATTCCAAGGCCGTGTTCAACCAGGCTGCAGGCTGTTTCTAAACGCTCAATTTCATATTTAATAGTTGGAGTAAGATTTTCATGATGAAATGCATTTAAAACATCATCTCTCGTCTGGAAGCCGGCTGTGCTGATAATAAAATCGTGTTCCGTAAGGTCCTTCAATGATATGGAAACCTGATCATTAAGCTTGTCATCTTTATGCATGACCAAGAGCAGTTTTTCAATATAAATGGGAATAACCTCTATTTCATTGTTATGAATCAGCTGGTTTGTGATTGTAATATGCACATCATAATTGGAAAGAGACTCTATAACCTGTTTGTGGCCAAGCAGTTCTTTAAAATGTATTTCTATATTAGGATACCTTTTCTTAAATTGTTTTATTGTTTTTGGTAGCCAGTATTTAGAAGACTCAATCAATCCGATTGAGATCATGCCGCTTCCTGTTTGTCTAATTTCCTCGAGATCCTTTAACATATACTCATGCCTTTTGATAAGATCCATGGCACGTGTATAGAAGATTTCTCCTGATTCGGTAAGAGTGAGGCTTCTCGTGTTCCTTTCCAAAAGCTGAATCCCAATTTCATTTTCTAATTTCATAATGCTGCTGCTTAAAGAAGGCTGGGAAATATGAAGTATTCCAGCTGCTTTAGAGAAATTTTTTTCCTGTACCACGGTGGTAAAATAACGAAGCTGCCGAAGATCCAATTGTATACACCTCTCATTTATAGCTAAAAACTATTAATATATATAAATTTGGTATTGGTAATTATATATTAACTTAAATATACTTTTTATAGGATAAAAATTCAGAATTAATAAATAGCAGGAGGAATTATGTATATTAAGCCTTCGGGAAATCATTGGTGCGGAAGAATTGATAGTGAAACAGACCCGCTAAGTTATCGGGTTCATCAGCAGGTAAAGTTGCTGGACCTAACTGCTGAAATTAAGGAAGCGGGAACTGGCAAATCGTTTGGCCTAATTGGCTTTAAGTGTGATGAAGGAGTCAGAAGGAATCAGGGCAGGAGAGGAGCGGCAAAAGCACCGGAAGAAGTTAGGCGGGCTATGGCAAAACTCCCCTGGCACCTGCCGATGAATGCAAAAGTGTTTGATGCAGGAGATATTGAATGTGTTGGGGAAAACATGGAAGAGACTTAGGAAGTTGGTGGGTGGGAAGAGGGAGGTGATTCAGGCGGGGGGCGAAAAAGCCAAGAGCCTCCGATTAAAAAAAGGAGTAACTCCTTTTATTATAGGCGGCGGACATGAGACCTTTTATGGCCACTATCTCGGGGTCAGGGAGTACTTAGGAACTGATGCGCGTATTGGAATCATTAATATTGATGCACATTTTGATATGAGGCAGTACGAGCAGCAGCCTTCCTCCGGTACGATGTTTAAGCAGATTTTGGATCAGGATCAAAATTGCGGATACTTAGCCGCTGGCATTCAAAAGCTGGGAAACACGGCAGCCTTATTTGAGACAGCCCGCAAGTATAATGTAAGTTACATAGTGGAGGAGCAGCTGTCAGCCCCAGATCCTTCTGGTGTCTTAAAGCAGCTGGATGATTTTGCTGCAAAATATGACAATCTTATTCTCACTTTATGTACAGATGTCATTAATTCTTCTTTTGCTCCTGGAGTAAGTGCGCCTTCCCCATTTGGACTTGAACCGAAAAAAGTGCGGGAGTTAATAAGGTATATTGTTTCAAAGGAGAAAACGATTTCCTTTGATGTGTGTGAAGTAAATCCTGATTTTGATAATGGAAATAAAACAATTGCATTAGCAGCACATTTCATAAAGGAAGGACTAATGAATTTTCATAAATAATCTAGGGGGTATAATATGGACTTGGCATTAAATAATGTTACCACCATCTTTTTGGCGGTTGCTTTACTCATAGGCGGAGGATTCCTGGTTAATAAAGTTTCATTTTTAAAACGGTTTTGCATTCCTGCACCAGTGGTTGGCGGTTTGTTATTTGCTATTCTAGTAACAATATTAAAACAGACAGGTCTTATAACAATAACATTGGATACTTCACTGCAAGGTTTATTCATGCTGGCATTCTTCACGACGGTCGGGCTGGGAGCGAGCTTTCAATTGGTAAAGCTCGGCGGGAAACTGCTGGTTATATATTGGCTTGCATGCGGAGTATTGGCATTATGCCAGAGTGTAATTGGAATTTCTCTGGCCAGTGTTCTGGGGCTTGACCCTTTATTAGGAGTAATGGTCGGTGCTGTGTCCATGGAAGGGGGGCATGGAGCTGCCACTGCATTTGGCGGAACCATTGAGGAATTGGGAGTAAACTCTGCTCTTTCAGTGGGCCTTGCAGCAGCTACATTTGGGTTAATTGCTGGAGGCTTAGTCGGAGGACCTACAGTTAAATATCTTATTACGAAGTACAAGTTGAATCCATCAGAAGCTGATGCATCAGTAGAGGCGGCAGCGGCTAATGAAGACACAATGGGGAAATCTGCCTTTGACTTCAATTCCCAACAATTTATGGTACAGATCTTAATCATAACTTTTTGTATGGCTGCCGGTTCCTATTTGGGTGAGCTATTCTCCAGCGTTACAGGCTTTGTACTCCCCAGCTATGTTGGAGCAATGTTTGTAGCAGTTATAGTCAGAAACATTCTGGATAGCTTTAATAAAAGCATTGTGGATATGAAGAGTATTAGCTTAATTGGCGATGTAACTCTTGGCATTTTCCTTTCCATGGCATTAATGAGCATTAAGCTTTGGGAAGTGGCGGGTTTAGCACTTCCAATGTTAATTATTGTGTTAATCCAAGTTGTATTCATTGTGGCTGCAGGAGTATTTGTTCTATTTAAGTTACTGGGGAAAGATTATGATGCTGCTGTTATGGTGGGAGGCTTCACTGGTCATGGCCTTGGAGCCACTCCGAATGCAATGGCCAATATGGGTGCCATTACTGAACGCTTTGGTCCATCCCCAAAAGCCTTTCTAATTGTGCCAATTGTTGGAGCGTTCCTTATCGATGTATTCGCCATGCCTATCATTATTACAAGCATTAATTTATTAAAATAATAAAAACTGGGGGCTGAAGCAAATTCAGCTCCTAGTTTATTTTTTCGACAAAAATTGAAGGAATATAAAAGATATAATTTTGGAAAAATTCACATATAATTTACCGCATAAAAGCGTAAAAGGTGTTATAATTGCCTGTATATTCTAATAATTTTATTAAAATAAAGGGGGATTTAGAGAGATGAGAAAGAGATTTTTGTGGATAGTGCCAATGCTGGTACTGAGTCTGATTTTGTCAGCTTGCGGAGGCGGTGGTTCCAGTTCGGCCGGAGCTGATGGCGAATCAGCAGAAAAAGATGATAGAAAAACATTTAGTTTGAAAGCGGGCCACTCTTTAACAGAGGATCATCCGTATCATATTGGATTAATGGAGCTTGCTAAGAATGTCGAGAAGCGCACGGAAGGCAAGGTAAAGATTGAAGTGTTCCCTCTGTCACAGCTTGGAGCAGAGAGAGAACTGACTGAGGCCCTTACCCTTGGAACGGCTGATATGTCTGTTTCATCCACAGCACCAATTGCAAACTTCTATCCGGAAATTGGTATCGTGGACATGCCTTTTTTATTTGAATCACGTGAACACGCTTACAAGATTCTGGATGGGGAAATCGGGCAGGAGCTTTTAAAAGGGATGGAAGATGTAGGGATTGTTGGCCTGGCGTGGGGTGAAAATGGTTTCCGCCATATTACAAATGCCAAGAAGCCAATCAATAAGCCTGAAGATTTAAAAGGCTTAAAGATCCGTACGCAGGAGAATCCTATCCACCTTGACGCGTTTAATGCATTGGGTGCAAAGCCGACTCCAATGGCGTGGACTGAAGCATTAACAGCTCTTCAGCAAGGGGTGGTTGACGCTCAGGAAAACCCAATCGTCGTAGCTGATACGTACAAGCTTTATGAAGCAAACCAGAAATACATGACATTAACCGGCCACCTGTATTCACCGGCTGTAATTATGTTCAGTAAATCTGTATGGGATACGCTTCCAGCGGAATATCAAGATATCCTGCGGGAGGAATCGAAAAAGGCCGGTGACCAAATCCGTGATCTGATCACAAAGTCGGATGAAGAATCCTTAAAGGTTTTGAAAGAGCAGGGAATGGAAATCGTTGAGGAAGTGGACGTCACTCCTTTCCGCGAAGCCATCCAGCCTGTATATGAAAAATATGAATCCCAATTTGGCAAGGAAAAGCTTGACGCCATTTTAAACACAAAATAATAAAAGGAGAACTTGGCGAGTGCCGGATAAGAGATGCCGGCACAGACCAGGTTTTTTACACATAAGGGGAATCTATGGTGGTTAAAAAATTAGTAGATTCATTGAATGCTTTCATTAAATGGGTACTGATCCTTCTATTTTTCATTATGGTTATTGTGGTTTTCCTGCAGGTGCTTTTCCGGTTTGTGCTTGATCAGCCGCTTGCATGGACAGAGGAATTGTCACGCTATCTGCTAGTGTGGATCACCTTTTTGGGTGCGGGATATGCCGTTAGTGTCAAAGCGCATCCAAGCATCGAGCTGCTTTTTGAAAAAGCCAATCAAGCGGTGAGAAAAGTGATGCTGCTTTTATCGACAGTTTTAGTTGTGTTCTTCTTTTATCAGATAATCGTCAACTCATTCGTTTTTATCGAGCGAAGCATGATGCAGACCTCTCCGGCCCTGCAGCTGCCAATGGGGATTGTTTATACGGTCATACCGATTTCAAGTGTTTTATTTGTCATTAATCTGCTTTACATAACCGTTTCAGAATGGGGAAAGGAGGCGAGCAGCTGATGGCATGGCTATTATTCGGATTGCTGCTGGTGCTTTTCCTGATTAATGTTCCGGTTGCGGTCGCTCTAGGGCTCGCTTCCATGTTTGTGTTAATGATTCAGGACAATGTTCCATTAATGGTTATCGTGCAAAAGATGTTTACTTCAACTGATTCCTTTACACTCATGGCTGTTCCGTTTTTCATACTGGCTGGGAAGCTGATGGAATCTGGCGGGATTTCAAAGCGCTTAATTAATTTTTCCAGTACACTGGTTGGCAGCCTGCATGGCGGTTTGGCAATGGTATCGATTGTAACGTGTATGTTTTTCGCAGCTATTTCCGGATCTGCAGCGGCCACTACAGCTGCTGTCGGAAGCATTTTGATTCCGGCAATGGTGAAGCGCGGCTACGATAAGAGCTTTTCAACCGCTATTCAGGCTGCCGGCGGTACCATTGGAGTTATGATTCCGCCCAGTGTTCCGCTGATTTTATTCGGAGTTATCGCAGGGGCTTCAATAGGCGACCTGTTTATTGCAGGTATTATGCCAGGGATCTTCGTTGGGATTTCTCTTATTCTCGTAGCATATTTTATCTCTCGTAAAAGAGGCTACGGCAAGGAAGAAAAGAGCTCTTTGAAAGAAGTGGCTTCTGCTTTCAAGAGCGCAATTTTAGCTATTTTAATGCCGGTGATCATACTTGGCGGCATATACGGCGGTATTTTTACACCAACAGAAGGATCTGTTGTTGCCGTAGTGTATGGCTTAATCGTCGGTCTCTTAATCTATCGGGAAATCAAGTGGAAGGACCTGCCGGAAATTTTCATTTCCTCAGCCGTCACTTCCTCGGTTATATTATTCATCATTTCCTGTGCGTCAATCTTCGGATTCCTGTTAACCAGGGAGCAAATTCCTGCGCAGATCTCGGAAGGGATGCTCGGGATTACAACGAATTCTGTCATGATTTTAATCATTATTAATGTCATTCTCCTGATTGTCGGAACATTCCTGGAGACATCCGCCGCAATAGTTATCATGGCGCCAATTCTTGTGCCGATTGCATCAGCGGCTGGAATGGACCTGGTGCATTTCGGGGTCATCATGGTTGTCAACCTGGCGATTGGCATGATTACGCCGCCAGTCGGGATTAACCTGTTTGTTGCATCCAATATAGCCAAAATCAGACTGGAGCATATTGTCCGAGCGATTATGCCATTCATTATTGTGCTGATTATTGATGTCCTAATTTTAAGCTTTATGCCTTCCATCAGCTTATTTTTACTGGATAAATAATGGCGAAATAGAGGCAGTAATATTTGGAATAAATATAGATTGTGAAATGGAAGAGGTGCTTAGTTAATGGCAATACATCGTATAGCAGTACTGCCTGGTGACGGAATCGGACCTGAGGTCGTAAATGAAGCCGTTAAGGTATTAGGAATATTGAAAAATTTGGATCCTAACTTTGATCTGGAGTTTGAAACCTTTGACTGGGGCAGTGAGTACTATCTGCAGCATGGAAAAATGATGCCGGAAAACTCATTGGAAACGCTGAAAAGATATGATGCAATTCTTTTCGGTGCGATAGGAGATAAAAGGGTTCCGGACGATGTAACCGTCTGGGAACTGATCATGCCAATCCGGAAGCAATTCAGACAGTACATAAATTTGAGGCCGGTCAAAATGCTGAAGGGAGTGCCTTCCCGCTTTGTGGGAGAAGACATTGATTTTGTCATCGTCCGTGAAAATGCGGAGGGAGAATACTCCAATAGCGGCGGCCGGCTATATCCGGGGCTTGAAGAGGAAGTGGCGGTTCAGAACACGATTATTACGCGTACCGGGACAGCGAAAGCAGCGAAGTTCGCGTTTGAATACGCAAAAAAGCACGGAAAAAAATCCGTTACAAGTGCTACAAAGTCGAATGCGATCATCCATTCCATGAAGCTATGGGATGAGGCAGTTCGTACGGCAGCAGAAGAGTATCCTTCTATTAGTCTGGATAGTTATTATATTGATGCTCTGGCTGCTTACTTTGTTGCAAGGCCAGCGGACTTTGAAGTTGTGGTGGCTTCCAACTTGTTCGGCGATATTTTAAGCGACCTCGGATCTGCAGTAGTTGGCGGACTTGGTCTGTCTCCATCAGCCAACCTGAATCCGGAAGGAGACTTCCCATCGATGTTTGAGCCGGTTCATGGATCGGCACCTGATATTGCCGGACAAGGAATGGCTAACCCTATTGCGCAAATCTGGTCGGCAGCATTGATGCTGGAGCATCTTGGAAGAGCGGATCTGGCTGAGGCTATCATCGAAGCCGTTGAACAAGTTCTTCTTGAAGGCGCTGTGCGGACACCTGATTTAGGCGGAACTTCTACAACAAGTGAAATGGGATCTGCCATTAGCGAGGCTTTGCAGCAGAAACTACTAGTGAAAGAAGGCTTATAAAAATGAGATTACAAGATGAAGTATTTGTTGTTACCGGTGCAAAAGGCGGCATGGGTAAAGAAACGGTGAAACGTTTTTTGGAAGAAGGCGCCTATGTGGCAGCTGTCGATTTAAATGTAGACGGCATTGAAAAGACGGACCGTCTTCTGCCAGTTGCAGGTGATTTAACAAAGGAAGAAGATGTGGAAAGAATATTTTCAGAAGCAAATGAATCCTTCGGAAAAATCAGCGGTCTCGTCAATATTGCAGGCATTGCCCAGCCGGCAGCGCCAATTGAAGAAGTGACTTTGGCCGATTGGGAAAAAATCATGGGAGTCAACGCAACATCTCTGTTCCTCACATGCCGTGAAGCAGTCCCATATATGAAAAAACAGGGAGAGGGTGTCATTGTTAATATCGCATCAATCTCCATGGTGCGTCCACGGCCGGGCTTGAATGCCTATATCGCGTCTAAAGGGGCAGCGGTTTCTTTTTCCCAGGCACTCGCAATTGAGCTTGCTGAATATGGCATTCGCGTCAACGTTGTCAATCCAGGTCCGGCTGACACAGGGATGCTCGGCCAGTTTACGGCAAAGGATGCAGACATTGAAGCAACGAAGGATACCGTATTTAAAAAGAGTGTTCCATTAGGCAGGCTGATCCAGCCAATTGATATCGCGAATTCACTTGTTTACTTATGTTCAAATGAGTCTGCGATTGTGACAGGTTCTGTCCTGAATGTCGATGGAGGAAGGGGTATTTAATTGAGGGAAGCAACTGATGTACAGATCCAAGGCTGCTATATTGATGGGGAATGGCATGTTCCGGATAAAAACAAGTTAATAGAAGTGAAAAACCCGGCAGACGGTTCCATTCTGGCTTTGGTGCCGCGCGGGGGTCAGAAGGAAGTGGACCAGGCGGTCGAAGCGGCAAAAAAGGCATTTCGTTCGGAAGAGTGGAAGTCCCTGCAGGCTTATAACCGGGGAAGGCTGCTGTTTAAAGTCGCTGATATCATTCGCGGGAATAAGGACGAACTAGCCAGGCTGGAAACGCTGAATGTTGGAAAACCGCTTGCCCAGGCTGAAACAGACGTTGAAATTGCTGCCCGCTATTTTGAATTTTACGCAGGGGTGGCAGATAAAATCATGGGCGAAACAATTCCTGTAGAGCGGGGCATCATTGACTACACTGTGCGCGAACCGATAGGAGTTGCAGGCCACATAATTCCATGGAATTATCCTCTGCAAATTGCAGCACGAAGCATTGCGGTTTCGATTGCAACCGGCAATGCGGCGGTGTTGAAGCCGGCTGAGGATACGCCGCTATCCACTTTGAAACTCGTTGAATTAATGGAGAGTCTTAGTGTGCCGAAAGGGATTATTAATGTCGTAACAGGCTATGGCCATGAAGCTGGTGCCGCCTTATCCGCCCACCCTGGTGTGAACCATGTGACGTTCACGGGTTCTGTTGAAACCGGTAAGAGAGTCATGGAGACTGCCGCCCAAAATATCATACCAGTTACGCTGGAACTTGGGGGCAAATCACCGAATGTGGTTTTCGCTGACTGTGATGAAGAAAAAGCACTGGAATGGGTGCTGAAATCCATTGTTCAAAATGCAGGCCAGACCTGTTCCGCCGGCTCACGTCTGGTCATCGAAAAATCAATCAAGGATAAATTTGTGCAAAAGCTGGCAGCTGCGATGGAAAAGCTGACTATTGGGCAGGGGCTCGGCAATCCGGATTTGGGGCCGGTCTTAAATCAAAAGCAGTATGAACGGATTCAAGGATTCCTGCAGCTGGCTGAGGACGATGGAATTCGAGTGGCAACAGGAGGAAAACGCCAGCAGGTCGATGGCTGCGAATCAGGATACTACCTGCAGCCGACGATTTTTGACAATGTTCCGGCAGACCACTGCCTCGCCCAGGAGGAAATCTTCGGGCCGGTTCTCACGGTCACCACATTTGAAACCGAAGAAGAAGCCATCGAAATCGCCAACGGCACGCCATATGGCCTTGTGGCAGGCGTCTGGACAGAAAATGCCGGACGCGCCCACCGTGTTGCCAGCTTGCTGGAATGCGGCCAGGTCTTTATTAATCACTACGGAGCTGGCGGGGGCATCACTCAGCCATTTGGCGGGTACAAGCATAGCGGATTTGGCAGGGAAAAAGGATTGGAGGCTCTGCGTAATTATACGCAAGTGAAGAATGTTGCGCTGAAATATTAATCTGTTTTTTAAGGGTACGGACGAATCTCGTCTGTATCCTTTTTTTTCAGCATGATTGTAGAGGAGTTAACTTTCGGCAGGTAATGAGTCTTAAGAACTATTGTTAGTGGAATTTAATAAAAAATATTGAAATAACTAGAATAAAAGTCTTATTATTAAAGTAACAAAACTGGATAATCGGCAAACTTATTGAAAAGTAAGGACGCAAAGCCACGAGTCT
>ERZ1023203.110-NODE-110-length-14968-cov-5.461611_pt1 | contig 14968 bp, 11 predicted proteins | sample MGYA00380444_ERZ1023203 | MGnify/ENA primary metagenome ERZ1023203 (study PRJEB33173, sample SAMEA4830386) | metagenome | study: EMG produced TPA metagenomics assembly of the PRJEB25223 data set... | reverse complement strand
CTGATTGCGCTTTTAATTGCATTTGGTGTGAAGCTTCCTATATTCCCGCTGCACAGCTGGATGGTAAGGGTGCACGTACAAGCTCCGCCATCAATCGTCATGCTGCACGCTGGGGTGCTTTTGAAAATTGGGGCATTCGGCTTAATCCGCTTCGGCATGGGGATATTTCCTGAGCAATTCCAAAGCTTGGCTGTTTGGCTGGCTGTGCTCGGAGTCGTGAATTTACTGTATGGAGCGTTCCTGGCGTTTGTTCAGACCGACTTTAAAATGGTGCTTGCCTACTCTTCTATTTCCCACATGGGAATCGTTTTAATCGGGTTAGGCGCATTAAATGAGGCAGGAATCCAGGGGGCGATTTTCCAGGTTGTTTCTCACGGGTTAATCGCAGCGCTTTTATTCTTCCTTGTCGGTGTGTTTTATGAACGAGTTCAAACCTCCAATATTCAAAATCTCGGCGGTTTGGCAAAAGGGATGCCGATTACAGCAGGCTTCCTGCTTGCGGGGGCTATGGCTTCACTTGGTTTGCCTGGCATGTCAGGATTTGTAAGTGAATTTATGGCCTTCCTTGGCTTATTTAGAGAAATGCCGATTCTTGCTGCAGTCGGTACAATCGGAATCATTATGACAGCAGTTTACCTGCTTCGCGCGGTACTGGGCATCACTTACGGCAAAGCGCATAGAGACTTTGCCGGCGTTACGGATATGAAAAAGTTTGCCTGTCCTGGTCTTAGTCGGCTTAATTGTCCTGATTGGTGTTTATCCAAGTGTACTGAGTGAACCGCTGACATCAACACTTGAAACGATCATGCTGGGGATAGGAGGGTGATGAAGGATGGATCTCGAAACATTATTATCATATGAATGGGGCATTATGACGCCAGAGTTCATCATCCTTGGTGTTGCGACCGCTCTTTCACTAATGGATTTATTTATGCCGAAATCACAAAGCCGAAAAGTTCTCGGCTGGGTCGGCTTTACCGGCATTCTGGCAGCGCTTGTTTCCTTATTGGGCCTTATCGGACATGGCCCGGAATCCATTTTGCTTGATACGTTCAGGCTTGATTCCTTTGCAAAAGCTTTTAAGCTGCTGCTTTTGATTGGATCGGCAATGGTACTGCTGATTGCCATTGACTATGAGCCAAATGAAGGATTGGAAGAATTCAGGGGGGAATTTTTCTATCTCTTCATGGCTGCATTACTTGGAGCGATGATCATGTCTTCAAGCGGCGACTTAATTACCCTGTTTGTGGGACTTGAGCTGCTTTCCATCTCGTCCTACATTTTGGCAGGCATGAGAAAACGAAATCTGCATTCAAATGAATCTGCCATGAAATATGTGATAAATGGCAGTATCGCCACAGCGATCACTTTGTTTGGAATGAGTTATGTATACGGTTTAACTGGAACTACGAACTTAAAGGAAATGGCAGGATTATTGACATCCGTCTATAACGAGCAGCATATTTACCTGCTTGGCCTTGCGTTTTTTATGATTGTGGTGGGACTTTCTTTCAAATTGGCAGCAGCACCGTTCCATATGTGGGCGCCTGATGTGTACCAGGGCGCACCTACACCTGTAACAGCTTTTTTAAGTGTTGTTTCCAAAACAGCCGGGTTCATCATTATTATCCGCATCCTGTTCTCAATCTTTGCGAATGCACCATCCGGTGATGCACAGGGGCTGCCAATGATTCTTGCTCTCCAGGATTACATTGCCTTCCTGGCAGGAGCCACGATGATTATTGGGAACCTGATTGCGTTAAGGCAGCGAAATATCAAGCGTTTGTTTGCCTATTCCAGTATTGCTCAGGCTGGTTATCTGCTAGTCGTCATTGCGAGCATGTCACTGTTCATGTTTGATACACTCTGGTTCTATCTGGGAGCCTACTTATTTATGAACTTGGGTGCTTTTGCGATCATCCAGCATGTGACACATAAATCGGGATCTGAAGATATCAGTCAATTTGCGGGATTATACCGCCGGGCGCCGTTTCTGGCCATTGCCATGGCCATCTTCCTGTTGTCACTTGCGGGAATTCCGGGAACAGCCGGCTTTATTGGCAAACTGAATATCTTTATGGGTGCCTTAGTGCCGAATGAAGGCCATTATGTATTGGTATCGATTATGATTGCGACAACAGTCGTTTCATACTTCTATTACTTCGGCGTAATGGTGCAGATGTTCTTCAGGCCAGCAGCTGATACAGGAAAGGTTAAGATCCCAGCTGCATTAACAGCTGTTATCGGCATCAGCCTGGCAGCAACCATCCTGTTTGGAGTTGCACCAAATATTGCATTCGACTTCCTGCAGGGCAATTTCAACCAGTTTACTGATTTCTTTCAATAAAGTAGAAATCACTTTTTAAAATGGGAGTTTTAAAAAGCTGTACCAAAAAGGGGCCAAAAGGGGTATTTATAGGAGGGGGAATTTTCCCCTTCTTTTTGTTTGTCTCTATTTAAACTTCGTGTTTTTTCGACAATTCGATATAATGGACATATAATCTGCGAAAAACAAAGAAACTTAATTTTCAAAAAATAACCAGTTATGAAACTTACCTGATAGTATAAACGTCAAATGGTATTGTAGCGCACAAAACAGGTAAGCGACGTGGCAAACTTTTAAGGGAGGGAAGAAGATGATATCAGGATTTGGGCAGCAGGCACTTATCAGTATTATGTCTCATCTGGTGTTTATTGCACTGGCCTGGTGGGCGCTTCAGGCATTGCGATTTGAAACACTATTGCGGGCAAATCATGTTTTTCAGGCACGTGTATTATATGTTCTGCTTTCTATTGTGATTGGTTCAGCCGTAAGCAACTTCTTTCTCGACTATCTTCTATGGTCCCAGCAGCTGCCGCTTATACTGCAGAATATTACCTTTCTTTAGGTGATGCATTTGATGGCCATATTTTTTATAAATATAGGTCTTCATACATGTTTTCTTTTTGAAGATTATTGAGTAAAATCTTTTTGTTGCTTGTTTTCCTGCATACATACTATCTTGTGAAATGGTTTTCAAAGTATGCAAAAAAGGGCAGGAATAGCAATGGAATTAACAGTGATTTTGCTGCCTTTTCAGTTTGTCAAAAAGTGACGACAATTCCCAAGTATGCTCACTCTATCCTTGGTAACAATGGTACTAAGGGGAGGAGTTTACAGATGAAAAAATCATTCATTACATTATCCATTATTGCCATTATTGGTTTCATGATGATAATCATTGGGAATAAGACGACTGTAGCCAAAGGGGAGCTTGACCTGTTAACGATGGCCTCGGTTTTACAGGGCGAGAATATTTTAATCAAAGATTGGACTTTGCATGCGAGAGAAAAAATGGAAAATCTTCAAACCCTTCGGGAAGTGAAAGCATTCACCGATGAATTGCAGGCGAAATATCCTGATTGGGAATGGAGCTTTCAAAGATCAGAAAAGTCTTGGGAAGCAGAAGCTATTATTATGAAAACAGATACTCAGTCAGAAGCAGTAAAAGTTTTATCGACCCCCACAAAAGGTCAAGTTCAGACGTATGTGATTTATGAGGCCAAAGGTCAGGGGTGGAAGAAAGAACAAAGCGAACTGGCTGCAGAACTGAATAGTAAGATTTCTGACATTTTTCGAGGAAATGCCACAATTTTCTCTTGTATCCAGGGTGAATTCAATGATAAGATTAATAAGTCTTTGCCTGATACTGCAACTCAATTGCTGGAAGCTTTTAATGCAACAGAAATAGAAGCACTAGAAGAGGACCAATTTATTTCAGCATCAGCAAATTCACCGCTTTTTGGTGAATTCATTGAGACAAATGGCAATAAAATGAACATGCAGCTTGGATTACGGACACAAGGAATGGGCGCCAAGACAAACATAGTTATTGGCACACCCATCATTACGATTGAATATTAATATAGAGAAAATGGACGCGGAGGGGAATACACTTTGGATAAAATCATCGTCCGCGGCGGAAATAGGTTAAGCGGTACTGTCAAAGTAGAAGGAGCAAAAAACGCTGTCTTACCGGTTATCGCCGCAACACTGTTAGCAAGTGATGGCAAAAGCGTAATTCGTGATGTCCCAACACTCTCCGATGTATATACTATTAATGAAGTATTACGCTATTTAAACGCCGAAGTGGAGTTTGAAAATAATACAGTAACAGTAAATGCATCTCGAGAGTTGAAGGTAGAAGCACCTTTTGAATATGTACGCAAAATGCGTGCTTCAGTTTTAGTCATGGGATCTTTATTAGCAAGAAATGGCCGTGCCCGTGTGGCATTGCCAGGGGGCTGCGCAATCGGTTCCCGCCCAATCGACCAGCATTTAAAAGGCTTTGAAGCGATGGGTGCGAAAGTAAAGGTTGGTAATGGCTTTATTGAAGCGGAAGCACCAGAAGGCCGCTTGCATGGAGCAAAAATATATCTAGATTTCCCTAGCGTTGGTGCTACGGAAAACATTATGATGGCTGCAACATTAGCCAAAGGCACAACGATTTTGGAAAACGTAGCAAAGGAACCGGAAATTGTAGACTTGGCTAACTTCCTCAATAAAATGGGTGCCAAGGTTAAAGGGGCAGGAACTGGCACGATTCGCATTGAAGGTGTGGACGTACTGTTTGGTGCAGAGCACAACATCATTCCTGACCGCATTGAAGCAGGTACATTCATGGTAGCAGCTGCCATTACAGGAGGAGACGTTCTTGTAAAGGGTGCTGTTCCTGAGCATTCCGCTTCTTTAATCGCCAAGATGGAAGAAATGGGTGTTACCTTCATTGAAGAAGCTGAAGGAATCCGTGTGCTGGGTCCAGATAAATTGAAGGCAGCTGATATTAAAACAATGCCTCACCCTGGCTTCCCGACAGACATGCAATCACAGATGATGGCCCTATTGCTTCACGCTCAGGGTACAAGTGTGATCACGGAAACTGTATTCGAAAACCGTTTCATGCATGTGGAGGAATTCCGCCGCATGAACGCTGATATTAAAATTGAAGGCCGTTCAGTCATTATGAACGGACCAAGCAATCTGCAGGGTGCAGAAGTAGCTGCTACTGATCTTCGTGCAGCAGCAGCCTTGATCCTGACTGGTTTGGTGGCAGATGGCGTAACACGCGTAACAGAGCTGAAGCATCTTGACCGCGGATACGTGAGTTTCCACGAAAAGCTTGCTGCACTTGGTGCAGATATCGAACGTGTGACAGAAGTGGAAGAAACACCTGTTAATAACAGCCTTGTTTCTGACATGAACGCATAAGTGATGCCAATCAAGGCGGCCATTGCGAGTCGTCAAAATAGTCGCCTTGCGCGCATTTCAAACTGAAACCGCAGAATCGAGCTGTCAGAGGACTGACAAATCGATTCTGCGGTTTTTAATTAATGATAAGAATAACTTTTGAACGTTGATAACTAACTGTCTAGCTCCAGCGCCTATCCCCTAGAGGTCACAAGCCGATCCTCCCAAAAAGGCAAAGAACGCCTTTCCGAGAGGATCGTCTTGTGCTTGTCGGGGGTGAGCTAGGCGCTTGCGCTTTTCTTATTGGCCGACTAGTAAGAAGGATTCATGGATAATTTTGAATATTTATACTAATATAATAGAAAAAAGATAGGATATAGTGAACAGCTGATGAAGATATAATGAAAAAAATCCTAAAGGTTTCTTTGAAGGTGAAAATTCTGGGATTGGTCCTCATGCTGATTATTTTTATCATCACGTCTTTATCTGGCTTATTTATTTATATGAAGCAGGCTGATGATGTGGTAAAGGCGAGGGAAATTTCTTTGGAAACGGCCAAGACCCTGTCTTATATGCCTGCCCTGCATGATTTCTTTCGGGATGGCGGCGGACATGAAGATATCAGTATATTGATGGACCAGATTAAATATCAATCCAAACCTATGACTGTATTTTTCCAGGGCCGTGATGGGAGGCTGATTGCTTCAACAGATGAAGAAGGCTTATATAGTAAGCTGAATAATGAGAATCTCGATAAAGCGCTTACTTATGGGAGCTATTACGTACTTCAAACAACAGAAAATGGCAGAAAGGTGCTAAAAGCGGTTGCCCCAGTTATGGTGGATTATGGACCTTATAAAAAAGTCGAGGGTACAGTCGTTGTCTTATATGAAATGGATGCGATATATCTTTCTATTTGGGGCGACATCGCAAAAATTCTAAAAGCTTCCGTCCTAATCTTAATTATAGGAATCATTGGAAGCTTCCTTCTGGCCAACAGCATTCGCAAAGATACACTCAATCTGGAGCCATATGAAATCGCGGCTTTGTATAGAGAAAGAAATGCTATTCTCCAATCGGTGAGAGAAGGGATCATTGCTGTGGATGAGCGAGGGTATATCACCATGATGAACTCGTCTGCACAGCAAATGCTGGATATTGAGGCACAGGCAGAAGGAAGGCCCCTATCTGAAGTAATTTGTTCCTCGGACATGTTAAAGATTCTTACTAACAGCGAAAAACAAAAGAATGTTGAAATTCAATACAAGGAAAAAATTATGATTGTCAACACTGAGCCTGTCTTTGAAGAAAATCAAAGAAAAGGGATGGTAGGCAGCTTTCGGGACAGGACAGAGATCAAGCATATGATTGATGCCCTATCAGAGGTTAGACAGTATTCCGATGACCTGAGAGCTCAAGCTCATGAGTTTACCAATAAGCTCTATGCCATTCTCGGCCTTCTGCAGCTGAATAAGAAGGAGGAAGCGATTGAGTTTATTAAGAATGAGGACCATATCCATTCGATAGAAGAAGATTTATTACTATCGAAAATACAGGATGAAAAAGTCCAGGCCATTCTATTAGGAAAAATGGCGCAGGCGTCGGAAAAGAAAATAAATTTTGTTATTGATCCAGAAAGCTCGCTGGAATCCCTTCCGGAAAAATTCAAGCTATCTTCCCTGATCATTATTTTGGGAAATCTCATTAATAATGCATTTGATGCCGTTGCAGAAAAAGAAGAAAAGATGGTTCATTTTTTTGTGACAGATATTGGAAATGACATTATTTTTGAAATCAATGACAATGGGAAGGGGATTAAGGATGAGGATAAGCCATTTATTTTTCAAACCGGTTTTTCTTCCAAGGGAAAACATAGGGGATATGGTCTTGGAAATGTAAACGATGAAGCACGATCATTAGGCGGAATGATTGAATTTGACAGTAATGAAGAAAATGGTACGGTGTTTACTGTCTACTTGCCAAAATGATTATCTCTTATAAAGGGGGAATTTGAGTGGGGTAATCAATGTTCTAATTGCTGAGGATGATTTCCGGATTGCGCAAATCCATGAAGAATTTCTATCAAGGGTTAAGGGCATGAAGCTAATCGGGAAGGCCTTAAATGCAAGGGAAACCATGAATCTATTGAACGTCCATCAAGTTGATTTGCTGCTGCTGGACATATATATGCCGGATAAATTGGGAACAGATCTGCTGCTGGAAATCCGTGAAAAGTTTCCCGCACTGGATGTTATTTTGATATCAGCTGCCAGAGAAAAAGAATATTTGCAGAAAGCTCTGAAGTTTGGCGTCCATAACTATTTGATTAAGCCGGTAACAATGGAGACTTTTGTAGGAACACTTGAGAAATATAGACATGATAAGCAGATCCTGGACTCATTAGTGGAAGTGAATCAGGATGCCATTGACCGGTTATTTGGAAGCCGCAAGGTGAAAGAAGATAAACTTGATTTGCCTGCGGGAATTGACTACCTTACCTTAAACAAAGTAAGCAAAATACTAAAGAAGGAAACGAAAGGCATGTCCGCTGACAAAGTTGGCGAAAAAATGGGTGCATCCAGGACTACGGCGAGAAGGTATCTGGAATACTTGGTAAGTGCCAATAAAGCGTATGTGGAGCAGGAGTATGGGATTGTAGGACGGCCGGAACGGAATTATTACATAAAAGAAGGATGAGGAAAAGTCCGAATGATCAGGGCTTTTTCTTTTTATAAATATGTGAACCTCTGAACATATGAACACAATGAACAAAATGCATATAAAGGTTTATATGGACAATTTTTTGAAAACGTTTACACAAAAGTGTTTAGAATTTATTATAAATTCAGAATTAATAACTTAAAAGGAGTGGAAACCGTGAAAAACCTTGGAATTTTAATATTAGCTGCATTTATGCTGGCAGCGTGTTCATCAGGTAAAGCATCGAACAGTGCAGATTACCCCTCGAAAAATATTGAGATTGTAGCCCCGGCATCTCCGGGTGGCGGCTGGGATTTAACTGCCCGTTCAGTACAGAAAATCTTAAAGGATAACAAACTTGTCAAAGGCAATGTAAATGTCATTAATAAGCCCGGAGGCGGGGGTGAGGTTGGCTGGAATTATCTGCATAGCAAAGACTCTCATAACCTGGCAGTTAACTCGAGTTTGCTTCTGACCAATAATTTGCTGGGGCAAAGCAAACTGACCCACAAAGATTTTACTCCTTTAGCCACACTGGCCACTGAATGGCAGGCAATTGCGGTATCTGTTGATTCTCCATATAAATCTATCAATGACTTAATGGATGAGATCAAGAAGGATCCAAAGTCTATTAAAATCGGAGTCGGCCCTGGCTTAGGGAATGATGACCATTTGGCTTTTGTGCAGGTTGCAGACATGAAAGGGATTACACCATCGGACTTGAATTTCCTTGTTTATGATGGAGGCGGGGGAGATGTCGTTACCGCTCTGATGGGGAACCATGTGGATGTTGTAACCACATCGTTATCAGAGGTAAAGGATCAGCATTTGGCTGGAAAGCTTAGAATCTTGACTGTATCCTCTGCTAAGACATTGGAAGAGCTCGAGGATGTGCCTACACTCCAGGAAGAAGGAATAGACATGGTCTTTCCACACTGGAGAGGAATTATGGGCCCGCCTGACATGACTGAAGAAGAAATAAACTATTGGGATGAGAAGTTAGCTGAGATGGTAAAAACGGATGAATGGAAGAAGCTGCTTGAGAATAATGACTGGGATGACTTCTATCAAAATAGTGAAGAAACGAAAAAGTTTTTTGATGAACAGGAGAAGTTATACAAAGATCTGATCAATGATTCTGGTCTGGTTAAGTAAGGGAGCGATTGCGATGAAAGCCGTAAAAATCGGAATGCCTGTGTTGATGATCATCATTGCCAGCGTCTTTTTAATCAGCTCTTTTGCCATTCCAAAGGCAAACCTCGGAAATCCAAACGGACCTTTATATTTTCCGGTCGGATTAAGCATTTTCATGCTGGTGCTTAGTGTTATCTACCTTTTTAATGAATTGAAAACCCTTCATGAACACAATGGAAAAATCCAGGGCCTTTTCCAGGGGAGGACACTGAAATTAATAGGGGTTACAATTGTGCTTGGAGTCCTTTACGCCTTTATCTTCGAGCCCTTTGGATTCCTGGCTTCAACCATTATATTCTTGGGATGTCTGCTGTTCTATGTGAATGGATGGAAGAAGTGGAAGGCTAATATCATTGTCACGGTTTTATTTTCGTTTATAACCTGGTACGGCTTTAGTGAATTGTTGGGTGTGAGTTTACCATAAATATGGAGGTGAGAAGATAGCATGGATGCTTTCTTACAAGGGTTCCAGATTGTTTTACAGCCGATGAATATCTTTTGGGTTGTAATTGGCGGATTTTTAGGCACGATTGTCGGCATGCTCCCTGGATTGGGGCCAGCAACAGCTGTTGCTGTATTAATCCCGATTACTTTTGGGATGGATCCGACAAGCGCGATTATTTTAATGGCTGCCATCTATTATGGTGCCATGTATGGCGGCTCAAGAAGTTCGATTCTCCTCAATACACCGGGAGATGGATCTGCAATCGCGGCCACCTTTGATGGATATCCGATGGCTCAAAAGGGACAGGCGGGAGAGGCAATGGCCATTTCCGCAGTGGCTTCCTTTATCGGCGGGGTATTGGCGGTCTTTGGTTTTATCTTTTTGGCAAAGCCGCTGGCAAACTTCGCTTTGAAATTTGGACCATCAGAATATTTCCTATTAATGCTTTTAACATTATCGGCGATTGTATCACTTTCAATCGGTAAAATGGTGAAAGGCTTCATCGCCATGGCTTTGGGTCTTCTGATCAGTACCATTGGAATTGACCCCCAGACGGGTGTGCACCGTTTTACAATGGATATTCCCCATTTAAGTGAAGGCATTGAATTCCTCATTGTTATAATCGGTGTTTATGCAGTAGGAGAAGTTTTTTATAACTTTTTAACGATTGATAAAGTAAAAAAAGAAAAGAAGAAGGTTGGCAGGATCTGGTTTACAAAAGATCAGTGGAAAAGATCGAAGTGGCCGATTCTTCGCAGTGCTCCATTAGGATTTATCGTCGGGGTGCTTCCTGGAGCAGGAGGTTCGATTGCTTCCATGATGAGCTATTCAACTGAGAAGCAGCTATCAAAGAAGCCTGAGGAATTTGGTGAAGGAGCAGTTGAAGGACTGGCAGCTCCGGAATCATCCAATAATGCTGCTTCTGTGGGGGCAATGATTCCGCTTTTGACCATGGGAATTCCGGGTTCAGGCACGACAGCGGTTATGCTGGGAGCTCTTATCATGCTGGGAGTGAGGCCAGGCCCCTTGCTTTTTGAAAACGACCCTGGAATGGTATGGGCCCTGATCAACAGCATGTTTATTGGAAATATCGCACTGGTCATCATCAATATTCTCCTTGTCGGCTTATTGGTGAAAATCCTGGATACACCAGCTAAGGTCCTGTATCCGCTTATCATCATGCTGGCGTTTATAGGCACGTACACGCTCAGCTATAGCACCGTTGACTATTTCCTTCTGCTTCTTTTTGGCGTAATTGGGCTTTTCATGAAAATAATGGACTTCCCAATTGCCCCGCTGGTGCTGGCAATTATTGTGGGCGGGGATATGGAGCAGAATTTCCGGATGGCCCTGACTTCATCTAACGGAAGCTTAAGTATTTTCTTCTCTTCTGGAATTTCAATCACACTGATCGTGCTGACTGTACTTTCTTTGTTCTATCCAATTGTGATCAATAAGTTCAAGAAGAAAAGCAGAAATGATGATAAAGAAGCTATCTCTGCTTAATATGAGTCCAGGAAAGTCCACCAGAATAATGGTGGATTTTCCTGTTTATCCTGAAGGAGAAACATAATGAAAAAGAAAATTCTACTGATGATAGCAATCGCGCTGTATCTGTTCTTTTTTATCCTCCCGATGCAATGGGATATAAAAGTACAGTCGCTCACCGCGCTTGTGATCATCCAGCTATTATGGGTCGGAAATGTATTTCCCCTGGCATACAGCTCACTATTAGTCATGCTGATGTTTTCCTTGCATTTTTTTACTTATGAAGAGGTGCTGGCCTATATCGCCTCTGATGTAGTCTGGCTGCTGGTTTCGACATTTATCATCTCAAGGGCCTTTATCGATACTGGTTTAGCCGACAGGCTTTCCTTAATGATTTTGAAATGCTCTCGCGGTGCGGGCAAGGTGCTTGTCTTCATCTCGTTTTTCCTTGTCTTCATTTTATCGGTCCTTGTCCCATCCAATGTTGGCAAAGCAAGCCTTCTGTCTTCCGTATTTGATAGTCTGATCAGAAGCTTAAAGTCAATGGACGAATCAAGTAATCTGGCCAAATCCTTATTTATCGGCATCACTTATCTTATTCCAATTACAGGTGCTTTTGTAGCTACAGGAGCAAGTTCTACGATCTATGCTTACAGTCTTTTGTCCGATAGCGGCCATCATATTGATTATCTGCAATGGACTCTTACTTTTGGAGTGCCAATCGCGATTTTTGCCGTGCTGCTCGGTCTGGCATTCATCATCATGTTTCCGCCGGAAAAAATAAACAAAGAACATTTGCTGTGTCTGCTTGAAGCCAAAATCAGTGAATTGGGAAAGATCAGTTCAAGAGAAAAGAAAATGCTTGCGATTATGGGCGTTACACTTGCTCTTTGGATCACACAAAGCATGCATGGATACTCAATTCCCCTCATTGGACTTTTGGGCGCTTGTCTGACCATATTCCCGGGAATCGGAGTCTGGGAATGGGAGCGGGCGAGAAAATCGATTAATTGGGATATCGTTCTGTTCTTTGCTTCTACGCTCATGGTCTCAGGAATGCTCTTAAGTACAGGCACCATCGATGTTCTGGTAAAGTATCTCACGCAATTCCTTGCCCTGAAGACTCCGTTTATGACTGCTTTGATCCTAGTTCTATTAACTTCATTGATGAGAATCATGTTTGTGAATGTCTTAGGTTTCCTCGCCATCATGCTTCCTTTAGTGATTTCACTTGGGGATGTACTAAGTGGCTTCCCGGCACTAAACCTGGTGAAGGCCGTGCTTTTGGCAGGTATTCCAGGCTTCTTCTTTATCACACAATCGCCTGTCCATTTAATCAGTTATTCATATGGCCATTTTAGTGAGAGAGATTTGCTTAAAGCGGGTGCTGTTTCATTCTTGATTTGGATCGGGGTTATTTTAGGAGCTTTCGCATTTTATTGGCAGGGATGAGACAGCTTGAAGAAAAAATGGCGTGCCCAATTTAACTGTGCACGCCATTATAGTTATTTAATTGTAGCCCTGGATTGGTTCACTGCGAAGGATGCGGCCTGAGTTCCGGCGACTTTTCCATAAACAGCGCCGGACATTAAGCCTGATCCACCCGGATAGTTTTTATAAAAGATTCCCCCAACCATCTCTCCTGCTGCAAAAAGCCCTGGAATGGGGGTCTGTTCTTTATTTAGTACTTCTCCATCGGTGTTTACATGTAGTCCGCCAAAGGCAAAGGTAATTCCGCATGTAACCGGGAAGGCATAGAAGGGTCCTTTCTCAACCCGCAGTGCCCAGTTTGTTTTTTCAGGAGTGATGCCTGATGTTGATTTTCCATCTTTCACAGACGGATTATAATCACCATTTTGAACAGCATCATTATATTCGTGAAGGGTCTTTAAAAACTGTTCTTTTTCAACAGGAATCAGTTCCGCTAATTCCTCGAGTGTGTCTGCCTTATAAACAGTTGCTTCTTTCAGATTATATTCTTTGCGCAGAAGAGGTCTTACTTGACTATCAAAGATCTGGTAAGCAACATGTCCAGGCTGTTTTAAAATTTCCCGTCCATATTTCGCATAGGTATAGTTCCTGAAATCGGCGCCTTCATCCACAAAGCGGTACCCTTCTTTATTTAACATGATTCCCAGCGGGTATGAATGCTTCTTGAAGATATCGCCTGGCTTTGTGAAATCACCGACCTTTGGAACATTATAATCTGTACCAATGGAGTGGCATCCTGACCATTCTCCAAATGTTTCGGCTCCAGCCTCAATCGCCATATTGATTCCGTCACCTGTATTGAATTCTGTGCCCCGGACAGCAGCTGCTTCCCACTCAGGTCCTAAATTCCTGGAACGCATTTCTTTATTGGCTTCAAAGCTTCCACAGGCAAGCACGACACTGTTTGCCTCTACGGTAAGTTCTTTCTCTCTTTGCTTAACAACTGCGCCGGTGATTCTGCTGTCTTCCGTCAATAGCTTGGTTGCCTGAGCCTCATACCATATATCAATGCCTGCTTCCTTGGCACGCTGGAAAAGTGCCTTCATTAAGCCAATTCCTTTTTCTTTCGTTTTAACAGGAAGGCCGCCCCAGAAGTGAATTTTATCATCCTTTTTAAATGATTGATTATCATAATTCAGTTCAAATTCAACACCCTGCTCCTTTATCCAGACGATTGTTTCATAAGACTTTGAAACAAGCTGATTTGCCAGCTCCTTATGGCTCTGGCCTTCCGTCACCCTCATTAAATCATTATAATAGTCAGAATCACTGTACTCCGGCATAACAATGTTACCGGCTTCTTCATCTGTCAATAATGGCATGATTCTTCTGATATCGCTTAAATCGTTATAAGCAAAACGGATGGCCCCATCTGTAAAATATGAATTGCCTCCGCGCTTATGTTCAGGACCTTTTTCAAGAACCAGGACGCTTGCACCATTCTCCTTTGCCGAAATTGCCGCACATAGTGCCGCATTGCCGGCTCCCACCACTACTACATCATATTTAGCCATTTTAAGTTCCTCCCGAAGAATGTTTACTATTTATAACTTTATTGTAGGGGGAATGGTAAAATAAATGAAATATTGATATTTTATTGTTAACGATAAAAAATTTCTATTTCAATGGAGGCTGAAATGGACGAAAAAGATTGGCTCATCCTGCAGACGATCCATAAAGAACGGAATATTACGAAAGCTGCGGAACAGCTGTATATCTCGCAGCCTTCATTAACATATAGGATTCAACAGCTGGAAAAAGAATTTGCTGTAAAAATCCTATCACGCAGAAAGAGAGGAGTGGATTTTACATCCGAAGGGGAATATTTAGTGGAATATGCCAATAGGATGATTCATCAGCTAAGAGAAACGAAGGATTTTCTCAGCAGCATGGAGGGTGAGGTAAGAGGAGCATTAAGGCTTGGCGTCTCGCAAACGTATGCCAGATATAGATTGCCTGAAATACTGGCTGCATTTCTAATTCAATATCCACAGGTAGACTTGAAGTTAAAAACCGGCTTCAGCTATGAGGTTATCCAAATGATTCAGAAAGAAGAGGCGAATGTTGGCATCGTCCGTGACCCTTATGAGTGGAAGGGGCCAAAAATGTTAATAGATGAAGAGAGAATCTTCCTTGCTTCAAAGGATAAAATCGATTTAGAACAGCTTCCATATCTGCCGAGAATAGATTATAACACCGATCCATCCTTGAAAAATATAATCGATCTTTGGTGGAAGGAAAACTTCGGCCTTCCTCCGGCTATTACAATGGAAGTAGATATTATCGATACATGCCGTGAAATGATTCTGAATGGGCTGGGTTATGGAATCCTGCCGGAAATTTGCCTTAAAGGCTGCAAGGATTTAAACACATGGGAATTGAGCTTCAAGGGTGAAAAGCTTTACCGGAAAACATGGCTTGTA
>ERZ1023203.109-NODE-109-length-15210-cov-4.195711_pt1 | contig 15210 bp, 14 predicted proteins | sample MGYA00380444_ERZ1023203 | MGnify/ENA primary metagenome ERZ1023203 (study PRJEB33173, sample SAMEA4830386) | metagenome | study: EMG produced TPA metagenomics assembly of the PRJEB25223 data set... | reverse complement strand
CCCCCTTCACTTCATTTGTTACTTATTATTATATATTTTCGTCGCTGCTTATTAAAGTAATTATGTATATGGAGGATCTGCAGAAAAATCAAGAGAAAGCTTGCGCCTCCTCCCTTCAGATTTTGCCAATTAAGTTCGGATCAATGTTAATCCCGGTCTGGCCAGGCTGCCAATTAGCCGGCACACCTTTCCCTGTCTGCTGTGCATATTGAATTCCCTGCATGATTCTGACATGTTCATGCAGATTTCTGCCGACTTCCCCGGGGTAAATGAGCTTCGCCGCAATAATGCCATTGGGGTCGATAAAAACAGATGCCCTGACCGCCGCTCCAGACTTTTCATCCAAAACCCTATAAGCTCTGCTTATTTGATGGGTTCGATCGCTTACCATTGGATAATTTACATTTTTTAATGAGGGAGATGTTTCCTTAAATACTTTATGGGCATATACACTGTCCGTACTGATGGACATTACTTCACAGTTTAAGGCTTTTAAATATGGATTCACAGCGGCGACCGCCGCCAATTCTGTCGGTCAGACAAATGTAAAATCACTCGGGTAAAAAAACAGCAGCACCCATTTTCCAATAAAATTCTCCAAATTGACCTTTTTTATTTGATGATCAATGACAGCATCTGCAATAAATCCGCACAGAATACGGAAGCATTCGGATCTTTCATGGCTATCCCCCTCCCTTCCTCTTTCGTCTCTGCTATATATACTTATGCGCATAAAGGCAAAGTTGAACGGAAAATATTGAATGAGAGAGCCATACATAGTCCTGATGCCCAAGGGAAAAATAGTGAAAGAATGCTACTTCAAGAATGAAAGGAGCCTGATTATGTCACGCGGAGTCCATTTTAATCATAAAAGAAAACATCACCCCGGGGAATTTCCTGAACACACAATGGTCGAGCGCCACACTACAGAAGCCCAGGAAGATGAAGAATTTATTGTGACACAGGAAGCGTTTAAAAACCGCTTTGAAGAAGATGAAGCAAAGCAACTTGAGGAAAGAGCCAAAGATTAAGTAAAGCGGAAGCGCCTTGCTCACCCCGGACACCTCGGCGGCAGGCTGCTTGCGCAAGACAGTTCTCGATGTTCAAAATTATTTACTTTATTAATTTAGAGGGGTCTGAGAACATTCAGACCCCTGCTGCTTATATTGCGTCTATTTCAACTTCTTTCAGCCAGGACGCGCATGCTTCAATATCTTTTGAAAATACGCGGTCTTTTGTAATGGAAGGCACCACTTTCCTTGCTTCTTCATAAAAACGTTTTGTTTTATCAGCCATTTTATCAGAACCGCGGTATTCCGCTGCCTGCAGGGCGCAAATCAGTTCAATTGCAAGCACTTTATTGACATTCTGGATAATCTGATAAGCATGTCTTGATCCGATGGTTCCCATGCTCACATGATCTTCCTGATTACCGGATGAAGGGATCGAATCCACACTTGCCGGATGGGCAAGTGTCTTATTTTCTGAAACAAGTGATGCTGCAACATATTGGAGAATCATCGCACCTGACTGGAGTCCAGGCTCCGGGCTTAAAAATGGCGGCAAATCGCTCAGCTGAGGGTTAACAAGTCTCTCAATCCGGCGCTCTGAAATATTGGCCAATTCCGCGACCGCAATTTTCATGAAGTCCATTGCAAGTGCGATTGGCTGCCCATGAAAGTTTCCGCCGGATATGACGCTTTCCCCATTTTCAAAAATAAGCGGGTTATCCGTAGCTGCATTCATTTCAATTTCAAGCTTTTCTTTTACATAATCAAGAGCCTGCCAGGATGCCCCATGCACCTGCGGGATGCAGCGGATGGAATAGGCGTCCTGCACCCGGATTTCTCCCTGTCTTGTGATCAGGCTGCTGCCTGACAGATATTCCCTTACTCTTCTTGCTGTATCCACCTGCTGCTGATAGCCTCTTGCCTGATGTATATTTTCATCAAACGCATCAATAATGCCGTTTAAGCCCTCCATTGTAACTGCAGCGATCAATTCACTTTGATAAGCGATTTTTTCCGCTTCCAGATAACCAATGACTCCCATTGCCGTCATCGCTTGAGTGCCGTTAATCAGGGCAAGCCCTTCCTTCGCCTGTAAAGTTAATGGCTTTATTCCCTCCTGAACAAGCACTTCCAGCGCAGGCTTTCTTTCACCCTTGAAAAACACTTCACCTCCTCCCATTAGTACTAATGCCAAATGGGAAAGAGGCGCCAAATCGCCGCTCGCTCCAAGAGAACCCTGCTGCGGGATGACGGGATGGATTTGTTTATTCACAAGAGCTAAAAGAGTTTCTATCACGACAGGGCGGACTCCTGAGAACCCTTTCAATAAAGCATTGGCTCTTAATAGGAGCATAGCTCTCGAGACAGGCTCAGGGAATGGTTCCCCTACACCGCATGCATGAGAGCGGATTAAATTCAGCTGAAGATCCTCTACATCTCCCTGATCAATTCGTACATCGCTGAATTTGCCAAATCCGGTGTTAATGCCGTAAATGACTTTTTCTTCACTTACAATTCTCTTAACGGCTTCACGGCTGTTTTTTACACGCTGCATGCTTTCTTCTGATGCTGCAGCCATTACTCCTTCAAAAAGCACTCTTTTGACTTCAGACAAAGTAAGGGTATTTCCATTTAAAGTAACCAAGTTGCTCTCCTCCCCGCGAGTTAAAGTCATCATCGATTCTGTCAATTTTTCCATTTCAAATCCTCCCCGGTACGTTAGCGAGATAAAGAAAAGGCTGTATCTCAAACACAGGTTTGAAATACAGCCTTTTTAAAAAGATTATTTGCAGTATCCGTTTTTAGATGCCTCATCTTTATCACAGCCTATTTTTAATATATTTTCTGAATATAATTAATTCTATGTGCCATATGAGAAGATGTCAATTAATTTTTACCATTTTTTAACAAGTTAGATTGTTAGAATGGTAACACAGTAAAGCGTTTTTATTATAGCCATATAAAAAGCCGGCATTTCTGCCAGCCTGGTTTCATTCAATGTCTTGTCTTTTCAATGCTTGCTTTAACGTACCGTAAGTATGAATGCCTGTGAAGTCCAGGCCAAGCTGAATGGAAGTCTGGGCAACTTCAGGGCTGATGCCGGAGATGGTGGATTTTACCCCCAGGAGCTTTAAAGCTGTCGTTAATGAGAATATTTGATGGGCAACCATCGTGTCGATGATGGCCACACCTGATAAATCAATGAATAGATGTTCCACATCTTCTTTTGCACATTTTTTCGGAATTTCCTCCAGCAGGATTCGTGCACGTTCGGTGTCAATATTGCCGATAAGCGGCAGTACTGCTGTATGGTCTTTTACAGGAATGACCGGAGTTCCAAGTTCATTGATCAGACTTTGCTGGGCAACAAGCCGATTGGTCGTCAGTTCATAATATTTCTCTGAAAATTTATTGATGAGCTTATCAAAAGCCTTGTTAATGATCGTGCTCCATTTCAATACATCATCTGTTTTGACTTCGGACTGGTTTTCGTTAATGAACTTTTCCACAAAATGCCAATAGGTTTCCCGCACATTGCTTAAAGCTTCAAGCACTTGAAATATGGGCGTATTAGAATCCACTCTGCTCTCCGCTACTGTAATTGCCCATTCCTCCATATTCTCGTTAAATGTGTCCTCATCAAGCAGAGCTGCTGAAACGGTGCGGTTGGTAAACGTATTTTGTTCTCTCAGGAGCTTCTCATAAGCGGGGTCTGCATCTGCAGAATAAATGGAGCCTTTTTGTTTATCCCTTAAAGACAGCCACATGTCTGTGATATTTTTTGAATTCTCCTGAATGTAATCATAAAGATACTGATTTTTTGCATTCATTCATTTCACCTTGTCTCTTTCTATTTGTAAACAACTTGGTAAGTCCATTGTAGAATGAATTGTGACTAATGAAAAGCAATACAACTTAGGCAGTAATTTACTTCTCTGCCCAGCAAAAAATTTATCCGATTACAAATATGGATGATTTTCAGCTATACTTAGTTTGGATAGAAATGGCTGAATGTAATTTGAAAGGAGTAATTATGAAATCACTTGTTCTTGCTGAAAAGCCCAGTGTTGCCCGTGAACTTGCACGGGTTCTGGGATGCCGGCAATCTCATAAAAGCTATATGGAAGGCGATAAATATATCGTGACATGGGCTCTTGGCCATCTAATTGAGTTAAAGATGCCTGAGCATTATGACAGCAAATATAAAAACTGGAATCTGGAGGATCTGCCGATTATTCCTGATCAAATGGGCCTGAAGGTGATGAAGCAGACCAGCCACCAGTATAAAGCCATTGAGAACCTGGCAAAACGGATGGATATTAAGGAAATTATCATTGCTACTGATGCTGGCCGCGAAGGGGAGCTTGTCGCACGCTGGATATTGGAAAAAATCCGCTGGCGCAAAACAATCAAACGCTTATGGATTTCTTCTGTAACGGACCGCGCCATCCGGGACGGTTTTCAAAACCTTAAGCCAGGAAAACAATTTGAAGATTTGTATGAATCCGCCGTCTGCCGGGCAGAGGCCGATTGGCTCATCGGCTTGAATATCACAAGGGCCCTGACGACTAAATACAAGGATCCCCTATCCGCCGGCCGGGTGCAGACGCCGACACTGGCTCTCGTGATGGAAAGGGAGCAATTGATTCAAAAATTTGTTCCAAAAGAGTACTGGACGATTCGCGCTCAAATTGGCCCCCTGCAGGCTGACTGGGAGAAAAATGGTGAAAGGCGCCTCTTTTCTAAAGAAGCAGCTGATGGAGTCCTTTCTAAAGTGAAGGGCCAAAAAGCGGTTATCCAGTCCATTAACCGGAAGGAAAGAACAGAGCCGCAGCCGCTTCCTTATGATTTGACGGAGCTGCAGCGTGACGCCAATAAGCGTTACGGCTTTTCCGCCAAGAAAACGTCTAATGTGCTGCAGAAACTTTATGAGCAGCATAAGCTTGTCACCTATCCGCGGACAGACTCGCGCTATTTGACAAAAGATATGGAAGCAACCATGATGGATCGCCTTCATGGCATTGCAGCTTCCTATAAGGACGAAGTGAAGCCAATCCTTGCAAATCAGGGCAAGGTCCTGGCAAAGCGAGTCTTTAATAATGAAAAAGTAACCGACCATCATGCAATTATTCCGACTGAGGAACGTGTACACCTCGGTGATTTGTCGGCTGATGAGCGGAAGCTGTACGAATTGATTCTGCGCAGATTTCTGGCCATCTTCCATAACCCTTATAAGTATGAAACCATCCATGCTGCTATTGATGTTAACGGTGAAACATTCACAGCCAGGGAAACAGCAGTTATCGACCTGGGTTATCGCAAGGTTGAAGGCGGCAGTGATGAAGAAGCAGGAAAACAGAGCCTGAAGAACATCTCAAAAGGACAGAGTTTTACGGTACAAACGGCTGAATTGTCCGCCAAGCTTACTGAACCTCCTCTTCGCTATTCCGAAGCTGACATTTTGACCCAGATGGAAAAATATAGCTTAGGAACACCTGCGACTAGAGCGGAAATCATTGAACGGCTCCTTGATACGGAAGCGATCGAAAGGCAAAATGGACGCCTGTTTCCGACTAAAAAGGGCAAACAGCTGATGGACCTGGTAAATGAAGATCTGAAATCACCGGAACTGACTGCTAAATGGGAACAGGAGCTGGAGAAAATCGCACGCGGAAAAGCAGACCCCAAAGAGTTTCTGCAGAATATCCGCAAGCAGACACGGACATTGGTTTCTGAAATTAAAAAGAGCGACAAATCGTATCGTGCCCACAATCTCACTGGGTCAAAATGTCCAGAATGCGATTCCTTCCTAAAAGAAAGGAATACCAAGGACGGAAAAATACTTGTCTCCTCCAATCTTGATTGTAATTTCCGGAAACGCAAGGATCCAAAGCTTTCAAACCGCCGCTGCCCTCAGTGCCGCAAAAAGATGGAAATCCACCAGGGCAAGGCAGGCGCCTACTTCCAGTGCAGGCCATGCAATGTGGTGGAAAAAGCACAGGACAAAAAGAAAGCCGTCAACAAACGGGAAGAGCGAAAACTTGTTCAGAAATACACCCAGAAGGAAGATTCCTTTGGAACAAGCCTTGGCGATTTGCTGAAGGCTGCCATGGAAGATAAGGATTAATAGATAGCCCTGGCTGATGTCAGGGCTATTTCTGTATGATCTGGCATACACAGCTTGTCCTCTCCATAGCATGTACTAATACTGAAAGGAGCGTGAAAAGATGTTAACCAGAGTGGCAGACCGTTTCTCCATGCTTGTGGAAGGGGATCTCCCGGCCGCCTTTGTCATCGCGGTATTAATGCCTCTGTTTGTGTTTATTGCCGGTTTTTTTTTGAAGCCTTCCGAGCCTGTTGAGCTGTTTAAATCCTTCGGTGACGGATTTTGGGTGTATCTAGCTTTTACCATGCAGATGGTGCTCCTCTTAATGACAGGCATGGCGCTTGCATCTGTTCCTTCTGTACAGCGGATACTTGAAAAGCTGTCCTCAAAAGCAAAGACAGCCAACCAGGCTTACGTGCTGACTTTTCTCGTTTCATCTGCTGCTTATTATATTAACTGGGGCCTTGCTGTTGTCGTTGGCGCCATTATTGCCCGTGAAGTTGGAAAAAGAAATCAGAACGCACACTTTCCTCTATTAGTGGCTGCAGCCTATGCACCAACTGCTCTTTATACTGCCGGTTTATCGAGTTCAATTGGTTTGACTGTTGCGACCAGGGGCCATTTTCTGGAGGAAGTGGCTGGCGTCATCCCAACTTCGGAGACCATTTTCCATCCTGGAACAATTGCTATTTTAATTGCTCTTGTTATTACGATGCCGATTTTCATTGTGCTGATGGCACCCAAAAAAGGCATTATCTCATACGTTCCCCCTAAGGCACCCAAGCAGGAATCTGAACAGGAAGTTTTAATAACACCCGCCGGAAAGCTTGAAAGAACACCCTTTCTCGGCATCATTACCGGATTAATCGGGATAATCTATGTCATATTTGAGTTTGTAAACGGGCGTGACCTTGACTTGAATATTATCAATATTGCCTTTCTATCGTTAGGCCTCATCCTTCATAAATCGCTCGTACAATACGCCAATGCTTTTAAAGAAGCGGGTTCTGCCATTTCTCCTATCATTCTGCAATTCCCGTTTTACGCCGGCATAATCGCCGTTCTCGGCAGCTCCGGGTTAGCAGAGTCTATCATTAATGGGATGGCATCCATAGCAAGTAAAGACACCTTTGATATATTCACCTACTGGGCTGCCGGACTCGTCAATATTCTTGCTCCTTCAGGCGGCGGGCAGTGGGCATTGCAAGGGCCGCTTCAAGTGCCTGCAGGTCTGCAGCTGGGGGTGGATCCCGCCATTACTGCTATGGCTGTAGGCTGGGGGGATGCCTGGACCAACCTGATCCAGCCTTTCTGGGCCCTTCCTATACTGAGTGTGGTTGGCCTTCATATTCGTCATATAATGGGCTACTGTGCATTGCTGGCCATATGGGTGGGCATTGTTACGACCGTTTTGATGTTTTTTGTATATTGATTAAGAAAAGCCAAGCCTGATCAAGGTTTGGCTTTTTTGGAAAAAGTCTTCTTGTGTTTCATCCAATTTTGGTAGTATGATAGCGTTATTCTGAGATTGAAGTTGGGGAAACAGCATGAAAATAAAAGATTGGGATAAGAATTTAAAAGTAAGGTTATTTGGGGAAGCGCTTATGAACATTACATTCTGGATGTTCTTCCCGTTTTTAACGATTTATTTCGCGGATGAATTCGGAAAAGACAAGGCTGGTTTATTGCTCATTTTTTCTCAGGTATTCTCCGTGCTTGCCAACTTAATGGGAGGTTATACTGCTGACCGTTTTGGACGCAAAAAAATGATGGTTCTCTCTGCATGCGGACAGGGACTTTCATTTATCATTTTTGGATTTGCCAGTTCACCCTGGCTGGATTCACCTGTGCTTGGTTTTATCTGCTTTGCTTTTGTGGGAATCTTCGGTTCATTTTATTGGCCCGCAAGCCAGGCAATGGTTGCCGATGTGGTGGAGGAAAAGGACAGAAGCCAGGTTTTTGCTATTTTTTACACTTCCATTAATATTGCGGTTGTGGTGGGTCCCATTCTAGGAGCCATTTTCTATGTCCATTACCGTTTTCAGCTTCTTATGGCCGCCGGCATTATCTGTATTCTGTTATCTTTCATCCTTTTACGGTGGACAAGGGAAACATTGCCAATACAAGTACATGCAGAAAGCGGAACTAGTAAATGGCATGCCGCTTTATTAAAGCAAACGAAAGATTATGGCATTATCTTCAGAGACAGAACCTTTCTCCTTTTTATCATAGCAGGTGTTCTGGCTGCACAGACCTTTATGCAGCTTGATCTTTTAATACCTGTCTATACAAATGAAGCAGTTCATAATCAGGCGCTTTTTAAATGGAATGACTGGTCCTTTTCTGTTCATGGAGAACAGGCTTTTGGCATTCTGCTGTCTGAGAACGGCTTCCTCGTAGCCTTATTTACCGTAGCCGTAACGAAAATGATGTTAAAGTACAGGGAAAGAAATGTCTTTATCTTATCATCTCTTACTTATGCAGCAGCCATCATCATGTTTGGGCAAACACAATGGATTTGGGGATTAATTCTGGCTATGGCCGTTTTCACTATGGGTGAATTAATGACAGCTGGCCTTCAGCAGAGCTATGTATCCAAAATTGCTCCAGATCATATGCGGGGTCAGTACTTTGCAGCTGCCTCCCTTCGATTTACAATCGGGAAAACCATTGCACCTATTTCCATTCCGCTTACAGTCTGGATCGGATATGACTGGACATTCTTTATACTGGCGCTGCTGGCTGTTGTAAGTGCGTTTTTGTATTGGCTGATGTTTGCTTTGCCTGAAAATAATGCATTCCATGCCAAAAAGGAATCTGTATAAGATTCCTTTTTAATTTTGTCTCCGTCCATAGATGGAGATCCAAGGTTCTGGAGGACGATTTTCAGTTCAATAGGTTTCTTTTTGCGAACAGAACAGCTACAATGAAAATGAAGATTCTGACAAAGGAGAATACATAATGAGTCAATTTCAAACGAATTTAGAGAAATACGCAGAGCTTGCCGTAAAGGTCGGCGTAAATGTACAAAAAGGACAGACGCTTGTTATTAACACAACCCTTGATGCAGCTGACCTCGTTCGTACAATTGTTAAAAAGGCCTATGAAGCAGGAGCTCATAACGTAGTTGTGAACTGGAGCGATGATGCGGTCACACGCACAAAGTACGATTTGGCACCGGATGAGTCCTTCTCCGAATACCCGGAATGGCGGGCAAAGGAAGTCGAAGATTTAGCTGAGAAGGGTGCGGCATTCATGTCAATCGTTTCAGCAAGCCCAGATTTGCTAAAAGGCGTGAAATCAGAGCGAATCTCAAGCTTCCAGAAAGCTGCCGGAAAGGCGCTTGCAAAATACCGCAGATTCATCCAGTCCGATAAAGTAAGCTGGACAGTCATTGCAGCCCCATCTCAGGCCTGGGCAAACATGGTATTCCCTGACGCACCGGAAGAATCCCGTGTGGAAATGCTTTGGGAAGCTATTTTTAAAGCGACTCGCGCTGATTTGGATAGCCCGGTTGAAGCCTGGAAAAAGCATGATGAAACACTTCATGAAAAAGTGGATTATTTGAACAGCAGGCGATATCAGAAGCTTCATTATAAAGCTCCAGGTACGGACCTGACGATTGAGCTTCCAAAAGGCCACTTATGGGTCGGAGCAGGCAGCGTTAATGAACAGGGACATGAATTCATGGCTAACATGCCGACTGAAGAAGTATTTACAGTACCTTACAAGACAGGTGTTAACGGCACGGTTTCCAGCACAAAGCCTTTAAGCTATGGCGGAAATATCATCAATAATTTCAGCCTGACCTTTGAAAACGGGCGCATTGTCGATGTGAAAGCTGAAGAAGGCGAAGAGATTCTTAAGCAGCTTGTAGAGACAGATGAAGGATCCCACTATCTTGGTGAAGTGGCCCTGGTTCCTTTCAACTCGCCAATTTCGCAGTCCAATCTGCTTTTCTATAATACTTTATTTGATGAAAATGCTTCAAACCACCTTGCCATTGGCAGTGCGTATGCATTCTGCATTGAAGGCGGCAAGAAAATGTCCAGTGAAGAACTGGCTGAAAACGGCTTGAACGAAAGCTTAACACATGTTGACTTCATGATTGGTTCCGCTGAAATGGATATCGACGGAATCAATGAAGACGGCAGCGCTGAACCTGTATTCAGGAAAGGTGGTTGGGCATTTTAAGAAACGCCAAAAATCATGCGGTCATTGTGCCGCATGATTTTTTGTTTTCATTAATACTATTTCACTAACATTTCCTTCTAAATCAGAAATGATTTCGATGGAATATTTATCTGCCAGGTAGGTGGAAATAGTTTCTCCTGACAGCATCTTTTCCAATACCTGCGCAGGGGTGCCAAACATAGCAGTAATCTCTTCAATTGAAGTTCTCACCCGCTGTCCAGGAATAGAAATAGCCGTTACATTGCCGGTTTCCCGTTCAAAATAATAGGTGATTTCAGGATACATGACAAAAGTGCTGCCATTTTCAAACCCTTCCTTAATAAAATTTGGATCTGATTTCTTAATTTCAGATATGTTTGTGCCAATCGGATATGGGCTTCCGAGCGGAATTCCCTGTTTTGCTTTTTCAATGGCATCCACGCTGAGTGCCAGGTTTTTAAAAGGATAGTACAGGGCTTCCTCTTTTAACCACAAATTCATCCAGTCGATCTCAGAATGATCTTCTTTGTTCAGCTCTATTCGGTCATGCAGGCTCATCGTTAGGGTTTCGTCATTAAATTGCCATGTTGAAATAACCCATCTATCATTCTTATTTTGGGCAGTTTGAAGATACTTCTGATTAATATTTTTTATTTTCGCTTTGGAGGAAGTGATCACTTCTTTTTCTGTACTGATTTTCAGCACTTCTCCATCGTTAATAGCCAGAAGCTGGGCCTTAACTGCATTTTCCCCCTTTGGCTGAAAGATTGAGACAATGGTTTTGTTCCTCATTATTTGAGTGTAAACCTGCTCCTTCGATGGATTAAATGACATTTCAGCACTGTTATTCAAGACCTCTTGTCTGTAAGCCTCTTTCGAACCTTTTTCAGCCAGGTAAACTGAATAATGTCCTGTAAAATAAGAATCGCCTTTCTTCCCTTTCGAACTGTCCTCTTCCAGAATGGTTCTTCTTTGGTCTGCCGCATAAAGGTAGACTGAATATTTCTTTTTCCCATCTGTAGCGTCCACCTGGAATAGTGACTTGCCTTCAAGCCATACAGTATCTTTTTTCTCTTTTCCGTCCTCTTTTACAGCTAATGTATTTTGCTCAGCTTCCACTTTATCTTCTTTTTTTAATTTTATTTCTTCCGTATTTAAAGATGCGTTTATTTCACTTGAGCAGCCTGCTATAACGGATGATAGCATGGCAATCATAATCATATTTATAAATTTTTTCATTATATTCTCCCTAATGTTATAAAAACATTTCCATTTAAAGTCAAATGTTACAATTACGTTTCAACGTATTAAGTGTAACAAATAGGGATCGTTTCTACAAACCTATCAATATGCTCATTTTTTTACAAAAACAAGGGTTTCCTCCCGTATCCTTTATATATGACTCTTCTCCTGCTTCAATCAAACGTTTGATTGAAGCGCTCCGTTCCCTATTTATCAGCCTTTTGCCGTTACATACAAGAGGCTCCGGAATAGTCTCCGGAGCCTCTTGCTTAAATTTCTGCAGATTCTGATGCTGATTTTTCCGTAAATAGACTTACAGCTACATAAGCCGTCAGTGACAAAGCAATAGGCAATACGACTGTATTCATGCCTAATGCATTTGGATAAAAAGTATGGAATAAAATATAGGTGGCCGTTCCGGTTATCATCGAGGCCACTGCACCATATCTATTTCCCTTAGCCCAATAAAGGCCCAGCACAACAGGCCATATGAAGGCGGCTTCCAGTCCCCCAAAAGAAAAGAGATTCAGCCAGATCAGCAAATCGGGCGGACTGAGAGCCATGATGCAAACCAGAATGCCAAGCAGAGCAGTAACCGCAAAACTCAGTTTTTTGATGGCAGCTTCTTTGGCATCAGGCTTAATGTAATTAATATAGACATCTTTCACAATCGCCGAGCTGACCAGAAGGAGCAGGGAATCCACTGTTGACATGATGGCAGCCATCGGTGCTGCCAGTACAATTCCCGCGAGCCATGGAGGAAGCACTTCCATCGCAATCATCGGCATGACTTTATCCCCCACTTCAATCCCTGGAAGAATTGGCCGGGCAAATACGCCAATTAAATGCATGCCAAGCATGATAAAGCCGACTACTATTGTTCCGATGATAATGGCCCTATGCATGGCTCTGGCATTTTTATAGGACATGGCCCTCACGGCTACCTGCGGAAGTCCCACAACTCCCACTCCCACCAAAATCCAGAATGAGGACACATATAAAGGAGTCAACCCGCCATCAAAGCCAAATGGTGTAATCAGATTCGGGTTTTCTGAAGACAGGTCACTAATAATATTCGGAATTCCCCCGCCTGCCACAATAACAGCAATCAGAAGGATCATAGTGCCGATGAACATGATTCCCCCTTGGACGGCATCAGTTACGGCAACAGCACGGAAGCCGCCGATCACCACGTAGACCATAACGGAAGCTGCAAAAATGAATAAAGCAGATAAATAGCTTAATCCTGTCAGTGACTCAATTAATCTTGCTCCGCCAACCCACTGGGCAGCCATGGCAGAAAACAGGAAAATAATGATGCTGAGAGAGGATAGCCAGACGACCCATCTGCTGTTATATCTTTCTTTTAGAAAATCGATGAGCGTCACAGCATTATATTTTCTTGCTGTAATGGCAAACTTTTTCCCCAGAACCATGAGAACGAAATAACCTGTGACAACCTGTGACATCGCAAGCAGCACCCAGCCAAGCCCCTGTGTGTATGCAACGCCCGGCCCACCAATGAAACTGCTGGCACTTCCGTAGGTTGCAATCATGGTCATAGCCAGAATAAATCCGCCCAGCTGCCTTCCTCCAAGAAAGTAATCCTGCAGGAACGAGCTTCCGGTATCAATCTTTCTGCTGGACCATAAGCCGACGAGAAAAATAATGATTAAGAAGATGAGAAGAGGAGCAATAACCTGCCAGTTCATTCGGATTCTCTCCCCTCTTCATTTTCTTCGAATGGAACTTCTTTAAACAGAAACTTAACAGCTGCTGTTACCAGAATCACCATTACAGCAAACCCTGCCACACAGCTCCAGAAAAACCAGGCAGGCAGCCCCATTATGTATGTATACTCATCTGCGGGCCTTGATCCCATCCCGTAGGCAAACCCATACCACCATACAAAATTGAAGAGTACCAGACCAATGCCAATCCATGCTTCTCTCTCTGCGATTTTGAAGCGCGGATCTTTTTTATGTATGCCTTTCTTCATTTTGTCCCCCTTCAGAGCTTTTTTATAGTAATGCTCACAAAAATACAGAATATTCCCTAAATATAATCCCACTTATGTATTTTTTCTGCAACAAAAAAAGCAGATTGCTCTGCCTTTTTTGATATTATTTTAAAATTACACTTTAAGCAAGCTGTGGTCTTAACGATTATCAATTGTCTCCGGGTAAAGGTCATGGTTCATCAAACGGTAATCCGCCATTTTTTCATATTTCGTCCCAGGCTTTCCGTAGTTGCAATACGGATCGATGGAGATTCCTCCACGTGGCGTAAATTTGCCCCAAACCTCAATATAGCGGGGATCCATTAATTCAATAAGATCGTTCATAATGATGTTCATGCAGTCCTCATGGAAATCGCCATGATTTCTAAAGCTGAAAAGATACAGCTTTAATGACTTGCTCTCTACCATTTTCTGATCCGGAATATAGCTGATATAGATGGTCGCAAAATCCGGCTGTCCCGTTTTAGGGCAAAGACTCGTAAACTCAGGGCAATTAAACTTTACAAAATAATCGCGGTTTGGATGCTTATTGTCAAAAGCCTCCAGAATCTCAGGCGAGTATTCAAAAAGATAGTTTGTACCCTGATTTCCCAATAGTGTAATATCCGTTAATTCCTCATCTTTTCTTCCTGACATCAAAAAAGCCTCCCTTTATATGATCCCGCTGATCCTAAGGAGAGGTCCAAAAAGTACAGCTTAAAAAAACAAAAACCATATCCTCTTATGGATATGGTTGATTATTGTATAATCAAAGCCATAGTTTTTTATAGAGGGTGAAGCTATGAACCTCTCCCGTTCGCACGGGAATATTCGAAATATAATTGTCATTGTTACTATAGAGAAAAAGCCTGTTTCTGTCAATAGGGGCTTCCTTATCTGGTTTTCATTTATTCTTCATAGTATAATTACGGTAATTTTTCAAAGAAAGGTGACATGTTATGTGGAATGAGTTTAAAAAATTCGCCCTAAAGGGAAATGTGCTTGATTTGGCTGTCGGGGTTGTTATCGGAGCTGCCTTCGGAAAGATTGTATCTTCTCTTGTAGATGATATCATCATGCCGCTTGTTGGATTGCTGATGGGCGGAGTAGACTTTAGCGATCTGATGATAAAGGTCGGCAGCGCGGAAGTCAAATACGGTTTATTCATACAAAATGTGGTTGATTTCTTCATCGTGGCATTCTCAATCTTCGTCTTTATCAGGATTATCAACAATCGTTTCAAAAAGAAAGAAGAAGCAAAGCCTGCACCAGCAGTGGATAAAAACGTTGAGCTTTTAACTGAAATAAGAGACCTTTTAAAAACAAAATAAAAAATGAACCTTAAACAATAGTTCTGACGTATATACATATACAAATGATTTTAGAGGAGAAATGAAAAAATGTATGTACAGCATACTGCAAATAACAGTTATTTGCCTTCTGTCTTACGGGCGTTTGCCTTATCATTGGGGATTGCTTTTATCGGAACGATGGCGGGTGTCTTCATCCCTCCAGCCCTATTTTTGCCGCTCATGATTCTTGAACTCGGAATGCTGCTTTTCGCTTTCCTCCTTCGCCGCAAAAAGGCTATTGGTTATCCATTCCTGTATGTATTTACATTTATTTCCGGTATGACGACTTATCCAATTGTTGCCCATTACCTGGCTGCCATTGGCCCG
>ERZ1023203.108-NODE-108-length-15411-cov-4.873339_pt1 | contig 15411 bp, 11 predicted proteins | sample MGYA00380444_ERZ1023203 | MGnify/ENA primary metagenome ERZ1023203 (study PRJEB33173, sample SAMEA4830386) | metagenome | study: EMG produced TPA metagenomics assembly of the PRJEB25223 data set... | reverse complement strand
TAGCCGGTGGCTTGATGTAAAATGTTGCGAGATAAAGATATTGCTGCTATGTGCTGCTCATCCTTATTCTTTATTAAAATTTTTTATTAATATGATCAAAAAACTTGTATTGTTTAAATTTCAGAATACTAATACTATTGTGTCTAGTGGTTGGTAAATTGAATGATGGGTTTTATCAAGTATTAAAAGGAGGCATTAAATGAAAGGTTTAAAAAAGAGAAAACGGGGTTTATCAGCTTTTTTGATGATTTTATTTTTACTGGGAACAATATTCCCTCTAGAAGGATATGCGGTTCAAAATAAGGTACCGAATCCAAACCCATTACATGAAAAGGTGGACCCAAAGGTAATAAAAGCTTTTGAAAAAAACAGGTACACTAATGTGATTGTAGAATTGAAAAACCAGGCGGATGTTGGACAAATCGCTAATCAAGCTCGGGAAGAGGCTAAGAAAGTGAAGGCTAGCCGCTACCAAGAGAAACTCCGCGTCCGTTCTGCTGTTGTGTCAGGACTGCAAACGAACGCTGAACAAACACAGTATCATATTAAGAATTTTATCCTTCAAAAGAAAGCTGAAGGCAAACTGAAGGATGAACAATATTACTACATCGTAAATGCTGTTTCATTTACATCCACAAAAGACGTTTTGCAGGAAATAGCAGCCTTTCCGGAAATCAACCATATTTACCTAAACGAAAGGCACGCTTTGCCTAAACCAAAGGCACCCGGAGTCCAAAAATTAACAAGTGAGCTACCTTGGAACCTGGAAAAAATTCAGGCAAAAAAGGCATGGGAAAATGGGTTGGATGGTTCAGGGGTCGTGGTCGCAACACTTGATACGGGGGTGGACGTAAACCATCCCTCGCTTAAGAATCAATACAGAGGACTCAGTGCGGATGGCACCTTTACACACACCTTCAATTGGCTGGACTTGGTGGGAGATAGTCCTGCTCCAGTTGATTCACATGGACATGGAACACATGTGACAGGCACAATGGTGGGCTATGATCCTGAAGCGGGCACACATATCGGAGTGGCACCAGGGGCAAGCTGGATTGCAGTTCGCGCATTTTCAGAAGACGGCGCTCTGGATACAGACTTGTTAAAAGCAGGGGAATGGCTTCTCGCTCCACTGGATGATAAGGGAATTCCTCATCCTGAGATGGCACCGGACATTATTAACAACTCATGGAGTAGCAGTTCTACCTTAAATGAATGGTTTAGATCAATCGTTAAGGCATGGGCGGCAGCCGACATTACACCTGTTTTTGCCGCAGGAAATCATAGCCCTACGACGCCGGTTGGGCCAGGTTCAATAACCAATCCAGCTAATTATCCTGAAACCATTGCAGCTGGCTCAACGGATTCATCCAGCCGAATCTCATGGTTTTCTTTAAGGGGACCTTCTCCTTATGGCGGCAGTGAGATAAAGCCGGATTTGGTTGCACCTGGGGAAGAAATTCTTTCAACCCTCCCGAATAACGAATACGGGATGTCATCGGGGACCTCCATGGCCGCACCACATGTTTCAGGCGCCATTGCCATTCTAAAGCAAATGCAGCCAAACATGCCGATCGATAAGATAAAAGAATCCTTGTATGCCGGATTGATTCCGCTATCCGATTTAAACTATTCATCTTCCCCAAATGATGCCTATGGGAGAGGGTTACTTGACCTAACTGGTATGGTTAAGAGCGGTTCTAATGGGGTAGGCACTCTAGCAGGGAAAGTAGGTTATATAGCTGCCGATAAAAAGAAACCATTAGCAAGCCATGAACCACTTCCCTATGCTTATGCTAATGCACCTCTAAAACTCTCTGTACAAGCCTCTGACGATTTTGCAGTTTCCACGGTGGAACTTCATTATCAAGTTGACAGAGCACCAGGAAAAATATTAAATGGCACACTTTTTAAAGGAAACTTTAAAAGCGGTTTCTATTCAAGTGAAATTCCTCTAGAACAAGTAAGGGGGAAAGAAATTACGTATTACTGGAAAATTACGGACTATGCAGGAAACAGTTCGAAAACTGTCCCAGTTCGCCTGCCACTGAAGAAAGGGCTGTCGGTCGGGTATGCTACAGACTTTGAAAAAATACCTGTAGGTTGGTACAGTACAGGTAGAAGCAGTTCGTGGAATTGGGGGAAGATTATGACGCCCGTCCTGAAGGCGCCTTCTGGAAACAATGTGTACGCCACCTCGATTCCTGACTGGAGAGACAGCATTGATTTTTTCTGGAGTTATTACAATAATGAGGAATCCATGCTAACTATGCCTCCGATCCAAGTCAAGAAAGGAGAAGCGGTATTCCTTAACTTTAAACAGACCTTTGGATTTCCAACTTTTGTAGGGTGGAATGATTATGGCCAAGTGCTCGTTTCGGAAGACATGAAGAACTGGCATGTTGCTAAAACAAACGAAGGGCATTTAGAGGCAAAGTGGGAAGACGTTTCTGTCGACTTGTCTTCCTTCTCAGGAAAAACGGTTTATGTAGCTTATCGTTTCCATTCCGACAGTACGGAAACAAATTTAGGGTGGTACTTGGATGATGTTTCCATAAAGGACAAGCCTTCCGGCACTGTATATCAACCCTCCCAATCAACGACTGCATTTGAACCATTAGGGGAGACTGCAAGGCTACAAGGCACCCATAAAAAACAAGTTCTCGTCCCACTTAGCGCGCAAATACAGATTGTTGAAAATGGAAGGCTTTTAACGACCGATCCAACGGATGGCAGCTTTAGCATGAAACTGCCAGCAGATGAATACCACCTGCTAGCTGAGTCCTATGGCTTTAAGCAAAAGATTCAAACGGCGAGAGTAACAAAAGATGAATCGACCAATGCAGCTATACAGTTATCCCCCTTAGATAAAGGCGTCGTCCATGGAACCGTCAAGAGCAGCAAATCCAAAAAAACGATAAAGGGAGCAACGGTGAAACTCATTGAAGACGCCGCAGTCGCCCCGATAAAAACAGGTGCAGACGGGAAATATTCGCTTAACCCTTTTGAAGGAACATATACGCTTGAAGTAAGTGCACCCTATTTTCATACCTACCGGGAACAGATTGAAATTAAGGGCAATTCCATCCGTGCAATTGACATACATTTAAAACCATATATAGGTACAGAAGGTGAAATCAGCTATGATGATGGCTCGGCTGAAAGTGTTTTCCTGGTCTCTGGAACTGATGAAATCGCAGTGAAAATGTCATTAAAGGATGGACAGGAACAAGCATTGCTGACCGCCGGCCTGTTTTATATCGACCCAAGCTGGTATGACCCAGGCGGGAAAAATTTTCAGGTTGATGTATATGATGCTACTGGACCTGAAGGAGGACCTGGAAAGAAATTAACGGAATCAATTCCTGCAAAATCTGGTAAAGTTCCTGGCTGGGTCAGAGTAGATCTTAGCCCTTACTCCATTTACGTACCGAAGGAGTATTTCCTAGTATTCAGTGTCCAAGCTCCAGATCCATATGTTCCGACTCTTGGTCTGGATTATAGCCCGTTCTCAGACCGTTTTTGGAGGTTTTATAAAGGGTCGTGGATTAAAGTAGAAGATAGCCCAGTGATTGGTCCGTTTGATCTAGAAGCAAAGAATCCGATGATTCGCTCTGTCGTTTCATATGAAATGAAATAAAAATCTAAAACGCCCGATTCCGGTCTGCCGGTATTGGGCGTTTTATTATTAAATTGAACCATGGGCTACGCCTGCTTGGTTTTTTTTCATTCAGGAATTTTAGATAGTCATTTTTTATTATTCATTTAAATACTTAATCGATTTGATTAAAAATCCAGTATTGTTAATATTTCAGAATACTTATACCATTTGGTCTAGTAGTTTTAAATTTCAAGGAGGGATTTCACATACGCTCAGTTAAGATCAAAAATGTATAATAGAGGTTTTGGGAAAAATTTTCAATAGTATATTATATGGCTTTTTCTTTAATATGGATTTATAGATATCTAAGGGGTAGGTGTGGAATATTGGAATTAAGACAATTAGAACATTTCATGGCTCTTTGTGAAGAAATGCATTTTACAAAGACTGCAGAAAAACTAAGGATTGGGCAACCTACTTTAAGCTACCAAATGAAAGCTTTAGAAGATGAACTAGATGTTCGTTTATTTGATCGTTTAGGAAAGAAAATAGCAATTACAGAGTCTGGTAAAATCCTTCTTGAACACTGTAAAATGGTATTCGCTAATTTAGAAAGTGCTAAAGAACAAATAGAAGAGCTTCAAAATGTTAAAAGAGGAAAACTAGTAATTGGAACCCTTTCAGGAGATTTAAATCAAATTGCATCCACGGTATTGGTGGAATTTCATTCTATTTTTCCGGATGTCCAAATACAGATTTTCTCTCTAGATGATGTGGTTGAAAATGTTATACAAAATAAAGTTGATTTAGCCTTGACACTATTGCCAGAAAAAGATGAAAGGTTAACAAATATTTCATTATACGAAGAAGAATTTCTCTTAGCCGTACAAAGGAATCACGTTTGGTCAAATAGAAATTCGATAGATTTTAAAGAGATTCAGTGCATACCCTTAATATTAAATCCTATAGGCCACTGTTTTAGACGATCACTTGATGCAGCCTGCATTACATCAGGAATTCAAATCAGGCCAATCATAGAATTAACTGATTCAATATCAATATTGAATCTAGTGAAGAAAGGGATAGGAGCAACAATAATATCTAATACACTTTTTTCTCTTGAAAATGAAGGAGAATTGAAGGCGTTACAGATTATGAATCCAACTATTATTAGGGAAGTCACCATTGTACATCATAAACAAAAACACATCGGTACTGCTGCAAAAGGCTTTATTGAATTATTGATTTCATATGTGAATAGAAATAAATTAGGTGCCTATAGTGTAAGAAAATTAACCTCGTCTTAGGGCTTTTTCACTTGTTTAGCTTACCTATTAGTAAGTAAATGGATTTAAATACTTTTCAGGTACTTTTTATTAGATTGCGATGCGCAAAAAATCTTAAAAAACTAGAGAAAAATACTACTAAAGCTTTTGAAAACCAAGACTTTAAAAGTCTTTTATAACAATTTTATTCTTTATTTAAAGACTAAATTAAGTTAAATGGAAGGTTTCACGGGTTAATAGATATTTACGATAAACCGTTTACCAGTCATGGTAAGCGGGTTTTTATATTGGGAGGAGGTTTAGAATCACGTAAAATTTTTTGCTGATAAAGGTAGAATCTTTTAAAAATTTTATGCATGCAGGAATTTTCATAATTAGAACAATTGAAGTTGCTGTTATATCAAAAAATTTGATGATATTTCGCTAATAATGAGGTTACATTTGGAAAATTGAATGTAAAATTGTTAAAGTTGATTATATATAGCTTAATAAGCCCTATATACACTTTTTATAGATGGTCTCCATGCCCTAAAGTGGGGCTTTTATCGAAAATTCCCTGCTTAAGAGGTGTTTTTATATAAATATTAAATTTTACCTTCTTAAAAAGAAAAAAACGGAGGTGTTTTAATGATTATCATAGGCGTAACAGGCTGGGGCGACCATGATAGCCTTTATGCTGGCAATATTTCGCCGAGAGATAAATTAAAGGAGTATGCCGGCCATTTTCCGACTGTGGAGGTGGACTCTGCTTTTTATGCGGTGCAGCCAAAGCGCAACTCTTCCAAATGGGTAAAGGACACGCCTGAATCTTTTCAATTCATAGTCAAAGCCTACCAGGGCATGACCGGCCATCAGAGAGGCGAAATCCCCTTTGAAAGCAAAGAAGAAATGTTTGAAGCTTTCAAAGACTCATTGGAGCCTTATATCGAATCGGGAAAACTGGCTATGGTGCTGTTTCAATTTCCGCCATGGTTTGACTGCAAAAAAGCCAATGTCGACTATCTTCGCTGGTGCAAAGAGCAGATGGCAGATATCCCATGTGCCCTGGAATTCAGGCATCAATCATGGTTTCGGCCGGAGTTCAAGGAAAGTACATTAAGGTTTATGAGAGAAGAAGGCTGGATTCACAGCATCTGTGACGAACCGCAAGCCGGTGAGGGTTCAGTTCCAACTGTCCTGGAAACAACCAGTCCTGATAAGGTGCTTGTTCGGTTTCATGGCCGTAATTTTCATGGCTGGCAGAAGAAGAATGGAGACAATTGGCGCGAGGTCCGCTATCTTTACCGCTATAACGAAAAAGAACTGGCTGAATGGGCAGAACATCTAAAACAGCTTGAGAAAAATTGTAAAACTGTATTCGTCGTCTTCAATAACAACTCTGGCGGTGACGCGGCAGACAACGCTAAACAAATGATCGAAATGCTGAATATCGAATACCAGCAGCTCGCTCCCAGACAGCTTGATTTATTTTAAGCGGTGCCTGGCACTTTCACCTTTTTTCTTGTCCGCACATATTGTGTAAGGGAAAAGGAAAGGAGTGGCGGCAAGTATGATTGATTTAAAACCGATTGATATAGATGGCCATACTTTTTTGAGTGTATCGGTGCAATTGCCGAAGACCAATCTGCTGGCGGTAACGAATGATAAAGGGTATATCATGTGCGGCGCCCTTGATGTAGCATTACTGAATGAGAAGCTTAAGGACCGCAAAGTAATTGCCGGCAGGGCGGTCGGCGTAAAAACCATAGAGCAGCTGTTAAATGCCCCCCTTGAATCTGTCACTTATGAAGCAGAGGAACTGGGCATAGTTAAAGGGACTATTGGAAGAGAAGCACTTTTAAAAATGATCTAAAGGCATGCCTTAATAGGGCTGTCTTTTTTATTTGGTCATATACGAGCCTTCGCCGCACATAAATTTTTATCTGCACGTAAAAAAGGGTTATCCGCACATAAATTTTTTTATCCGCACATAAAAACAGCTATCCGCATATAAAAAAAGGTTATCCGCACATAAAATACATAATTGAGGAAAATAGCTCCCCGGAGTGAAGACAGGCACCCTAAAGTTATCCTTAAAAACGGCATAAGAATCAATTTTCATAAAAACTGTGAGAACTTCCGCCAATGCCGGAATTTTGTCGTATAATGTAAATAAAACCAAATTATACCCGAAATAAAAAGTAGCACTGAAAAAAGGATATGGGAGATACATATGAGATTAGCAGCAACCAATACAATTGAGACTGGCAGCGTTTTGGCCAAGGCTATATATAATGACAAGGGTCAGGTCCTCTTGCATGAAGGTGTGGAGCTGGCTGATAAATTGATACATAAATTGCAGGAAATGGGTATTACTTATGTGTATATAAGGGATTGGCGCACTGAGGATATCCAATATAGGGACCCTCTGACTGCCAAAATGCGCACAAAGGCTATCGAAACCATAGAATCGGTTCTGAAGGAAGTAGAAGCAAATAAAGATTTATCAGGCTCTTTAGTGATTGAGAAAGCCTCTAAACGGCTATCAGGGCTAATTCGTCAGCTAATCGGTGAAATAAGGGGAAATAGAGAGCTGCTTTCGATCCTATCAGATGTTTATACATATGACCACTATATTTTCACACACTCCCTGAATGTAACCCTTTATTCTCTGGCAATCGGGATGAAGCTACAGCTCCTGCCAAAGGAACTTGAAATCCTGGGGCTAGGTGCTATTCTCCATGATGTAGGTAAAATGAAGGTGCCAGCAGATATTCTTTTGAAACCGGGTAAATTGACAGCTGAAGAATTTGAATCAATAAAGAAGCATCCTGAAGATGGATTTAATATATTAAGAAAAGTAGAGACGATTCCGCTCCTTGTTGCACATTGTGCCTTTCAGCATCATGAGCGTTTGAATGGCTCCGGCTACCCGCGCGGCCTTGAGGGAGACGAGATACATGATTTCGGCAAGATTATTGCGATTGCAGATGTGTTTGATGCAGTAACATCTAATCGCATTTACAGACAGGCTATGCTCCCGCATGAAGGCCTGGAGATTTTGTATGCAGGGGCAGAAAAGTTATTTGATAAGAGGATAATAGAAGTTTTTCGTCAAGCGGTCGCGGTATATCCTGTGGGTGTTACAGTCGAGCTGAATGATGGCAGGAAAGGTGTTGTCTGCCGGCAGAACACGGGTCTGAGTGATAGGCCTGTCATCCGCGTACTTGAAGAAAAGGGCAGGAATGTGGAGCCGTATGAAGCAGATTTGAGGATTGAATTGAATTCTGTCATTATAGGCTGCGATACGACTTTTGTACAACAATAAACTATTTTGGATTTTTGAGCCTAGTTCCCTCCTTTACAGCATACATATAGCTTGTAAAGGGGGGATTTGTTTTGGCAAAATTTCGAGGCCGGCTGCCCCGGAAAGGTCCTCTGCCATTTCGCTATGTATTTCTGTTGACCTTTATATTTTTCGTCATCTCAACTGCTGCCGGCCTATGGATTATCAACGAAGGGCTTAAGCCCACTCTCATGAGCTATGCCGATTCACAGACAAGGAAAATCGCATCATTGGTGATAAACAATGCGATTAATAAAAAAATTACCAATGTGATGGATTTGGAAGATATGTTTGAAGCAAGTGAAAGCGGGGTTGTCAGCATAAACGTAGAAAAGCTGAACAGGGTCAAAGCGGAAGTAACCGAACTTGTTCAGGATAATATTAAGAAAGCGGAAAAGGGCGATTTGGATGCATTGGAGTCCTTTACAGATGTGGAAATTACTACGGAACAAATGCAGAATACAAATGGAATAGTTTATTACGTGCCGCTTGGCCAGGCAACCAATAATGCGCTTCTCGGAAACCTGGGTCCCCGGATACCGGTTAAATTTAATGCAGTTGGTTCTGTTACCTCCAACTTTATAACGGAAACAAAGGATCACGGCATTAATAATGTTGAAGTGAAGGTACTGGTCCGTCTGGATGTGCAGGTTCAAATCATTATACCTTTTGCCACCAAGATTATCACTGTACAGGAGGATGTACTGGCCGCTTATGGCATTTATCCGGGAAAAGTCCCGCAATTTTACAATGGCGGAGGGGGCACCTCGCCTTCAATAGAAATACCGGCCGGCCAATAACACTTGCAAAAAGATTAGTATTTTGATAAAATTTCAATATAATTTCATAAAAACCTTATCATATCCGATGGGGTAGAGGCGCAAGATTTAAGAGTACGCTGTGCGAGGATGACAACTAGGACCGCAGCCGAAAGGGAATGTTGCCGAAGCATGATTAGTGAGTCAGAACTAATCTTGCTGGGGTTACTTCGAATAGGAGTAACACTGTCATTATGAGGGGAAAGTATGAATATACTTTGTCAAAGCCTTCATAATGGGGAGCTACAGATCGTGATGGAGAAACTAATTACTTCAAAAGAGTAATGATAGATTTTTCTCTATCGTTACTCTTTTTTTATTTTGACTCTGTCATCATCCTTGTTGTTCCCCTACGAAAAGCTACAGGCGCCCGCTTATCGGAGCCTGTAGCTGGACACCAATCAAATTTCAGAGGAGGACAAGTAATGGCAAACACGATTTTCTCCCTTCTGCCGCCTTTGGTAGCAATCGCCATGGTTATCCTGACCCGGCGCGTATTGCTGTCATTGGGAGTGGGGATCGTAACAGCCGCACTATTGCTGGCTGAATTCAGCATCACAGAAACATTCAGCATCATTTGGGATGCTGTAAAAGGAATTTTTGTTTCAGACGGAGAGCTGAACACCTGGAATGTATATATTATTTTATTCTTGCTTGTATTAGGAGTTATTACTGCATTTATATCTATTTCAGGCGGAAGCCGCGCTTTTGGAGAATGGGCGATGAAGCGGGTCAAGACCCGTGCAGGCGCACAGATTGTCGGAGCTGTTTTAGGTATTATCATATTCATTGACGACTATTTCAATGCTCTGGCTGTCGGCCAGATATCACGTCCGATTACAGACCGCCAGCGTGTATCCCGTGCGAAACTTGCCTATTTGATTGATTCCACATCAGCACCTGTTTGTGTGGTTTCACCGGTATCAAGCTGGGGAGCATACATTATTGCGCTGATTGGAACTATCCTTGCTGCCCATAATGTTACCGAGTATTCAGCTTTCTCGGCATTTATTCAGATGATTCCAATGAATCTTTATGTATGGGCTACCCTTGCTATTGTGTTTATTGTTGCATTAAGAGGCCTTGAAATTGGACCAATGAAGGTTCATGAGAAGCGTGCAGTTGAAGAGGGGCTAGTAATGGATCCTGAGAAGCCGGCGCCTGGTGAACTGAAGGATGACCTTCCTACAAGTTCAAAAGGATCGGTCGGAGATCTTGTGTGGCCGATAATAGCACTTGTCATTGGTACAGTGGGCTCGATGTTTTGGACTGGGTCACAGGCGGTTGAAGGAAGTGCGACCATTTTACAAATATTTGAGAATACAGATGTCTCAAAATCTCTTATCCTTGGAGGCCTGGTGGGTCTATTGGTATCATTGGGACTATTCTTCCGACAAGCCTATGCTTTGAAAGGTGTTAACCCAAATGTTTTTGGTAAAGGGGTATGGGAAGGCATTAAGTCTATGCTTCCAGCTGTCTATATCTTGCTGTTTGCCTGGGCGATTGTTGATTTGATCGGCCGTCTGGAAACTGGAAAATATTTAGCCGGTCTTGTGGAAAGTTCAAATATGAGCACATCATGGCTTCCGCTTTTACTTTTTGTCATAGCTGGAATTATGGCATTCAGTACTGGAACTTCATGGGGATCTTTCGGCATCCTGCTTCCAATTGCAGGAGACATTGCTGCTGCAACAGATATCTCTCTGTTATTGCCGGCTATGTCAGCAGTTCTTGCCGGGGCAGTGTTCGGGGATCATTGTTCACCGATTTCCGATACAACGATTCTTTCATCAACCGGGGCTGGATGTAATCATATGGACCATGTGATGACCCAGCTTCCATATGCATTGATTTCAGCGGGAATCGCTGCTGTTGGTTATTTAATTGTCGGTTTTACTGGCAGTACTGCAATCGCATTACTTACAGTGGCTGTTCTTGTAGCGGCATTTGCTTTCCTTGCCCGTGGCAAAAAAGAAGCCTGGCAGGAAAATAGAGCTAGTTAAAAAACCATAGATAAAGGCTTTCTCTTTGAGAAGGCCTTTTTTGGTGTTCATCCATCATGATTAAAGAGGTCCCCCGGAAGGGACCCTTTTAATTATAGGTTGTCATTATTTCTTCTATTAAGAGAGCGATTTAAGTCTTCATCGTCAGTAACATATTCACGGCCGCCCTCAAGATGCACTTCTTCTTTCTTGAGGTTTTCTTTAACCTGTTGCGTTTCCTGAACTTCCCGTTTGCCTACGACAATCTCTTCGGTGACAACAGGCTTTTTGGAGACTTCCACACGCTCCTCTGTAATTGGGATCCTGATTGTCTCCTCATCTGATATTGGTGAGGTGCTTGCGCCAGTTGGATCATCCACTTTTCTTCTTTCTACATATACTTCTTCATGCTCTACCGGTACATTAATTGCTTTTTGTTCTTCCACAACGTCTTTATGGATTTCAACTTCTCCGGCTTGAACACGTTCTTTTGACACATCCAGCTGTTCTTCCCGAAGTTTTAATGATTGTTCATCTTCTTCCGCGGGATTTCTCTGCTGGCTATAACCCCCAGTGTAGGTGCTATCCACATTGGCTTCAGAAGTCCCTGCATTGGTAAGACCTGTTGCAGTATCAATTCTATCGCTGTACAAAATGATTTTTCCCTCGTTCACATAAGTTTCATATTTGCGGGCTTCATCATCTGACAAGCCCAGTTCCTTGAATTTTTCAACTGGAGAGTCACTGCTCATGCGATCATCATCAAACCATGATGCGAGACTATTTAAGAATCCTGCGCTCTCACTGCTCTCTCGATCCTTAGTTTCGAAGGTTTCTGTTTGAACACCGGTTTTATCTTCAAGAGACGTATCCAGGTGTTCTGTCTGCCCAATGATGGATAGATCCTGAACAGGGTATCCGTCATTCTGCAGTTCTTGAATGGCATTTACTACTTCCCTTTGTGAATTATAAACTCCAATAATATTGGCATCCATTTGTAAAACCTCCTTTATAGTGCTTTATGCTATATTTGGTAATTGGTTAAGCACACTGGTTATATTCCCGGGACCTGGAAGACCAAACGAGGATAATATTGGCATACCGACAATATTATTTTGAATTATCTGAATAAATAACGAAAGTTTTTTACTTTTAAGAATAAATTTTACTAAGGGGGTGAGGACAAAGAAATACTTGATCAGCTTTGCTGGAATAACTCCTGGCCGAGTTGAATTCTAATGATAATTAAAATACGAGTATACTAATTTTCTTATGTGCTTTACTCTGGCAATGTACTAAAATTTATTATTTCGAAAAATAATACTATTAGGAAAATAATGTTTTGACAGATTATCAAAAACTAGCTATACTAGGCTTAGTTAGATTTAATTATCTGAAAATATAAAAAGTTCCCATTGTTCTTTTTAATTGGGAATATTTACAGGGGGTAGTAATTACTATGGATAATCGTCCGCAGTGGGGATCCAGAGCTGGCTTTATAATGGCAGCGGTGGGTTCTGCAATTGGTCTAGGAAACATCTGGCGTTTCCCTGCAGTTGCATATGAAAATGGAGGGGGAGCATTCTTTTTTCCATACTTGTTTGCTCTGCTGACAGCAGGTATACCGCTTCTGATTATGGAATTTACCATTGGCCATAAGTATCGCGGTTCAGCACCACTGTCTTATGCTAGATTAAGTAAAAAATACGAATGGTTAGGCTGGTGGCAGGTAGCCATCTCATTTGTCATTTCAACATATTATGCGGTTATTATCGCATGGGCAATGTCTTTCGCAGGCTTCTCGTTTAATCTTAAATGGGGTGACGATCCAAACGGATTCCTATTTGGAGAATATTTGAAGCTTTCTGAAACGCCAGGAGATGTAGGCGGGATTGTACCAGGAGTTTTCATTCCGTTAATAATTGTTTGGGTAGTAACACTTGGCATCCTGTTCAAGGGAATTAAAAAAGGTATTGAAATCGCGAACAAAATCTTTATTCCTGTCCTTGTAGTTTTATTCTTAATTATTGTTGTTCGCGCATTGACGCTTGATGGAGCAATCGCAGGCTTGGATGCATTCTTTAAGCCTAACTGGGAGATGATTGCAGAACCTAAAGTTTGGGTTGCAGCATATGGCCAGATCTTCTTTAGCTTATCAATTGGATTTGCCATCATGGTAACATATTCAAGCTACCTTCCTAAGAAAACGGATCTGACAAATAGTGCTTTCATTACAGGTTTTGCAAACTCTGGATTTGAACTTCTAGCAGGGATCGGGGTTTTTGCCGCATTAGGATTCATGGCTGCACAGCAGGGTGTAGGTATTAATGAAGTGGTATCATCCGGTGTAGGATTAGCATTTGTGGTATTCCCGCAAATCATTAACGAATTCCCTGCTTTTAATGGGCTATTCGGGTCTTTCTTCTTTATCTGTTTAACACTTGCGGGCTTGACATCGCTAATATCAATTGTTGAAACATTTGTTGCCGGAGTACAGGATAAGTTTAATGTGTCACGTAATAAAGCTGTTCTTGTTGGCGGCGGTTTGTCTGCTGTTATTTCCATCCTTTTTGCGACACAGGGCGGTTTATACTTCCTTGATGCAGCGGATTACTTCATTAACCAGTTTGGCGTTGCCCTGGCAGGACTTGTCCAGGTTGTAATTGTTGGATGGGTATTGAAAGAATTGAAAAATCTTCAAAACCATGCAGATGCTGTTTCCGATATTAAACTTGGAGCATGGTGGAAAGTGTGTCTAATTGGAATTACACCAATCGTTCTTGGTTATATGATGATTCAAAACATTATTACCAATGTTAAAGATAATTATGAAGGATATCCTACAAGCTTCCTGCTCTATTCAGGATGGGGAGTAGCAATTGGAGCCATTATCTTAGGCTTTGTATTTATGGCAATTAAAAAGAACGAAACACAGACTAAACTGACGATCCCAAATGATAAGGAGGTATCTCAATAATGTCCGGTGGCGCAATTACAATGATGGTGGTTGGGATGCTCATTATCTGGGGCGGTCTGGCAGCAAGTATCATGAATGCCGTATCTAAAGCAAAACAAGCTAAATAATTGAAATTAAGGACTGTCCGTTTAAAGGGCAGTCCTTTTTTACATTATTTTCTCCTGGCTTTTATCCGATCCTGTCTTTCCCATAATCTTAAATGAGGATATGGATCATAGGACCACTCAGTATAGCCATTGTCTTTGTAAATGCCATAATGGAGATGGGGAGGGAATTTGCCTGATGTACCCGGAGGCCCGTAGCCAGAGCTTCCTACCCCTCCTATCATCATCCCGGGTTCAACGATTTGCCCAACTTTCAGGTCTTTTGCAAATCCGCTTAAATGGGCAAAGTAATGATAGTTGTTATTAATATCACGGATGCCGATTCTCCATCCCCCATATTTGTTCCAGCCTTTCATTTCCACTATTCCATAGGATGTAGCCCGGACGGGCACCCCGTAATCAGCGAAAATATCGGTTCCCTCGTGAATCCGTCTTCCGCCCCATCCTCTTGCGTCACCCCAGGTATTTCTATAGCTGTAATTGCTCCTCAGGGGGACAGGGAAGGCATGATCATCAAGATCAAGGCGGCCGAACTGCTTATAAATCTGGGCTTTGCCGATAATGATGCCGACAGCTTTATCACGCTTATAATAGTTCCACAATCCAATTTTTAAATTATCATGGTCTGTACCATAGGAGAGAAGGAAATTGGCAAAGGAATGAAGAACATCTTCATCACTTTTCAAGCTGGCTTTTCCGTCCCCGTCCCCGTCTATTCCTATTCCGTTGAAAAATTGAATGGATGTAGGATTTTCATCAGATGGATCTGGATTCAAAATCCCCGCCCATTCTTCAGGTTTGAAATAGATGCCTGTAATGCCTTCGGCTTTGGGAATATCCCTTCTGGACTGCCTGACATTCCGTTCATACTGATCAATCCCCGCAAGGTAATACCAGGGAATATTCGTAACAGCTTCAACTTTTTTATATAAGGTCATTCTTTGTTTATATACATCAGCTGGATTTTCTTGAGCGTTCACTGTGCATAAGGAAATCAGAAAAAACGATAAGGCCGCAGCTGCGGTAAATAATATCCGCACGGAAATCCTCCCTTCTTTTATGGTCTGCTTATTTAGTTTGTGAGGAATAGATAATTTAATAAATATCAATTAATGGTAATACCAGAATCTTCGGCTTGTCCTCTTCAATTCATTATGATAAAGTGGCATCAGGTGAAGCCTAATCAGCTTAGTCGGAATTTGCTTATGACTGGCTTTTTTAATTGGCAAGAATGTATAAATTCTGAAATTAGATTACTGTCTGGCTCCAGCGCCTACCCCCTCGAGGTCACAAGCTTGTCTTGTTTCGGCTCCTAGGG
>ERZ1023203.107-NODE-107-length-15733-cov-5.236063_pt1 | contig 15733 bp, 19 predicted proteins | sample MGYA00380444_ERZ1023203 | MGnify/ENA primary metagenome ERZ1023203 (study PRJEB33173, sample SAMEA4830386) | metagenome | study: EMG produced TPA metagenomics assembly of the PRJEB25223 data set... | reverse complement strand
ATGAAGGGCACATTCCAGCCGTTTTATCTCATCTTTTCAGCATTAGGACTCATTGTTCCGATCCTGTCCATCTGGATTTATATGAAATTTACCAGCACCTTCGAGCAAAACCTGCAAAAGCTTGCTTATCATGGAAAAGCCAAAGAAACGAAACGGAGTAAAGCGGGAGAATTCCTTCTCAGCACCATTTGCCGCTCACCTGAAGAAAGAGCCGTTTTCCGATTTTCCGGCAGCATGATGAGGAATGAACGGGACTTTAAGCTGAAGGCTTATCCGTCTCTGGGTTTTTCCATAGTAACTCCGTTTATTTTTATCATGACTACTCTTCGTGACGATTTTGCACAGCTATCTGACAGCAAGTCCTATTTAACGATTTATTTTAGTTTGATCATCATTCCGACCATCATGATTCTTCTAAAATATTCAGGAAAATATAAGGGTGCCTTTATTTACCGGGTTGCTCCACTCAAACAGCTAAAGCCGGTGTTCAGCGGTACCATCAAGGCATTTATCTTTAAGTTATATTTGCCAGTTTACTTGCTTCTAAGTGCACTATTCCTTTTCCTGTTCGGGGCAAAAATTCTGCCTGATCTTGTCGCTGTATTTATCAGTGCCTGTCTATATGCTGTCATTTGTTTTATGGTTCTAAAGAAAACCCTGCCCTTTTCGGAGTCTTTTGATGAGTACAATCAAAACGGCAATAGTGCCATTATATTTGGATTGATGCTGATTGTAGCCTTATTTGCCGGCCTTCATTTCGCCAGCACTCTATTGCCGTATGGAATCTATCTGTATTTGGGGCTTGCGATTATTTGCCTGGGCATTTTTTGGAAGCTGGCTTTCAATATTACTTGGGAACAGATTGTAAAATAACCTGCGGGACGATTTTCAAAGGATGGTCATTTTGATATCGGCTAGCCGCTTAGCGTTTTTTAGCTGCCACTTTTGGCAGCTCTCTTTTTGCCTCATACTGTCATCTGATGTTTTATGCGAATTCCAGCTCTCCTGCAATAAAAATAGACATCCCGCAAAAGGAATGCCTTCTAATTTAATCTGGCTGGGATCGTTTGTGTTTTTCCTGGTAACTCGGCAGCCATTACAACTGGTGACTATTTAACTTATTTAAGACCTTTAAACCCATACTTTTCAAAAATACTCATTGAATTTTCATTTTGAAGATAATCATAGAATAACTTGGCTTCCTCTGGATGTCTTGTATCCTTAACCACACCTAAAGGATAAATAATGGCATCATGAGTGTTTTCATCTGCCGTGTCCACAATGTTAACTTTTTCAGATATTAATGCATCCGTTTTATAAACAATTCCAGCATCCACATTATTTGTCTCTACATATGTAAGTACTTGCCGAACATCTTTGGCATACACCACTTTTTCTTCTATGCTTTTCCAAATACCCATATTTTCTAAAGACTCCTTCGCATATTTCCCTGCAGGAACAGATTCTGGAGTGCCGATAGACAATCTATCTGCTTCAGTAAGATCATTAAATGATTTAATTCCCTTTGCTGATTCTTTCGGCACCACCAGAACAAGTTCATTTCCAACTAAATCAATTCCATTCTTTTCTTCAATAAGTCCGTCCCGTACTAATTTATCAAATTTATCCTCTGCAGCTGAAAAGAAAAGATCAGCAGGTGCTCCCTGAGAAATTTGCTGCTGAAGAGAGCCAGATGCTCCAAAATTAAAGTTTACTAGCATATTCGGATGCTCTTTTTCGAAGCTTGCTTCAATATCTGTCAAGGCATCCTGCAGGCTTGCTGCTGCCGAAATAGTCAATTCCACTTTTTCTCCAGTTTCTTCCTGCTTCTCCTTTCCTGTATTTTTAGACTGGTCACTGTTTGAACAACCAGCCAATAATAAAAAAAGTACTATTAACGAAAATAACAGGTATTGCTTTTTCATTATGAATCTCCCTTTCTAATTAGTTATATCTGATTATAACTGCTATAGCTCTGGTTATCAGCGGCCAGGCCATTGTGTCAGATCTCCGGGCAAGAACATATGGCCCCATCTGAAGGCTTTACATCAAAAATAGAAAGCTGCCATAAGGCAGCTGATTTAAAACAGAAAAAATTACTCATTTTTATATTTTCACTGTACCCCGCGCTTTATATCAAAAATCCCTATTGTTCCACAAATTAAAACACCTAATCCCAATATACCGGTAAGAATCCAATTCTTATCCCAGCTGTTGATTAAACTAAATAAACAACCTGACGCAATAAATAATGCTCCATATTTTGCTCGCCATTTTTCCAATTTTGAATGGTTTTCATTACTCAAAATAGTTCCACTCCATTTCAGACCTTTCAATACGTATTTAAGCATCAAGGGGTATTAAAAACACCCTCAGATGTTAAAAATCAGTTAGAAGTACAGTTGCTCAAGAAACCCTATAAATAGTACTGATATGATAAAGATAGGTATTGAAATGAATATTTTATTTCGCAAACTAATAACCTCGAATCGGCTGTATAACTTACTTACAACGATAAAAAGAATGATTAGGACAGGCACACTTATACATATGGCAATTAAATCAACACGTGTAAAGGGTTTGCTGATGTATTTATCAAAGTTGATGTTAATAACAAAAAGTATGGAAAATAAAAAAAATTGATAAAAACAAAATCTACCATAAATCATGGGTGATTACCTCTATTGTGTAATTTTTAATATGGATTCATTATCTGCTTATTAAGGTAGTTCCACAAAAATAGCGTTAATCCCTTCCAGGATCAACGCCTCAATCAGTCTGAGTGCACTACTGCCCTTTTATCTTTTATTCCTCGAATCTAAACCCTCAGCGAGCCGCGGAAACCCCTTGCACCATAGTAGGAATCGGCTCCATTGTGATACACAAAAACAGTGTCGTAGCGGCGGTCACAAAAGATAGCCCCGCCAAGTTTTCTGACATTCTCAGGAGTTTGCACCCAGCTGGAGGTTTTCTTATCTACATGTTCAAGCTCCTGAAGCTCCCGGTATTGCTCTTCTGTTAAAAGCTCAATGCCCATGGCAGCTGCCAAATCCATAGCGCTGTTTTCCGGCTTGTGTTTTTTCCGTGCATCCAGCGCTTCACGGTCGTAACAGACACTTCTGCGGCCTTTTGGACTTTCAGCTGAACAATCATAAAATATGTATTCGCCGGTCTCTTGATCATGGCGGACGACATCCGGTTCACCTTCAGTTCCTTCCATTTCATTGAGTGACCACAATTTTTCAGGATTGGCTTCGAGCTTATCTTGTACATCAGCCCACTCCACACCTTCATGGCGATGCATGTTTTTTTCAAAACGCGCTTTCAGAGTTTCCAGCAGTTCATCACGCTGTTCTGGTGACAGCTCCATATTTCCCATTGTCAAGTTAACTCCTCCTAGTTTTTACTCCATTATATTATAATTATGACCATTAAGGGCTATTTGATAAAAGTGGAGCATTATTAACTTTACATAAACCACCTTCGGACTCATTCTCGTCGGTTTCCCGCTTTTCTATCCGAACCTGCTCCGCCTTTCCCTCTTTATGGAATGCCACAAAAAACAAAAAAAAAACACTAACAAATACGTTGCCATTTGTTAGTGTTTTCCAATCTATTATGAAGCTTGCTGCTCAAATCTTTCTTCTGCTGGAGGGTTAAATTGACCTTCCCACTTTGCAATAACAATCGCCGCAAGTGAATTCCCCACCACGTTAACGGCTGTTCGGCCCATATCAAGGATACGGTCGATGCCGGCAATAAAGGCAAGGCCTTCTGCAGGCAATCCAATTGTGCTGAATGTAGCCAGCAGCACGACAAAGGATACGCCTGGCACGCCCGCCATTCCTTTTGATGTAACCATCAGTACTAACATTAATGTGATTTGCTGCCCTATGCTTAATTCTATGCCAAACATTTGTGCAATAAATAAAGAGGCAATGGCCTGATATAAAACCGATCCGTCCAGGTTAAAAGAGTAGCCTGTTGGAATTACGAATGAAGCAATATGTTTCGGGCTTCCCGCCTTCTCCATTTTGTCCATAATTCTTGGAAGCACTGTTTCAGAACTTGCAGTTGAAAAGGCCAAAATTAATTCTTCTTTAATCATCTTCAGTAATTTAAAGATGCTGAACCCGACAACTTTGGCCATAACTCCTAACACAACAAGAACAAAGAAAATCATGGATCCATATACAGTAAGCGCCAGCTTGCCCAATGGAATCAGTGAGGCAAAGCCATACTTGGAGATCGTTACACCAATTAAGGCAAATACCCCGATTGGTGCATACTTCATAAATAGGTTTGTCACATAGAACATCGCCTTGGCAGTACCTTCGAAGAATCTCAATACCGGCTTTCCCTTATCCCCAATTGCTGCAATTCCAAGTCCAAATACAACGGCAAAGAAGATGATCGCCAGCATATCGCCTTCCACCATCGCCTGTACCGGGTTTGTTGGGACTATATGCAAAAAGGTATCCGCTATCGACTTGCCCTCTTGCTCTTCATTGGTTTCAACATAGCTTGAAATATCGCTTTGCTGCAGGCTGTCCATATTCAGGCCGGCACCAGGCTGAATCACATTACCTGCAATGAGGCCAACCACAATGGCAACCATGGTCATGCCGATAAAATAAGCCAATGATTTCCCGCCAAGCTTACCAACGGACTTTATGTCTCCAACACCCGCAATAGCAACAATTATTGTTGATAGTACAATGGGAACAACAATCATTTTAATTAAGCGGATAAAAAGATCGCCAAACGGCTGAAGGACACTTTGCGCCGCTTCACTCCCATAGAAAATACCGCCAACAGCGATCCCTAAAATAAGACCGATAAAAATTTGAGTGGCTAAACTTAATTTAATTTTTTTCATCAATTACCCTACCTTCTTGTTTAGTTTTATACGTGCTGCGCAGGCAAGGGAAACAAAGATGATCCTGATAAAAAAGAAAATCGACAAAAATGCGGATTTTGTCAATTCACACTATTTCATATTCTCTTATGTTTCCTTAAACGCTGACGAGGTTAGCTTTCGGGTTAGGACTGTGGAAACAGTAAGCCCTTCCATCGATAGGATTCACCCCAAGCGGAAACTCCGCTGTAAATATTGGGTCCCCCGTTCTTAAAATAAGATTAAGCATAGATCACTAGATCATTATATTATTTCAAGATAATTTTTGTAAATAGTTAAGTATTACCGGAAGCAAACTAAATGGTCACTTTAAAACACTAAAAAAAGCTGGAATCAATGAACTTTCAGCTCTTTCACTTTGTATAATAATCAACCTTTGTACAAGCAAAACAAAAAAAGTATTTGGCTCCGCCTGCGCCAAATACAATGATAGCCACTCATGCTATCCCCGCTATATCTAAATTAGCAGCTTTGTATTAAGAATATTGAACGAGCCTGTAAACCTTTTATTAAAATTCCCCTAGATAACACTCACCTTTAGCTTTATAATACTCAATCAACATGCAATAAAAAATCCATCGTTTTGCTAAATGCTTCTTGGTCTGACTTTGCATCATATCTAGAGGAATAAGGATCACTGAATCCATGTTTTCCTGTAAATTTATGTACTTCAATTTTCTTTTTTTCTAAAGCTAATAGTAACTCGTCAACATTAAAAGACTGCTCATCTTGCGGAAAGAATAGCATTACAGGACACTGTGGTGTTAACTCTAAATAATCCCTAACCCTTGAACCGTAGTATCCAACTATTCCATCCACACAATCTTCTTCACTGCAAAGCCAGGCAACAGTTGCACCTATACTAAATCCAATGATATATATTTTTTCGTATTCATCTTTAACATCTAATAATAAATCTTTAATTTTTCGGGCAGCGCTGGAGAATCCTACATGTTCCATAAAATGACGATAAGCGGCTTCCTCTTGAGTATATTCAAAAGGTCTCTCTCGCTCTGATAAATTTGGGCAAATCAAATCAAAACCCTGCTTTAATAGTAATTCGCAAAAACTCTTTATATGCTGATTAATTCCATAGATTTCGTGGATTACGAGGATTAAAGAATTTGAATTACTCTGCCTTTTCATGATTACGACCCTTTTTCTCCATATTTCTTCTCCCATTCATCGATCCATTCTTTACACTTATTCCATTCAAAAGATATTCTATATTTAATGATTTATTCCTTCATCATCTAAACACCCTTTAAATCAAAAAAGCCGCCTATTTGGCAGCCAGACTTGAAGCAATTCACCATTATGAAATTATACACAAGCTTCATATTCCGTTCTAAGGTTATTGATGATCGTCTGAACAGGCAGGATTTCGTTAATTTCATGGACTCTTGCCCCTGCAAATACGAGACCATTCTCACAGTCCCCATCCATGGAAGTTATCAAGGAATCCATTGTGCAAAAGCGATAAGAGCAGTTTTTCAGGCAATCGATGCATTTCGTTATTTTCACCTTTTTATTGTCAGATATCTGCTCTGTAAAGCGGTTCTTAATGGCACGGCCATCCAGTCCTACGGTGGTCTGCACCATGACGATATCTTCCTGTTTGGCATGGACATACTTTTCTTTAAAGGATAATGGTGCATCACATTCGTGACTTGCGACAAATCTTGTTCCCATCTGAACACCGGAAGCACCGATATGAATGGCATGAGCGATATCTCTTCCTGTCATGATCCCTCCAGCAGCAATGACAGGAATCTTAACGGCTTCCACGACTTCCTGTAAAATATCGAACAGCGGTCTTTCAGTCCCTAAATGCCCTCCCGCTTCATTGCCCTCTACCACAACAGCAGAAGCACCAAGCCGTTCTGACATTTTTGCCAGCCTTGCAGATGAAACAATCGAGATGACCGGTGTGCCAGATTCTTTGCCCCAGCTGTACATATCTCGTGATATCCCAGCACCTGAAATAATGAAATCAGCCTTTTCCTCAATCGCCGCTTTCATTTTTTCAGCAAAATCATTCATGGCAAAAAGAACATTCACCCCAATATAGCCCTCACCCTTGAGAGATGCCTTAGCCTTTCTAATATGTAATCTTAAATCTTCGATGCTGATTCCTGTTCCGGAAATAGTTCCAATCCCTCCGGCATTCGCAACAGCTGACGACAGGCCACTTAAAGATATGCCTACGCCCATACCACCCTGCATGATTGGAAATTTAGGCTTCATATGACCAATTCTTAATTGTGGAAATCTCAAAAGAATACCCCATTTCATCGTCGAATTATTTCTTCTCCATTATTGTGCGAATGGGGTTAATTGAATAGTGATAAATATAATACCTGATACTATAATCAGGTGATAATTTAGCGATTGTCACAGAATGTTCAAGAAAGAACAAAGATGATGGTCCAATTTTTATTATCCTATGTCCGATATATCAAAATCATCACAACTCATCTTTTTCTTCTTCAGTAATTATACTAAAAGAAATATTGAGTTTATCCCATACCCAAGCATGAAAGATTTCGTCTATTTCTTTTTCCAAAGCATTATCATCCCGACTCTCGTCAAGACCCAATTTTTCAAAAGTGAATGTCTCAGTCGCCTTAGCACCCTCATACCGGGCACTGCTAAATGAGAAAGTAACTGTTCTGCCCACGGTGTATCCCCCTTTATTAAATCAGGAAGTATTCATTTGATCAGCACTTACTCGCATGAAAATCTTTTACCTGCGTTTTTGAAATATAAAATGCAATAAGTAAGCTAAGCCTATAAAAGTTATCGTGAAGAAAAATACTTTAATTATGGAAAGCTGCTCTATTAGAGGGGTGTGCGTTGAACGATCCGATGAAAAAATAGTCCACCAGCTTGGTTCGGGAAATAGAAAAGATTCTATAACCCAGGTGCAAAAGAATAATAAGACTAGAAACCAATAGAATTTCATAAGTTCTCCCTCTTACACAGTTAATACAAAAACTTCAATTCAAAATCCTTACATCATTAGGATCCACTAATGGTTTCGTTGAGAAACCCTTTAAATCAGCTTCCCTGATTGTAACTGTCCCACCAATTACCGACTTGATTGAGCTGACAGGCTTTCCAAACAAAACAGAAAGATCATCTTCTAACCCCTTTTTCTTTGTTTCTAATCTTAATTCTTCTATTTTTATGTTATCAGTCATCGAATCTACTATATCTTTGTTTGTTTGAAGTTCTATCCTAAAAGAATAAGGGGTTGTAATAAACGTTCTTCGTTCCCCCCTATCAACAGTCCAATTCATATTATCTGCATTTAGGCATATAAGTTCTTGTTCCTTTTCAGATACCAAAAAGCCTATATGGTCAAATATAATCTTCTTTCCATATCCAAAAGTGATCTTTATGCTCCCTTTTCTTGCTTCAATTATACGAAAAAGAATATTCTTCTTCCGGAAATCATCCCATACTAAGGGAGGATCAAATTTCTGGAAGTCCCCCTGGCATTTTCCGATACGCTGATATATCCTAAAGCCATTATTCACGTAAAACTTTTCTGTTTCTTCCACATGCGGAGTCCAAAAATGATAATGAAAAAGCACTGAAATCACCTCTTTATAAAGCTCATTACCTACATATTCAATATAAAATCAATATCTCCTTTAAGGCGTTTTTACGAGTGCTGATACCGTTGACCATTGCCCGATAACTTAATAAAATGAAAACATCCCAAATTGGAGGTTTTTGTTTGTTGAACTTATGTTTAGAGCTGGAGGAGTAACACTTTCTACATGGCTGCCTGCATGAGAAAGTGCCATTTATATCGAACTTTATAAATCACTTAAAGAACAGGAGACTATAAATGGATATTTTAATTCGGCAAGAACTCCCTGCAGACTATCATTCCACGGAAGAAATGATTAAGGAAGCTTTTTTAAATGAAGAATACAGCGACAAGACAGAACATCTCCTTGTTAAAAGAATCAGAAATTCGGACGCATTTATTCCGGAGCTTTCTTTAGTAGCGTTAACTCAGGCTAAGGAAGTTGTGGGTCATATACTTCTATCAAAAATTACAATAGCTGATTGTGAGAAGGCTGCAGATTCTCTGGCACTTGCCCCCGTTTCTGTTGCTCCCGGTTATCAGGGAAAAGGCATCGGCAGTCAATTAATTCGAGCTGCACTTAACAAGGCTAAAGCGTCCGGATATCAATCCATAATCGTTCTGGGCCATAAGGATTACTATCCAAAGTTCGGCTTTAAGCCAGCCAGCCTTTGGAATATCCATGCCCCGTTTGAAGTACCTGACGAAGTGTTCATGGCTCTGGAATTGGCAGAGAATGCTCTTAAAAATGCTACAGGGGTAGTCCATTATTCAAAAGCTTTTTCAGAATAAGAGGGCTGGATGAAAAAAAGAGCTGACGATCGACAAGCTTGATCTTCAGCTCTTGTACCTATTTTGTAAAAGACATTCTATGGACTTATTCTGTAAGTTCCCAGGCAGGATTCCAAACCACTTCCCACAGGTGTCCATCTGGATCTTGGAAGTACCCAGAATATCCACCCCAAAAGGTGTCGTGAGCTTGAACCGTAATAACCGCACCCGCACTTTCAGCCTGTTCCATTACCGTATTTACCTCTTCTTTACTCCCAACATTATGCCCAATCGTAAATTCAGTTGGGCTTTTTCCTGTCTGGTTTATGCTTGTGTCATGAGCGATATCTTTACGGTTCCAAATTGCCAGTTTTAATCCTGATTGCAGATCAAAAAACGCAACAGCACCATGCTCGAATTCTCTTCCTACTATGCCCTGTGTCGGGAGCCCAAGACCATTCTGATAGAAATGTAAGGACCTTTCCAAATCATCTACACCTAATGTGATAACTGATATCCGCGGTTTCATAAAAGACCTCCAATAAATTAAAACTTTCAACTGAACTGTTAATTCAATTGCTATTAAGATCAAGCAGCTGCTGAAGTGTAAGATTAGAAGCATAATCATTCATCTATATCATAAATCAATTGATCAAATAACTCCCCATCCACATAAAGCAAAATGGCCCATTCCCCCTTTTTAGGAAATTTAACAGACGATGGTGTATGTGCATCTGCCCCGTTGTTTGGACCATAAGCACGAATGGTCCATCCCATTCCATTTAATACTTTATGGACAGTTTGCGATTCTTTATGAAAACCAACTATCGTCAGATCTGCATCTTCTACTCCCCAAAGATGCCACATCCACTTTTGGCCGTTTAAACTTGGCATGTCAGCGCCAATTACACCGGACTTGTTTTCATTTCCGATAATGCCCCTGTCACCGAACTCCACAGCTTTTCTCTCCCAATCAATATTGTCAAAATCGCTTACTTGAACAAAATCAGGTATGTCCTTTGGCAAAGTAATAGCGGCGTCTTTTGCTTTTTCAGCCACACTGACAACAACATCCCCATAGGCTTTGCCATCCAGATACACTTCATACTTCCACATGCCCTCATAAGGAAGTGTGAATGTAGTCGTGAACCTCTGCAAGCTTGGGTATCCAGGAGAAGGTTCTGTTACTTCTTGATGAGGCAAAACTTGTATTCTCTCACCTGTTTCTTTATGAAGGGCAGAAATAGAAATTTCTTTTCCTTTATAAGTGTCAAAAGGCTCTGCGAAACTAAAAATATTGCCATAAGGTGTTCCCGCCTTCAGATTAGGATCGGGTAGTATGCTAAATTTTATATTTTGATTCACCTTATATTCATGCCGTATTTTCCATTCATTATTCGTGCCGCCATTTATCTTTTCTGGATTTTGCCTGACCAAAATTTCAGTTGAAACGATGAATGCCAGGAGACAGATGGCAAAAGTGGAAATAGCGAATATAACGAATTTATTGGGTCTGTTTGGCTTCACTCTTCTATCTGTATGGACCGCTTTTCTAATATTCATTTTTTGAAATTCCGTAAAGTGGTCACCTTTGTGAGTCGTCGAGTCCATCGCCCTCCGCAGCTGCTTAAGCTTGCTCTCCATTATATCCCCACCTCTCCATCATATTTTTCAGTTTCAGCCTGCCTCTGCTCAGTCTGGTTTTGATCGTATTGTGGTTCACGCCTAATATTCCTTGGATCTCTTCAATCGAACATTCTTCATAGTAATAAAGCGTAACGGCTTCCCGGTACTTCACAGGCAATGACAATACACACAAGGAAAGAAATTCTTTCTCGCTGCGCTTTAGCAGATCCTTTTCCGGCGACAATTCTTTTGAAGAAAATAGAGTAAACAGGCTTGAATTCATTACTACTTTTCGAAACGCGTAACTCTTCAAGACATCCTTTGATTTATTAATAGCCAACCGATAAATCCATGATTTAAAGGAGATCACTTCACCGAGTTTGTCATAATTTTTGTAGCACGCTATAAATACATCCTGAACAATATCTTCCGCCAGCTTCCAGTCCTTCACATAGTTATAAGCCAGCTTTGTGAGCCGTTCACCATACTCATCCATAATAAACTCCAGCCAAGCATCACGATCTTCAAATGGGCCTTCATCCCTGACCTTTCTCACACACTCCCCACCCCATTTTCACTTTAATGCTAAGACGAATGAGTTAGATATAGGTTTCATTTTTCTATAAATTTTTTAGAATAAAGGCACTTACCCTTTTGCGGATAAGTGCCGGTTCCGGTTCCGCTTCTGTCTGTTTTTCATAAAAGATCTGATCAACAAAATCAGCATCAAAAAGAAAGGTTCGCCATAATATTATCAGGATTTTCTTTAGCAGTTTTGTTCAAAAAAAAGCCGCCTGGATTAGCAGCCTGCGTATGTTATTCATTTTTCTTTATTGAAAACAAATAAGCAATTGCAATGAGAACTGCAATGATAGAAGTGATTACAGAATATCGAAAAATAGTAAAAAAGAACTCAGGATAAGGTGTTATAACACTTGAAGTCATACCACCGGCATCAGTTGTGCTTTCTATCCGCTTCATAAAGGCCACCAATAAGAAAAAGGAGACAATAAATGAATATATCCCTGTTTTCACTATGAATTTCTCCATAAATTCACCCCTAAACTTTCAATGACTTACTTGTTCACCTACAGGTACCTGGAGCAACGAACAATTAGTTCATAAAATTACTGAAATCCTCCTGTGTCTTTATTATCTCCCATCATATAATTTGAACTTTCTCCTGGTTTTGCGTTAGGATTTGTTGGGACGGGAGGGTTATTATTGTTTTTCTTGCGTCTCCAATCAATAAATAAAGCAAATAGTATATTTCCAACAATAAAAATCAATAGCCACCACATAGGTTCAATCCCCCTGGTTAAAAAGGCTTTATTGATAAAACGATTCCGATAGTTAGATGCTTCAACTCCACACATCCTTTTACTTAAATATACGGTTGAAACTTTAAATAGTTTCAATTTTTACTTTATTCCGCCTTTTGTGCTGAAGGTTTCATATTCAGTGAAAAAATTATCAAACCTATGTAACAAGCCCACTTCGACTCCCTCTGAAAAAAACTTGATCCACAATTGATGTTTATGTGAACAACACCTTACCAAGGATGGTTCAACAATGAGGAATTATCTATTAAGCAACTATATTATTTTCTCCGCCAACACATATCTGTCCCCTTAAAAGAGTTACACATTCCCCTATCAGTTCAACAGTGTCCTCTACCACTCTTAATTTTATTTCACCCCCACGCTCTGAATCCTGATAAGCGGTAAAATCTGCTTTGTTAAGAAGCTTACTCCAATAAGAGGCTAATGCACAGTGTGCTGAACCAGTAACAAAGTCTTCTTTAATTCCAATCTTGGGAGCGAAGTATCTTGAAACAAAATCATACTTCCCCAATCCCCGGCTGGTAATTATGATTCCCGGGCCATTTAGCTCCTTTATTAATTCATAATCTGGTTCGACATTATGAATTATATTTTCATTCTCAAATTCAATAATATACCGATCCTCTGCCCAGGCAGCAGCTTTGATAGGGAAATTAAAAACCTGTTGAAGTTTAACACTTACATCGATTGGACAGGATTCTTTTATCTTCAATCTCATCATAATCTGATGCCCTGACAATTCAGTTTTAAGAATGCCTGATTTAGTATGAAAATTGATTGCTGTTTCCCTTACAATACCCTCACTCCACAAAACATGGGCAGCCCCCAATGTTCCATGTCCGCATAAATCTATTTCTTGAGTGGGGGTAAACCATCTAAGCTGGTATGCATTATTATTTGTTAACGAAATAAAAGCTGTAATTGGCTGTTTAATTTCTTTTGCAAATGACTTCATCCACGCTTCAGATTTGTCTGCTGTCAGTAAAACAACAGATGCGGGATTGCCCTTAAACTCTTCTTTTGTAAAAGCATTAATCAAGTAATATTTAGTGATCTCTTTACATTCCAACCTTATAACCCCTTCTCTGAGTTAAATCCAGTAATCCATAAAATTTCACTACATTACACTGCACCGTCTGTCGAAGAAGAAAAAGAGCTGCCATTCCCAATTGGATCTACAGCTCTTTCACTCATTATTTTAGTTCAAATTGAAGAATCAACAAACTCGTCAGTGTTGACTTACTTCATATACTTTGCAACTAACAAATAACACCTCTCTCTTGTAAGACTTGCTTGTGTAGCTACATATTCCAATGGCTCCATCGATCCGCCTTTGTATTTTAGAGAAGACTTTTTCGCAGTTTCATCTCTTTGTTGGATCCAGTTCCGCTGATCTTCTCTTAGTTGGTCCATCTGTCCTTTATCAAGCTGCTCTTCTAACAGACCATAAATTTTGTTTAATTCCTCATCCCAAGTTCTATATCTTTCCGCCTCTTGTTCCACCAATTCTGCCGTGGTTGTCTTGGCTTCTGCGTATTTGTCCGCTTCTTCCATTTTGTTTAGTTTCTTGAGATATTCATCTTTATTACTTTCAAGATTTTCACTTTGATCATTGCCTGACTCAGCTGACTCTCCATCATTTGAGACTGCGGATGAATTATCTGTATCTTCTTGTTCACTGAGCTGTGTGGTATCACTGCTGCCAGAAGAGTTTTTTGCTTCCTTCCCCTCTGAATCTGCAGAATCCTTATCCATTGAGCCGCCATCTTTAACTTGAGCGGAGCTGTTGCTAGCTGGCTGGCTGCTCGACTCTTCAAATGAGTCTGCACAAGCAGTCAGTACACCTGACAATGCTACTGTTAGCAATACTGCCAAAAACTTCTTGTTTTTTTGCATTTTCAAACTTCCTTTTAATATTTATGAACGAAATTTATACTTTTCAATTTTTGAATATAACCTTCAGTATCATCAAACATTCAAAAATTATTTTTTCTGCGCTCACTCCTTCCAACTTAATCTTACCATGTTCCAGATAGAAAATTATCCCAAACCCCTGTTTTTCAGCGAAGAAAAAAGAGCTCCTCCTGGGAACTCCTTTCTATATGGAATTAATATAATCCTTAATCACTTTACGATCTGGCGGCTTCCAACTACCTTTCTAAACTCCATTACATACCCCATAGTATTCTCCTTAATATAAGACTTTCTAATTTTATTCGGTATTTTAAAGATAAATCCTTCCAAAGAAAATTTATGGAATTATATGTTAATATATAGATATATAATATTTAACTAACAGGCAGTTATTGAGCTTAATCGAAAGGAGGATTTTATGAGCACCCAAAATAAACACACCGCAAAAGCAATAGGACTTTCATTGTTAATAACTATTTTTTCCTTTTTCAATATGGATAATCCAATACCTTATACAGCAATATATATACTCTTCGTATCTGTTGCTTCTTTCATAAGCATTTATTTGATTTCAATGATTACTGCAAAAGCATACCAAAAGTTTGTTAAGCACATTGGCGTGTGATTAAAAATCCTTTTAACCTAATGGCATATTTGTGAAGAAATGAGAGCATATTGCTATTCCTCTACATTTAATTTTCTTCTTCCGCAAACCAAGCAAGTGCCTTCTGCTCCATTTCCTTCACAAATGTATTTTTTGCTTGGCTATACTCACTCGTGTCATCAAACCTTTTTGCTAATTCTTCCTTAAATTTAGTGTACCTTGCTGCTTCAGCAGGATGGGACCGCAGATAATCCCTTAATACAAGGTGCCGTTCTATTTGGGGGTTATCGAATTGATAGAAATGCAAATGATGAGATCGGGTTTCTCCGCCTTTTCGAAATAATCTTCTGCCTGTAATTCCCCATTCACCAGCAGCCTCATATCCCAGGTTTTTCATTTTTTCATTAAATTCATCTATCTTCTTGATGTCTTTCACAATACACATCATATCGATTACAGGCTTTGCCTTCATCCCCCGGACCGAAGTGCTGCCAAAATGTTCACATTTTATAATGTCATCTTCAAAGATAGTTTTTAGAAATTGAGCCTCTTTTTGAAACATGTGTGCCCAATTGTCGCTAAATTTAGTAAGCCGGATCTTCATTTGGATACCTCCCTTATGAAACTTCCATTAGGTAATCTATCCCCAATTAGTTATTGCCCCAAATCTTTTCAACCACACCAATCCCTGCCAATCAAACTCCATCCTGCATTAACAAAAATTAATTGATTAACTTCAAACCTATTTTATGTAAATCATCCTCTGTATTTGTTGCTTCCTGGCAGTTTTTTTAATTCATTCCAGGCTTTAATGGCTTCTTCTCGATTACTGCCTTTGTTTATTGCGTCCGCAAAGTAATCTCTGGTGAACTGAACTGATTATATTCAAATTGAGAGACTAGTTGATTCTTATACGACGGATCCTTGTTTCTTTTTTCCTGTACAGCATCACGATA
>ERZ1023203.106-NODE-106-length-16260-cov-4.990312_pt1 | contig 16260 bp, 20 predicted proteins | sample MGYA00380444_ERZ1023203 | MGnify/ENA primary metagenome ERZ1023203 (study PRJEB33173, sample SAMEA4830386) | metagenome | study: EMG produced TPA metagenomics assembly of the PRJEB25223 data set... | reverse complement strand
ATAACATCGAAACAGTTGAGCGCCTGACTCCAAGAGTAAGAGCTCGTGCAAAATATAAGCGCTCTCTTGAATTTTTAAAGCGTGCAAAAGAGATGCAGCCAGATATCCCTACAAAATCCAGCTTAATGATCGGGCTTGGCGAAACAAAAGAGGAAATAATTGCAGTAATGGAAGACCTGCGTGCTCATGATGTTGACATTATGACAATAGGGCAGTATCTGCAGCCATCCAAGAAACATCTTAAGGTTTTGAAATACTATTCACCTGAAGAATTCCAGGAGCTGAAGGACATTGCCATGAGCAAAGGCTTCAGCCATTGTGAAGCAGGTCCTCTTGTCCGCTCTTCCTACCATGCAGATGAACAGGTAAATGCGGCAGCTAAACAAAAGCAGCTTATGGGAGAAAAGGAAATCCAGCAGGCATAAAATGAAAAAGAGTTCAGCGCCATCGCTGGACTCTTTTTTTAAAAAATGGCAAGTAAAAAACTTTAAACGTCGATTCTGTTTGCGCAAGCAGCCTGCTTTCCCCTCAAGGTATCGGGGAGGAAAGGCATGGCGCTTCCGTTCTTCGTGGTTAACGGTTTCCTGCTTTTTTGACGGTTTCTCCAAGGTCATCTTTATCCATATCATCATTTCTTTCGCCTTGCATTTCACCGTTTTCATTTTCACTATCACTCATTTTTTCTCCTTGAGGAGAGTTAAGCATTTGTTTAATTAATTGGTTGATGCCATTTTCAGCATTTCGGCCATCGGAATCAACCGTTGCATAGTTTTCAACATTTTTTCTTAAGGATGTATCATCACTTACATAGACATGATACCATCTTGGAACAACAGACATGGCCATCTTTTTAACCTGATCAGCTGTCTGATTGCGATTTTTGGTGTCAGTGTTATATACGATCAGGACTTCTTCGTCGGTAACAAGTGTGGAGATATCATCCACATTCGGCACTTCAGTACAATATTTCCCAATAATATCTGCCACCTGCTCACGGTCGATAGCAGCATAATGGTCCGCTGAAACGTTGTCTCCCATGATTGGGCTTTTTTGATGGCGGACATATCCAAAGTCTTCGCTGACATTGTTTCGGCCATTTCGGCCGTTGCCCATATCTCTATTATACAAATCGGCACGCTGGTCATTAACATTTATTGTGTGACCGGTTTCTTCATAAATATCTTCTTTTGCGGCATTGTTTTGACAGGCAGTCAATGCAGCCATACCGCTTATACCAATAATAATTAGTGATTTTTTCACTATAAACACCTCCTAATCTATAGAATTGCCACAGCTGAATTTTTTTCTCTTAGTAATTGATGGGGAATCAGTTATAATTTAATTAGGACAATTCATTGGTTTGTTTTCATATCCTGTTATTTCCAATATAATATTTGTACATATGCTCTTAAGAAGAGGTGAAAAAATGGTTTGCATTAATAATGTTTGTTACGAATTAATTCAAGAAGAACGGAATGGTTTCAATGAGGAAGCATTTCGGGGTAGATATAGCGAAATTTTATCCAGATATGACTATATTGTTGGGGACTGGGGATATGGACAGCTTCGTCTCCGCGGTTTTTTCGATGATCAGAACCAGAAGGCTTCATTTGATACAAAAATCAGCACACTTACAGAATATCTATATGAATTCTGTAATTTCGGATGTGCCTATTTTGTTGTGAAAAAAGTGAAAAGCTAAAAAAGGGCTGGGGGAAACCCTGCCCTTTTTTGAAATACTGTCCGGCTCCAGCGCCTGCCCCCTTGAGTGTGCTTGCGCTTTTTTTAAGTCTCTGTATATGGCGGCTCTTCGTTTTTATCAGGGTCATCATGCGGCGGGTGCGCCCCTGGCATTTGCCGCGGCAAGTTTTGGTGAAGGGACTTAAATTCATAATTGAAGGCGCTGTAATAGCGCTGGCCCTCTCGCCATGGGGTGCTTTTGTTCTCTACCGGCTCATCCGCATTTCTGGGAGAGCCATAGGCACCTTCAGGCAAGTCCTCGGGAATAAGGAAATTCCTTTGCGTTTCCACATTTGAGAAATCGGTGTATGTGCGTCTTTCTTTATCGTCCATGCTATCACTCCTTAGGAAGTTATATGAGCAGGGTCTTTAAAGAAGAAAAAGGAGAACCCACCAAAATAGGTTCCCCCTTAGTATCTGTTTATTATCGTATATTAAACGATTTCCATTAGAAATGACTTAAGCTCCTCTGCATCTTCCTCCGAAAGCTGAAAGACATGCTCAAGATAGCCTTCTTCCTTTAAATCATCTTCTCCAATAATGGCGAATCTGCTTCCCTGGATATCAAGGACCAATTGTTTGCCGTAATAGCGATCGGAACGAACAATAGCCAAATCGAATCGCTGGTTTTCTCCCATAAAGCTGACGAATCTGGTTTTTGTATCTTCAAGATCATCATATAAGAAAAAGCGTTCTGCCAAATATAACACTCCTTAGTTGTTTTATATCCAATTATAGCATGTCCTTAGTAGGTTTATGTCCGCAGGTGATGATTCTTTTTTCTCTTTTCACCCTTGATTGGGTGTGAGTGCAGCTGGATTGATAATTTTTTCTATCAGAGGAATAAATACTCAATTCAAAATATTGTGATACAATAGCTGGTAGGGGAGCATAGTAATAAAGGCTTATAGGCAATTTAAAAATAAAGCTGGCACCTGAGAGGAATGAAAGGTATGGTCCACCATTACATAAAGAGATTTAATCCGATTGGAAATTGGGGCAAACTTATGCTTCCTTTAAATAAGATAAAGTATTTCCCTCCCCAATTCATTATTCGTGACCCGGTTGCAGAAGGAGTAAATCTGGCGCTGAAACAAGGTTTTGAAGTGGCCGTAGCTGTTTTTAATTTTAGAAATTGGCAAGACCTGTCCGAACAGCTGGGTGAGCTTTCTTTCAGACAGTTTATAAAAAACATCAAGAAAATATTTCTGGCTGTCATTCAGCGGGAACTTGAAGATAATCAAATTATTATCCTTCATGATCATTATAGCGATGGCCTTGCCTTAATATTGAAAGTGGACCATAGCAGGGATTGTGTGACAGAGATTGATCAAACACTGAAAAAAATTGTCAGGGAAGCTGAAAACTACATAAATATTGATACACCTCATATAAAGCAAGTTATTGATGCGGGATATATGTTTGTTGAAAAGAAGCATCATTCGTCTGTTCAGGAAGCAATTTACAAAGCCCATCAGCATGCTCTCGCAATGGCCGAAAAAAGGGCAAGATCCGAGTTTAATGAAATGATGTACAAAATGAATAAGATTATAGCTAAAAAGGATATCAAAATGCTGGCACAGCCCATTATTAATGTGGCTACAGGCGAGGTGAAGGCATGGGAAATGCTTACACGAGGCCCGCACGGCACTTCCCTGGAAAGCCCTCTTCAGCTTTTTAGCATTGCGCGGCAGACGGGCAGTCTTTATGATCTGGAGCTTATCGTATTTGAGAAAACACTCGAACAAATAACCAAGACAGGCTGCACCCAGGATATATTTATTAACTTCACCCCGATTACAATGGGGAATGAAAGGTTTGTCAGGGACGTAAAGAAAATGCTCACAGGCTATAAAAATATCCCCCCTGAGCAGATCACACTTGAAATTACTGAACGTGATCCCATTGAAGGTATTGAAAACTTTATATACAATATAAAGGTATTAAGAACATTAGGATTTCGGGTGGCTGTGGATGACACGGGTGCAGGTTATGCCAGTTTAAATTCCATAAGTGAGATTATGCCGGATATTATAAAAATCGACCGTTCCGTCATTAAAGGCATTGATACGAACAGAGTAAAAGAATCCATGCTGAAGGGTCTTCTTTTAGTGGCGAAAGAAGCGGGTTCACTGGTGGTTGCCGAGGGAATTGAAAGTGAAGGGGAGGCTTCGGTTCTCTTCAGAAACAACGTCGATTTAGCTCAGGGATATTTCTACGCTCGGCCGGATACTTTAACCAAGAGCCTGAAATCTTCATAGGAGGAAGGAAGCATTATGTATTTCATAGACAGGGAAAAGATCGAAGACACACTTAGTTATCTGGAACAGCAAATCTCCCTTTTTGAAGAAGTGAAAGAGTGGACATCCCCTATTGAAAAGGCAGCCTTGGAACGGATTGCCCAAATTATGATCGAAGCTGTCCTTGATACTGGAAATACGATGATTGACGGCTTTATCATGAGGGATCCAGGCAGCTACGATGATATCGTGGATATTCTTGACGACGAAAAAGTAATCAGCAAAGAAATGAGCAATAGCTTTAAACAGTTCATTACATATCGTAAAATGCTCGTCCAAAATTACACAGATGTCAATCATGAGGGGCTAATAACAGCTATAAACAGTCATATGCCCATGATTAAAGAGTTTCCGGGCAGGGTCAGGGAGTATTTAATCAATGAGCTGGGACCGGTTTCTGCTTTTAAACCTCAATAAAGATCGGAGAAATCCGATCTTTTTCTCTAGGGAGCATATTAGGTTGAATAAAGAGAAGGACGGTGAATGTCATGCATGTTGGAGAAAATTCAACAAAAGAAGTTATTTTGAGATTAATCAAAACAACGGGGAAACTTTCCATACTGGAAATGGCCAAAGAGCTGAGAATATCAGAAATGGCCGTCAGAAAACATATCCAGACTCTTGAAAAAGATGGTTTTATTACATCTGACATCCAGAGGCAAACTAAAGGGCGACCTTCAAAGCTTTATCAGCTAACAGTAAAAGGCGAAGATCTGTTTCCGAAAAAATACAAGCAGTTAAGTGTTGAATTATTAACAGAACTAAAAAGCATGGGGCAGGGCCATTTAATTACAGAGTTGTTTTCCAGAAGAAAATTCCGCCTTGTAAAGCAGTATGAGATTCAGACAGCCGGGAAACCTTTTTCAGAAAAGCTTCAAGTTCTTGAGGACCTCCTCCTGCTTGAAGGCTTTATGCCGGAAGTGCGAATAGAGGAAGGCCAAGTTCATCTTAAAGAGTTTAATTGTCCATATATTGAAACAGCAGAAGAATTTAAACAAATCTGCAGGTCTGAAAAAGAGTTTATCAAAGATTTTCTTTCTGCTGATCTTGTTGATATAAAATCGTGTATGGCTGCCGGTGATGGGTGCTGTCATTATATAATAAAGCAAAATTAAGCGAGGGCTCCTATTCAAGGAGTTTTTTGCTGGAATTACTGTCTTATTTATCCCTTCAATCGTGAAAAATTGCACAATGCACCACGTTCCTTTAAGATAGCTTTTATGGGCGATAGTTCAGTTGAAAAATAGGGATATTAAAAGCATAAATCATTTGGGAGTGATGGCTGTGAAAAAATATAAAGGATACTTAATCGATTTAGATGGCACCATGTATCGAGGGACTGAGCTGATCAGTGAGGCAGCTGATTTTGTCAATAAGCTTCGGGAACTGGATTTGCCATATTTGTTTGTAACGAATAATTCCTCTAGAACACCAGCCCAGGTGGCGGATAAGCTTGTGAAGTTTGGCATCCCTGCCGAAGAGGGTCAGGTTTTTACAACGAGCATGGCCACCGCTAACTACATATATGAACAGCAAAAAGATGCTTCTGTATATGTGATCGGAGAGGAAGGAATACGGGAAGCACTGGCTGAAAAGGGGCTAAGTTTTGCTGAGGAGCATGCGGATTACGTTGTGGTGGGGATTGACCGCTCGATTAACTATGAAAAGCTATCTATCGCCTGTCTGGCTGTCCGGAATGGAGCAGTATTCATTTCCACAAATGGTGACATTGCCATTCCAACAGAAAGAGGGCTGCTGCCGGGTAATGGGTCACTAACCTCTGTCATCACAGTATCGACACAAACACAGCCTGTATTTATCGGAAAGCCGGAATCGATTATCATGGAGCAGGCTTTAAAGGTGCTGGGAACAGCTAAGGAAGAAACCCTGATGGTTGGAGATAACTATGATACGGATATTTTAGCAGGAATGAATGCAGGTATGGACACCTTGCTTGTCCATACGGGTGTAACAACGAAAGAGTTATTAAAGGGGTATGAGAAAAAGCCTGAGTTTGTGCTCGAATCATTAGCGGATTGGGACTTTAAGTAGAAAAAGGATGGAGAATAGCTCTCCATCCTTTTCTATTCCACATTTTCGGCACTGTGTGCTAGTCTGCTCGAAGCGGCTGCAGCGATAGCTCCTACAATATCATCGAGAAAGGTATGGCATCTTCCTGAACTCTTATCGTTCAGATCCTTCAGAATGCCAGGCTTCAATTTATCGATATATCCAAAATTGGTAAAACCGATGGAACCATATACGTTTACAATGGATAAGGCCAATACTTCATCCGCTCCGTATAATCCTTCATCAGTAGCGATAATCGACTGCAGCGGTTCTAAGAGCTTCTTTTCCTCGGCCAGCATATCAAGCTGAATGCCTGTTAAAATGGCGTTTTGGACTTCTCTTTTTGATAAAACACGCTCAACATTATAAATGCAATCTTTCATCTGTAAATTGGGGTGATATTTCTCTTGAAGGAAGAACACTAAATCAGCTATATCCTGAATTTCTACCCCTCTTTCATGGAGCCATTTACGTGCTGTCTGCTCTGTAACGTTAACTGCTTTTTTTTCTTCATTCATTGGCTTCACCTTTTCTGGTTATTAAATAATTGCGGGAAAGTCCAGGCCTAACGTAAGGTCCTGTGGTTATGCACTTTTAGATTCTTTTCACTATGTATATACCCTTTTTTTATCAAATATGCCCGCTGCAGCTGAAACGGAAAAATTTCATTTCCTATATCATTTCCATGGTACATAGTCTTATCCAAGAAAACAACAAGTTTTAAAGTCTTCTATCATATATATCCCATAAGGATCACTCCAAAATGAGGTGGTATAATGTTTAGAACACTTTTGAAAGAACAATTTGGCATTGAAGCTGAGGATACGATGAGAATTGGAAAATATGATGCGTGCCGAAAGCAGGGACAGCTCTATTTGCTTGTGCCTGCGGGTCATACAGATAAAGAGGAACTCGAAGAATTGGACCTAATGGCTGAACACCTTTCCAATAACGGGGATAGGAACATAAGCACTTTTTTGAAAACGAAGGAAGGCAAACAGTCAATTGAGTGGAACGATAGCCGTTTTTGCATTCTTGTTAATCGGCATACACTGAGCAGAAAACAAAATCAGTTTGGGCGCAAGCTGGCAAAGTTCCATTACAGGGGCAGGAGCATTTCTTTTCCAGTGAAAAAAACGAGCAGAATCGGTCAGTGGAAACAGCTTTGGGAACAGAGGCTGGACCAAATGGAAAAGGTGTGGAATGAGATGCTTTTCCAAAAACCTGAAAATGATTTTGAGAGAATGTTTTTAGAGTCGTTTCCATACTATATGGGGCTGGCTGAAAATTCGATTCAGTATCTTGTGGATACAGAGCTTGATGACGAACCCGAAATGGCAGACAGCGGAACCGTTTGTCATATAAGACTAACATCGGCCACCTGGGGCGACAGTTATTATATGAAAAATCCATTTGACTGGGTATTCGACCATTCATCCAGAGATTTGGCGGAATGGACGCGAGAAAAATACTTCCATAATATCAAAACGTATCAGCCGGATCTCCGCCAATTTTTATCGGAATATCAAAGTGTAGGGCCATTATCCTCCTTCTCATGGCGGCTATACTACGCACGTCTATTGTTTCCTCTCCATTATTTTGAAACAGTAGAAAATTATTATGGCGCAGATTCTGAACAGCAGAAGCTAGTGCTTCAGGAGCGCCTGCAGAAGTATCTCTGGCAATCTGATGACCATGAGCGTTTCCTGGGGGGATTTTTTGAATTTGCCGAGGTTCCCATCAAAAAACTCAGGATTCCTCTGGTGAATTGGATTAAGAGATGAAAAAAGGCAGGGAAATACCTCTTTCTTGGCGAAAGGAACATAAAGCTGAGAATGTAAAGAGGGGATATTATTATGAAACCATACGTATTTATCAGCAGGAAGCTGCCTGAAGATGTTATTGCCATTTTAAAAGAAAAGTACACAGTTGAAATGTGGGATCGGGAAGATGTGCCGGTTCCTTACGATGTATTCATACAAGAGGCGAGAAAAGCAGATGCCCTTTTAACTATGCTATCAGAGCCGGTGAATGAAGAGGTTCTGAAAACAGGAGGGAAGCTGAAGATCATAGCCAACATGGCTGTAGGCTATGATAATGTGGATGTTGAGACAGCAAAAAGACTCGGAATCACCGTGACCAATACGCCAGAGGTATTAAATGATTCAACTGCCGACCTGACCTTTGCACTTGTGCTCGCTGCAGCCCGCAGAATGGTGGAGGCTGCTGAGTTTGTGAAGAAGGGCAATTGGAAGAGCTGGAGTCCGCTGCTTTTGGCAGGTATTGATGTGCATCATAAAACAATCGGTATTGTGGGAATGGGGAATATCGGGAAAACAGTTGCAAAGCGTGCCGCAGGATTTGATATGGAGATTCTATATCACAACCGCACGAGGAAACCGGAGGCGGAACAGGAACTGGGAGCCCAATATGTCAGCTTTGATGAATTGCTTGAACGCTCAGATTTCGTTGTCTGCCTGACGCCTTTGACAGAAGAAACAAGAAATTTATTTAACCGGAACGCATTCCAGAAGATGAAAGACAAGGCTATTTTTGTGAATGCCTCCAGAGGACCGGTTGTAAATGAACAAGATTTATATGAAGCATTGGAGGCTGGAGAGATTGCCGCTGCAGGTTTGGATGTTTTTGCGGAGGAGCCAATTGGTGCAGAGCACCCGCTGTTGGAGCTGAAGAATGTGGTAGCTATGCCACATATCGGTAGTGCCAGCATAGAAACGCGCTATGCCATGATGAAGCTGTGTGTGGAAAACATTGATCTCGTCCTTTCAGAAAAGAAACCGAAGACACCAGTCAAATAAAAGTGAGGAAGGCACCCAAAGCAGGGTGCCTTTATTAATAGATAAAAAAATTTAAAAAAATTAAAGCGCAATAAAACAGTATGTTAAGCGCTTCCAAATACTATTTTCGGAAAATTGCCTATTGTAAAAATGCCGCTTGCCCCCTATAATGTCTACTATACAAATACAAATGTACTTACATAGTGAACACTAAAGGGGGAGCTAGCGTGGAATCAATCTCAATCGGTTTATTAGGATTAGGAACAGTTGGATCGGGTGTAGTGCAAATCATTGAGAAACACCAGGATAAGCTCATGCACCAAGTCGGCTGTCCGGTTGTTGTAAAGAGAGTTCTTGTTAAAGATGCAGATAAAGAAAGAGCAGTTAAAGTGGACAGGAATTTGCTGACACTAAATCCTGAAGATATTATTAATGATGCTGATATAGATGTAGTAATTGAAGTAATGGGCGGCATAGAAGAAACAAGAGATCATTTAAAGAAAGCTTTGGATAATGGCAAGCATGTGGTGACGGCAAATAAGGATCTAATGGCTGTTTATGGACCTGAATTGCTGGCTGCTGCAGCGCAAAACGGATGTGATCTCTTTTATGAGGCAAGTGTGGCCGGCGGCATTCCAATTTTAAGAGGGCTGGTAGATGGATTAGCTTCAGACAGAATTACAAAAATGATGGGAATTGTGAATGGGACAACGAACTTTATTTTGACAAAGATGAGCAAGAATGGGAGCGCTTATGAGGAAGTTCTAAAAGAAGCCCAAGAGCTGGGATATGCGGAAAGCGATCCGACTGCAGATGTGGAGGGCCTTGATGCAGCAAGGAAAATGGCGATCCTGTCAACACTTGGTTTTTCCATGAATATTGACCTTGATGATGTAAAGGTTAAAGGCATTACAGAGATTACAGAAGAGGATCTGCAGTACGGCAATCAGCTTGGCTACACCATGAAGCTGATCGGGATTGCCCATCGGGAGGGGGAGAAGGTGGAAGTAAGTGTCCAGCCGACTCTGCTGTCCGAGTCTCACCCGCTTGCATCAGTTCAGGATGAATACAATGCTGTATATGTCTACGGTGAAGCGGTAGGGGAAACGATGTTCTACGGACCCGGGGCGGGCAGTCTGCCTACAGCTACAGCTGTGGTATCGGATCTTGTTGGTGTCATGAAAAATATGCGTCTTGGCGTAAATGGAAAAAGCGCGGTAGCACCTCAATATGATAAGAAATTAAAAGGTGCAGATGAGATATATTCGAAGTATTTTCTAAGATTGCATGTAAAAGATGAGGTAGGGACTTTTGCCAACATCACATCCATTTTTTCTGATCATCATGTCAGCTTCGAAAAAATCCTGCAGCTTCCTTTAAAAGAAAAAGGGCTTGCTGAAATTGTGCTGGTTACCCACCAGGCATCTTTAAAGGATTATGAGGATATTTTAGTAAGTTTAAGAGATTTGCCGGCAGTCCAAACAATCAAAAGTTCGTATCGTGTGGAAGGGAGCGCCAGAGTATGAGATGGGAAGGCCTTATAAAAACTTATAAAGATTTTTTGCCTGTTAATGAAAATACACCAATGCTTACTTTAAATGAGGGCAACACTCCCCTGATCAGGCTGGATAAACTCTCGAGGGACTGGGGGATTGACCTCTATGTGAAAACGGAAGGAGCAAATCCAACAGGTTCATTTAAAGACAGAGGCATGGTTATGGCTGTTGCAAAGGCAAAAGAAGAAGGTAGTGACGCCATCATCTGTGCCTCCACCGGCAATACCTCTGCAGCAGCGGCTGCATATGCAGCCAGAGCCGGCATGAGATGTGTGGTTGTCATTCCTGAAGGGAAAATCGCCATGGGAAAGCTGGCGCAGGCTGTTATGTATGGGGCCGAAGTCGTATCTATTGAAGGTAATTTTGACCAGGCACTGGCAATGGTGCGGAAGATAAGCGAAACAGAACCTATTACTCTCGTAAACTCTGTTAATCCGTATCGTCTTGAGGGCCAAAAGACAGCGGCCTTTGAAATCTGCGACCAGCTTGGAGGCGCTCCGGATATCCTTGCTCTTCCTGTGGGCAATGCAGGCAATATTTCTGCCTATTGGAAAGGGTTTAAGGAATACAATGAAGCAAGGAGTACAGGACTTCCGAAAATGCATGGAGTACAGGCTGAAGGTGCAGCGGCCATTGTGCATAACCGTGTGTTTGAAAATCCCGAAACGATTGCTACAGCCATCCGAATCGGAAATCCTGCGAGCTGGCACTTGGCCAATGCAGCGCTGGCTGAATCGAATGGTAAAATTGATGAAGTCAGCGACGAAGAGATTCTATGCATGTATCGTAAACTTGCTTCATCTGAAGGGATTTTTGCTGAGCCAGCTTCATGTGCTTCGCTTGCGGGTGTATACAAACAGCTGCGCAATGGAGAGATTCCTCATCAAACAAAGGTTGTGGCCATCCTGACTGGTAACGGACTGAAGGATCCTAATACAGCCATTGATTGCAGTCCTGTTAAACCAGTTTCACTGCCTAATGATGAAAAAGCAGTAGCAGATCATATCAGAGGAGCCGTTCACATATGAGCGAAGGTGAAATGGTTCTCATCAAAGTACCGGGCAGCACGGCAAATCTCGGACCTGGCTTCGACTCGATTGGCCTCGCGTTAAATTTGTATTTGACGCTTGAAGCCGAGAAGGCAGATAAGTTTGAAATGGTTCCTTTATCAGAGCCGCTAAGCATCTACCCTTCAGATGAATCGAACTTTATTTTTCAAGTTGCAATGGATACCGCAAAGAAATATAAAAAAGAGCTTCCAGGATGTAAAGCTAGGATTTCAAGTGATATTCCCTTAACGCGCGGACTTGGATCAAGCGCTGCAGCCATTGTAGCGGGAATTGAATTGGCTGACGCGCTTTGTGATCTTCAACTGAGCCAGTATGAAAAGCTTGAACTGTCATCACGAATGGAGGGGCATCCTGATAACGCGGGAGCTTCCCTTCTAGGAGGCCTTGTCATTGGCTGCATGTCAGAGGAAGAGGTATCTGTTCAAAGCATTAAAGATATAAAATTTGATGTTATAGCAGTGGTGCCAAAAGAAGAGCTACTTACAAAGGAATCAAGAGGCGTCCTGCCTGAAGAATGGTCTTTTAAAGAAGCCGTACAGGCTGGGGCAGTCGGCAATGTCATGGTAGCAGCTCTGCTTAGCGGGAATTATTCCCTGGCAGGCAAGATGATGGGTGCTGACTTATTCCACCATCCTTACCGAAAGAAAATGGTTCCTCATTTGGAAGTCATTGAAAAGGAAGCACTTCTTTTAGGAGCATTCGGAGTTGCCTTAAGCGGCGCTGGACCGGCGGTTCTATGTCTTGCTGAATCAGAATGTGCTCCAGCAGTGACTGAAGGGCTTCAGCGGGTTCTCCCGGAAATGGAAATCCTTTGCCTTAAAATTGATCAGGAAGGCAGCACTGTTTTAAAAAAAAGCCTAGCTGAGCTGGAAGTCGGCCATATAGTATAAATAAAAAAAGCGATGTCATGCCGACATCGCTTTTAATAAGGTAAAATTAAAATACTTGTTCTACTTCGACTACACCAGGTACTCCTTCTAAAAGAGCGCGCTCAATACCGGCTTTTAACGTAATCGTTGAACTTGGGCAGCTGCCGCATGCACCAAGAAGGCGCAATTTAACGATGCCATCTTCAACATCCACCAATTCACAGTCCCCGCCATCGCGAAGAAGGAATGGGCGCAATTTATCTAATACTTCCTGAACTTGTTCAGTCATAGTCGTTTGTTCTGCCATGTGAAATCGACTCCTTTCCATACATTTATTATAATCAAATCAGTCTTAAAAATCTATTCCAAGAGCGTAATTTCCACTCATTAGGAGAATATTTTATTAGGTTTGCTCTTTGTTAATGTTGTAAAATGAAGGTAAGACCAAGTTTTGCATAGGGGGAGAAAAGATTGAAAAAAGAAATTGAAATCACTGTGTATGGTGCGGAGCAGCTTTGTCCAAGCTGTGTGAATCTGCCATCATCCAAGGAGACATACGAATGGCTGGAGGCGGCAGTATCCCGCAAATTCGCCAATCAGGCTTTTAAAATCGTGTATGTTGACATTCATAATCCACCCGAAGAAGAGGCCAAAAAGGAGTTCGCCATGCGAGTGATAGAGGAAGATATGTTTTACCCGGTTGTTCTGATTGAGGATGAAATTGTCGGTGAGGGCAATCCGAAATTAAAAACAATCTATGCGGAAATGGAAAAGTACGGGTACCAGGCAGTTTAATAAAAAATGAGCATCGAAAGGGATGCTCATTTTTTATTTGGAAAGATTTTTTATATTAACAGTTGATTCTGCTGCGCTGGAGGTTAGATTTTATCGTTTTTTGACGGCAGTGATTAAACTTTTTGTTTTCTTCCGGATATTGTAGTCAAATTTTCTTCTCTCCAGCATTTATACAAGAATATTGGTCAGATTTTGATTTTATCGGTCAGATTACCAGAATATCGGTCAGATTCTGATTTTATCGGTCAGTTTTTTGATTTATCGGTTACTTCCCTTCAAATCAAGTTTTCAGCTAAGTCATGGTGCAAATATGAATTAATCTCTATCGTTATCCGCTATTTGGGGTTAAAACGTAAAAAAGAGCCCGCAATGGGCCCTCTTATCCATTATGGTATTTATACATCCATAAAATCCCTGATTTTAGCAGGCGGGCAACGCGTCCTGTGATAGGGCGTTCTGCGACTAGACCGAATCCGTGCTTTTTGCCCAGAGATCCAAGAACTCCTTTTAGCTTGATTACTGGCAATGTTTCAGGGAGTTCCTCACCTTTCCAGCGTTTCAATAGGATTTGAACAATTTGCTCTGCCTGCCCTTCAGCAAGCTGGGCACTTGGTGCATGGGGAAGGCTTGCACAATCCCCTACCACATAGACATGTTCATTTCCAGGGATATTGTGATGCTTCGTTAAAACTACGCGTCCTTGCTGATCCTTTTCCACATTCATCTCACGAACCACTTTGTTCGGCTGGATGCCTGCGGTCCATACGATGGCATCACAATGGATGGCTTCGTTATGATTATAAAGGGTTTTTTCTTCTACTTTAGTAATATTTGATTGGTTAATAATTTCTACATTATGTTCTATGAACCAACTTTCTACATACGTGCTTAATCTTTCAGAGAATGCGGACAGTATATGCTTCCCTCTATCGAACAATTTGACTTTCAAATCTGGACGGCTTTCATTTAATTCAGAAGCCAGTTCCACTCCGCTTAGTCCTGCACCGACAATTCCAACAACAGAGCCTGGCGGCAGATTATTTAAAGCTTCATACGTTCTGCGGGATTTTTCAATTGTTTGAATGCTATATGTGTGAATGTCGGCTCCTGGAACATTGTGGTACTTATCTTCGCATCCAAGGCCTATTATAATATCATCATAGGATACAGGCTCTTCACCCTGAAGATATACCTTGTTTTCCTCGATGCTGATTTTTGTCACTTCACCGTATTTTATGGTCAATCTTTGATGTTCAGGGAAGGATACGCGCACATGCTGATCAGAAATGGTGCCTGCTGCAAGAGCGTAATATTCAGTTTTTAAACAATGATAAGGCACACGATCTATTAGTGTAATGGAGACATCATCAGGAAGCTGATTGGGCAAAAGTCGGGCAAGCGCCCTCATACCGCCATAACCTCCGCCAAGTATCACAAGATTTTTCATAGTATATTTCCCCTTTATGTCCGTACTGTTTAATTTATCCGAACTCAAATAAACGTTAATTAGTTATCTTAAAAAAATAAATTAATGATATTAATAACCTCAAACCCATAAAAAGTATAACGAAATTGTGTCAAAATCACAACACATATCAGCAGAAAACTTGACAATAAACGACATGAAGTGGTAAATATGTGCACTTTTAAAGGCGAGAACGGAATCCAAATCTTGCAGGATTCAAATAAAAAAGGTAGCATTAACAGGGTAGAGAGGTGAAAGATGTGATTAAGCCAATCATCGAATTTTGCATCAGCAATTTGGCCAGCGGCTCTCAAAAAGCACTGGAAAAGCTGGAAAAGGATTATGACCTGGATGTCATAGAATATGGCTGTCTCGGGTATTGCGGCAAATGTGCAAGCACTCTTTTTGCGCTTGTGAACGGAGAAGTGGTTACTGGAGAAACGCCAGATGAACTGGTTGAAAATATATATCAATATCTGGATGAAAATCCAATGTTTTAATATAGAAAAGGAGCGATTAAATTTCGCTCCTTTTCTTGTTTCATGGCTCCATCACTTGCCCCTTCGAGAAGTCAGAGGCGGGTATGGTTCTGCTGCTTTCCTTAGTTGGCAGCAGCATCTTTTTGTGCCTGTCTCATCTCATACCATCGTTCTCTGGCCATTTCAATTAATTTAGGTTCAGTGGAGCGGCTTTGCAGTTCAATTACTTTCGAGTAGTATTTAACAGCCTGTTCGAACTGATATGTCCTTCTGGATAGCTCTCCGATCAGATAGAAAATCCTCGTTTCAGAAATGGATGATCCTTTAAAATCATCTGACATATAAGAGTCCGAATATTCTTTTAGAGCAAGTTTCAAAAATCGCTGTTCTTGATGATCATTCTTTATACTCCGGTAGAGCCAGGCAAGTCTGATATATAAACCAGCCATAATAATATGCTTCTCCCTTTTTAAAGTTCCGCAATAAATGGCAAGCTTATAGGTGTTGATGGCAGCAGTGATGGTGCGTTCCTGGCAATAATCCTGCGGTATCCAGGCACCCGCAACTTTAGAAATGATCATGTCCAGGGCTCCGGGCGGAAAATAAGGGGAGAAGTCCTCTGATTCTGAGTAGCCGCATTGCGGGCAAGTATTAATATAATATAAAAGAGGATTCATGCTTTCACCAGAATAATTTGGGCAAAAATCACTGTCATAATTAAATACTTTTACAAATCGGGAGCGGAGTTTTTTTGTGGTGAAACTCTTTTTGCAGACTCTGCATCCGCATTTTTTATCATAAGCAGGCTTTAATTGCTGCATAGAATGCCACCTCCGAAGATAACTATTATGACTATTGTACCATTTCCTGCTGGTTTCAGGGTGTAAAGAACTATTTATTAAGCATTGTTCAGAAAAAACAATAAAAAGAAAAAGTCTCTTAAGTTGAGCACATACACTTTACTGTATATACTATGAATATAGAAGTATCCTTACATGGACAGGAGGGAATAACATGGAACAAATTGTGGATATAACAGAAGCTGCAGCTTTGCATATAAAAGAAATGATGAAACAAAATGAGGAAGAAGATGCATTCTTGCGTGTAGCCGTTAAAGG
>ERZ1023203.105-NODE-105-length-16282-cov-5.248968_pt1 | contig 16282 bp, 15 predicted proteins | sample MGYA00380444_ERZ1023203 | MGnify/ENA primary metagenome ERZ1023203 (study PRJEB33173, sample SAMEA4830386) | metagenome | study: EMG produced TPA metagenomics assembly of the PRJEB25223 data set... | reverse complement strand
ATGCGAATAAATTTACAGTTGCAGGAATGGGTGAAGATTTTGCGAGAAATCTAGGTTTAAGTTATAAGATGGTACTAAATATTGGCCTGATTCTTGTTTCGATTATTTCGACCACGGTTGTCCTTACTGTAGGGGTTATTCCATTTTTAGGTCTGATTGTGCCAAATATTGTATCTCTTTATTTGGGTGATAACTTGCGCAAAACGATTCCGCACACAGCGGTGTTAGGGGTTGTCTTCTTATTAATATGTGACATTCTAGGACGCATCATTATTCATCCATATGAAATTCCAGTTAATGTAACAGTGGCAGTGATTGGCAGTGCAATCTTCTTAACGATGCTGCTTAGGGGGAGAGCATATGCGAAATAGTACAAAACTGATAATGTTAGCAGCTATTGCCATTGTGTTTGTTTTGCTATATGGCTTTTATGATATTAAAGGCGGCTTTGATTATGCTTTTCCAAAGCGTATGCTCCGAGTTACAGCGATGATTATAACAGGTATTGCGATTGCTTATTCCACAATTGTGTTCCAGACAATTACACATAATCGTATTTTAACACCTTCTATCATGGGCCTTGATTCTATGTATCAAGTAGTACAGACATTAATCTACTTCTTTGCAGGATCAATGTCAGTGTGGGTGTTAAATAAATACTTAAACTTTGGTGCAGCCATTTTTGCCATGGTCGTCTTTGCCTTGATTTTATATCGATTTTTATTCAGAGCTGATAAGCACCCAATATATTTTCTTCTATTAATAGGGATGATTATAGGAACACTCCTGGGAAGCTTTGTTACATTTCTGCAAGTATTGATTGATCCAGTCGAATATTTAAGCCTTCAAAGTCGTTTATTCGCGACCTTTACAAACGTAAAAGCGGAGTTATTATTTATTTCAATTGGCATCCTGTTCCTTGCATTCCTTTATGGATACCTTATTATGGATAAACTGGATGTTATGTCACTGGGCCGCGAAAATGCGATGAATCTAGGCATTAATTATGACGGTATGGTTATGAGAATTTTAATTTTATCGTCTGTTTTAATTGCCACATCTACAGCACTAGTTGGTCCAATTACATTCTTTGGATTAATCGTTGCAAACCTTTCTTATCAATATCTTGTGACGTATAAGCACTCTATTCATATATTGGGAGCCAGTTTAATCAGTATTATTGCATTGGTTGGCGGGAATTTCCTTGTGGAGCATATTTTTGAATTGCGTACAACATTAAGTGTCATTATTAATTTTATCGGTGGTATTTACTTTATTTATCTATTACTTAAGGAAAGTAGGGCAGCAGGATGATTGAAATCAAAGGATTAACAAAGCAATTTGGTAAAAAGCCTGTTGTAGAGGATGTTACGGTCACAATTGAGCCGGGAGCCATAACCTCTTTTATTGGACCGAATGGTGCTGGTAAATCAACACTTCTTTCTATGGTAAGCCGTTTATTGGAAGCAGATACAGGTGAAGTATTGCTCGATCAGAATAATGTGAGAAAGTGGAAGTCTTCGGACTTTGCAAAGAGAGTATCCATATTGAAACAAGCCAATTACCTTAATGTGAGATTAACGGTGCGTGAGCTTGTATCATTTGGGCGTTATCCCTATTCAAGAGGGCGTTTAACAGCTGAGGACGAAAATTTTGTTGATCAAGCCATTGAATACATGAATTTGGCTGATATGCAAGACAAATATTTAGATGAACTATCAGGTGGTCAAAAGCAACGGGCATTTATAGCAATGGTCATCGCGCAGGATACGGATTATATCCTGCTGGATGAGCCTTTAAATAACCTGGATATGAAGCATTCTGTTCAAATTATGAAAATTTTGCGCAAATTAGTTGATGAACTAGGAAAGACGGTTGTCATTGTTTTGCATGACATAAATTTTGCATCTGTTTATTCTGATCGCATTGTAGCCTTAAAAAATGGCAGGCTGATGAAAAATGGGCCGACCAATGAAATCATAAATTCTGATGTGCTTCGTGAAATCTATGATATGGATATTCCAATTCAAGAACAGAATGGCTGCAGGATCTGTGTCTATTTTAATTCGCATACATAAACATTGAAGTAATAAAAAACCCTGGAGAAATCTATCGTATTTCTTCAGGGATCAGCTTATTAAGTGTCAGATATTTGAAAAAATGGAAGATAATTTAAAAAAGTTCACAAAAGTTATTGACTAATAAAGATTATTCGATAATAATTATCATCATAGTTGATAATGATAATCAATATCAATAAATAAATAATAAGGGAGAGTTAAGAAAGATGAAAAAACTATTTTTGGCGATGGTAGCAGCTATGGTATTATTGCTTGCCGCATGTGGATCTAACGAAGAAGCTTCAAAAGAAGAACCAACTGATAAAGCTGCAGCTGAAGGCCAATCTGAAGAAACGAGTGCAGCTGAAACAGAAGGAAGCCCTGCATATCCAATGACTGTTTCTCCGACGGTTGCTTCAACAGAAGGCAGTGAGGGTGGTACAACTAATTTTGAAGATGTAGAATTTGAAAAGATGCCAGAAAAAATTGCCGTATTCGATTATGGATTCTTAGATACATTAGATGCTCTAGGTGTTGAAGGAATTGTTGGGGTTGCAAAAGATTCTACCCTGCCTGCTCACCTTGAAAAATACGCTTCTGATGAGTATAAAAGCGTTGGTGGATTAAAAGAACCTTTACTTGAAGATATCGCTGAAATGGATCCGGATGTTATCTTTATCTCTGGGCGTCAGTCAGCTTTCTATGAAGAATTAAAAGAAATCGCTCCTGTCGTGTTTGTTGGTACTTCTCAGGATGACTACTGGAACACATTCCAATCTTCTGTAGATCTAGCGGCGAAAATGTTTGGTAAAGAAGCGGAAGCCGAAGAATACACGGCAAAATTTGATTCAGCTTTAGAAGAAATCAAGGCTTTAGCTGGAAACTACGAAACCTCTTTAGTAACAATGTACAATGAAGGTAAATTATCTGGTTTTGCAGCAAATTCCCGTTTCGGCTATATTTATGACATTTATGGATTCAAGCCTGTAACAGAAGATATCGAGTCTTCTTCTCACGGTTCTAACTTCGGTTTTGAAGCCATCCTGGAATTTAATCCACAAGTGCTATTTGTAATTGACCGTACAGCAGCTGTTGGAGGCGACTCTAATATTGAAGATGATATGGAAAATGATATCATTAAGAAAACTGATGCTTTTAAAAATGAAAAAATCGTTTACTTAGATGGACCACTATGGTATCTAAGTGGAGGCGGTTTACAATCCGAGCTTGCTAAAATTGAAGAAGTTTTAGCTGAGTTGAAATAACTTATGAAAGGGGCTGTCCAGAAAGTCAGTGAAAACTGACCCTTTGGCAGTCCCTTATTATTGAAATTTAATGATAGATTCCAAAGAAGAGAAAGAAAAAATAATCAATTTCTAATAAAGGGGCAGGAGAATGAAACAAATTAACAGATATATCGATTCAGTTTTTTATAGCCAGGATGATATTTTAGAGGAAGTTCTTCTTTCCATAAAAGAGAATGGTATGCGATCCATTTCTGTATCTCCTTCTACTGGTAAGCTTCTCACGCTGCTAGTATCGATGTCAGGGGCAAAAAATGTCCTTGAGATCGGGGCGCTTGGAGGATATAGCGGAATTTGTTTAGCCAGGGGATTCGATAAGGCAGGAAAATTAACTTCACTTGAGCTGGTGGAGAGCTACGCAAATATAGCAAATAGTAATCTAGTTAAAGCTGGTTTTGGCAGTCAAGTATCATATTTAATCGGACCAGCTATACAAAGTCTCGAACAGCTTGTTAGCGATAATAGACAATTTGATTTTTTCTTTATCGATGCAGATAAAGAAAATTACGAAAACTATCTAAATTATTGCATCAGACTAGCGGAAAATGGAGCATTAATTGTTTGTGATAATGTACTGGCCAGAGGCAGTGTAGCGGACGAATATGCTGAACCGACTCGGCATGCTGAATTCATGAAAAAATTCAATGAAACCGTTGCCAGCCATCCTCAATTAGAATCTGTGCTTATTCCTATTGGTGATGGGCTGACTGTTTCAAAAGTAAAAAAATAAAAAAAAATATTAACACAATACACAAAAAGCAGGATGCTTGCTAAATGCATTCTGCCTTTTATTGTTTAAACCTCATAGTAATGGAAAAGCAGATAAGCAATCCATCTGCAATGAGGGTTGTTTCTGATATTTGTAATCAGCCCTTTTACGATAGCAGGATTCAGGCTGCGCTCCAGCACATCCTGCTTTAGCAGGATGAGGGATTCTTTTTCAACCGAGTCTTCTAATTCCTCAATTTTTTGCTCCATAATTTCAATTATTTGTCCGTGAGTCATCTCTTCATGTCCCGTCTTCCTGAACATCTCGTATAGCTCATCGGTTATAAACGGGATAGTCGAATGCTTGGCAAGAAGTTCTGTCTTCTCCGCAAGTGATCGGCACAGAAGGTCCAGATCCAAAGGAACATTGAAAAATAAAAATAAATGAGAGTACACATGCATAAAGCCTTTGATGCAATAGATTAAATCGTATTTTGTATGCTGGACAGTCTTTCCGTATAACTGATCAAGCATGGAAAGGGTGATGTCATCGATTAATTGGTCAAAGTGACGCCCTTTTGATATCAGTTCTTCGTTGAATGTATGCGCCTGTTCTTTAATGAAAATTTTGGCGAAGTCTGAATGCTTTTGAAAGGAGTGGAATGTTGTGTAAAAAAACTTCACTAAAAGCTCTTCACCATTGTTATTCGGGTCTTTGACTATGTGGTCAATATCTGAAATGAATTGCTCCATAAAATGATCAATCAAAGCCATGATCAATTCATCTTTTGATTTGAATGATAAGTAGAAAGCTCCTTTGGATATACCGGAGTGCTCTGTGATCTGCTGAACAGAGGTAGCTTCAAATCCTTGCTTCGCAAAGAGTTCAAGTGCGCTTTCCATAATTAATTGCTTTTTGTTCATGTAATGGTGTCACTCCTTTTTGATTGACAAATGACCAATCAGTCATTATTATATGTAATTGAGTCTAACAAGTCAATTAAGGGTAGGTGCACAAGTGAAAGGTTTAGTGAATTTTGTCCTGCAGAATAAACTTGCAGTCTGGCTGTTAACAATTATTATCACGGTATCTGGCATCTATTCAGGTACACGAATGAATATGGAGACCATTCCGGATGTCTCAATTCCTTACTTAATGGTAATGGACGTATATCCGGGGGCGACTCCTGAAAAAGTGATGGAAGATGTGTCCATCCCAATTGAAAAAGCCGTAGAAGGCCTTGAAAATGTTAAATCAGTTTACTCAAATTCATATTCTAACATGTCAAATATCCAAGTGGAATATGAATATGGTATTGATATGGATGAAGCCAAGCGCGCTCTCCAATCAGCTCTTGATGCAGTGGAGCTTCCGGAAGGAGCACAGGAACCTTCCATCACGGCCATCAGCATGAATATGATGCCGGTTGCTGCACTGAGTGTAAGCAGTAAATCAGAGGATATTATTGAGTTAACCTCAACTGTAGAAGATATCATACTGCCAAAAATTGAGAAAATTGAGGGTGTAGCATCAGCGACCATCACTGGTCAGCATGTGGAAGAGGTGCAGCTCACATACAACGAAGAAAAACTGGCTGAGCTTGAGCTGACCGAAGATAAAGTAAAGGAAATGATCCAGGCGAGCAACATGGCTGTATCATTGGGACTTTACGAGTTTGAGGAAGGAGAACAGGCTGTCGCAGTAGACGGCAAGTTCATGACCGAGGATGAATTAAAGAACATGCTTATCCCGGTAACACCAACCGCACAAAACCAGTCACCTTTTGTGAAGCTGAGTGACATTGCCGAGATTGATACTGTCGGCAGAGTACAATCCGTTTCCCGTACAAATGGTGATGATGCCATTGCGATTCAAATTGTGAAAGAACAGCAGGCAAACACCGTTGAAGTGGTCAACAGTGTCAAAGAACTAATCAAGGAAGAAAAAGAAAAGGTCGAGGGCCTTGTTATAGATCTTTCACTTGATCAGGGCAAGCCGATTGAAGAATCTGTTTCAACCATGATTGAAAAAGCCGTGTTTGGCGGGCTGATCGCAGTCTTGATTATTTTACTGTTCCTGCGTGATTTTAAATCCACGATTATTTCAATCGTATCCATTCCAGTTTCGATTTTCATGGCTTTGCTGCTGCTGAACTGGATGAATATTACCTTGAATATTATGACGCTTGGAGCCATCACGGTTGCTATCGGCCGTGTGATCGATGACTCTATCGTTGTGGTTGAAAATATTTACCGCCGCCTGCATTTAAAAGAAGAAAAACTAACTGGGCGGGCACTTATCCGTGAAGCTACGATTGAGATGTTCAAGCCAATTCTTTCCTCAACATTAGTAACGGTTGCCGTATTTGCACCGCTCATTTTTGTAGGAGGCATGGTCGGCGAGCTGTTTATGCCATTCGCTTTGACGATGACGTTTGCACTTGGCGCTTCACTCCTTGTGGCCATTACAATCGTTCCAGCGCTGTCTCACTTCCTGTTTAGAAAGAAATTGTACAGCGAAAAAACGGAAGGCAGCCATAAGGAAGCTGGAAAGCTATCAAAATGGTATAAAGGCATTCTTGAGAAGTCTCTTAATCATAAGATTATTACATCCATCATTGCGGTTGTATTGCTGGCGGGAAGCTTAGCTCTGACACCAATGATCGGATTCAGCTTTATGGGAAGTGAAGAAGAGAAAGTAATGTATCTAACTTACACGCCTGAAGCTGGAGAACTTAAAGATGAAACTTTAAAGAACGTTGAAGCAGTAGAAGAAGAGATGCTGAAGCGTGATGATATTGACATCGTTCAAATATCTGTAACCGAAGAAGCGGATCAAATGGCTGCCATGATGGGCGGAGGAGCAGGCGGAGCCTTAATGTATCTGATCTTTGACCCTGAAATGGATAATTTTCCTGAAGTCCGTGAAGAAATTGAAGATTATGTGTTTAATATCGGACAATCAGGTGAATGGAAGAGCCAGAACTTCTCATCTATGTCCGGTTCAACCAATGAAGTCAGCTACACATTCTACAGTGAAGATTTAGATAAACTGAATGAGTCTGTCAAAATGGTAGAAGACGTAATGAAGGAAAATGAAGAATTAGAGGACGTTTCTTCAAGTGCAGAAGACGCCTTTGTTGAATATACCTTCAATGTTGAGCAGGATGAACTGCTGCAGTACGGTCTGACAGCCGGACAAATTGTCATGATGCTGAACCCGTCAAACACCAAGGATGTTCTGACAACGATTGAAAAAGACGGTGAGACGCTTGAAGTCATTGTCCAGCAGGAGCAGGCGGAACAGCCGAAATCCATTGATGATATCCTGGCAACACAGGTGCCGACAGCAATGGGTACAACTATGCCTCTTTCCGAGCTTGTCACAGTGAAAGAAGGTACAACGCATAATACGCTTGCCCGCAGTAAAGGCGAGTACTACGCAACCGTGTCAGGTACGGTAAAAGGTGATGACATCACAAAGGCTACTTCTAAAACAGATGAAGCGATTGATGAATTGGATCTGCCAAAGGGTGTAACCGTCGGAGTTGCGGGTGTTCAGGCAGATATGACCGAGACGTTCACACAGCTTGGCGCTGCGATGCTTGCAGCCATCGCGATTGTGTACTTCATTCTGGTCGTTACATTCCGTGAAGGAGTGGCGCCATTTGCGATTCTCTTCTCCCTTCCATTTGCCGTGATTGGTTCTTTCGTTGGCTTATTAATTGCCGGCGAAACCATTTCTGTATCGGTCATGATGGGACTATTAATGCTAATTGGTATTGTCGTAACCAATGCTATCGTTCTGGTGGACCGGATCATCCATATGGAACGTGACGGTCTGGTTATGAGGGAAGCGGTGCTGGAAGCGGGAGCAACCCGACTTCGCCCAATCCTGATGACAGCCATTGCTACAATTGGTGCATTAATTCCATTGGCCATTGGCTCTGGAGGCGGAGGGCTTATCTCTAAAGGCCTTGCCATTACCGTTATCGGGGGTCTGACAAGTTCGACGCTATTGACCCTTATCATTGTGCCAATCGTGTACGAAGTATTATCTAAAATGTTTAAGAAGAACCGCAGAGAAATCGAAGAAAACTAAAAGGAAGCCCTGCAGGATATAATAGTCTGCAGGGCTTTTCCGTCTTTTAAGGGGCTATAATTATTCTTTTCTGCGATTTTAGTTGGAAATTAAATTTTTCATTGAATTTGGGCTGTCTTTTACTGCCAATATTTAATATTTTCAAATCATGTGCGAGGATATCGGTCAATTTTCCTTTTTATCGGTCACCTCACCATGGATATCGGTCAGATTTTTATTTTATCGGTCACCTCACCATATTTTTCGGTCAGATTTCTACTATTTCGGTCACTTCGCGTTACATCAGCCTCCCTGCCAGATCATAGTGCAAACATTACTCAGACTCTTAACAAAATCTTAAATACCCCTGATGAACTCCCTCTTTTCTTTCACAAGATCTACTCTTGCAAACAGAAGTGCATACATAATAGTAAAAATAAGATACGATAAGCCAATAATCAGGCTAAGAGTCCTCGGAGCAAAAACTTCCAGCAGGAATCCTGCTGTGCCCATGGAGATAGCCAGGGAAAGATTTGAAACCATCTGCATTAAACCAAAAAAGGTTCCCTGTTTGGATCGGGGTATAAATTTCATCATGACCGTATCCAGGCATATGTTGCCAAGGCCGCCCGCAAAGGTGATCAGCACAACGGTGAAAAGTGCTGCATAAAAGCTTGGTGCGAGGCTTAATAAAATATGGCCAGTACCTTCCAAAGCAATAAAGAGGATCGCGAGTATCAGGAGACCCTTCTTGATCATATGAGAAAAGAATGAACTTAGAATGAGTCCAATCCCCAATGCGCCATACATAAACCCAACACCCAATTCTCCCATATTAAAAACTTCCAGCCCATAAATGCTTACAAGAATATTATCAATTCCATTGGCGAGCGGCATGGTCAGCATCATGATAAAAAAGGCAATCAGTGCGGAGGAGCCAAGAATAAGTCTCGCTGGTGAAATCGCTGCAGATGTTTTGGTTTTTTTTCTATTTACCTCAGAGACATCCGGGAAAACCATCCTGGAGATTAGATATGCTGATAAAAGGAAGGTAAGGCCGTTAATCATGAATGCAGCATGGTTTCCCAGAAAGTAGGCAAGGATTCCTCCGGTGCTTGAACCAATAATGAGGACGGCTCCGATCATGATTTGTTCAATCGCGTTCACATATATGAGTCTATCTGATTTTACAAGAGCAGGTATCGCAGACATCCTGGCCGGGGAGTAGATCGCTTCTCCCATTGAGATGAGGAATGCACTTGCGTAAATAATCCATAAATCCCCAGTTTCTTTTACGAAAAGCAGCCCTAGGACCGCAGGCACTCTCAACAAGTCTACTGTCACCAGAATGGCCTTTTTTGAAAAGCGGTCCGCAAGAATTCCTCCTAATGGGGCAATGAAGAAAAAAGGTGCCATGCGGATGGCAAATAAGAGGCCAATGGCTACTCCGGAACCTGTTACGTGGTATAGCAGGGCAAGCAGCGCAACCTGTGTGAAGCGATTTCCAATTCCATTAATGACGCCAGCCCAAAAGAGCTTTTGATAATTTTTTTCCTGTTTCCATACAGTCCAATTTGTCATTTTTTCCGCACCTCTGCGAATGTTAATTCGACATATATCTAATTTGTTAACAAAAAAATAATTAGATAATCATCTAATTAGATTATATTTGAATTGGTTTGTTTTCACAATCATAAATTTGACATTTCTTGTAGAGGTGAAACTTTATCTTTTGGTTAAACGTAAAGATTATTAAGGAGGCGGGTTTGATGAAATTAATTTTCGAGGTTCTATTTTTGTTAATTGTTATCTATTACAGCTATCATTACATCATTTTAATAACGAAAATGAAGAAGAAAACAGCCCTTATTCCTTTTGGCAAGACGGACCTGAAAACCGTAAGGAAATTCCCCCAGAAATCTGCAAGTGCACCTGTTATCTCAGAAAATAAGCTGGGACTAACAATGTATGCTATCATGCTGGTTTTTCTAATTGCCATGTTTATATTCGGAAAATATAATATGAAATTCAGCTGGACGTATCTCTATCTGCTGTTTATCCCTTTAATCAATGCCAGGGATCTGCTGAATGTATTTGCAGTCTATGATGACGGCTTTATAAGCGGAAGCAAGTTTATTCCATGGAATAAGCTGCAATCCTTCCATTTCAAAAAAATCGATCTGGATCATAAATACTATGGTTTTTCTCAAGAAGTAAATGAAGGCTTTGAACTTATTCTTAAAACAAAAATGGGCAGCCATAGCCTAGTTGTAACGGAAGAGGAAATGAAGGAAAGGCTGGCAAGTATTTTCGAAGAGTATGTGAAACCGGCATAGAGAAGTTTTAAATCGTCCTTTTGTTGGTATTTATATAATAAAACATCAGGAAAGGACCAAGAGAGATGAAAGAAATTACAGTAACTGTTGACTATGAAGGTTTAAAATATCAAACGAATATCCTTACAAATAAAGAAGCCGGCGACGAAGAAATTTTAAAGCAGGCAGAAGACCAGATCAGGAAACAGCTGAATAATTTAGATTAAAAATTAACCCCCTTAATCAGAAAAGATAAGGGGGTTAATTGTGGGGTTAGTGCAGTTTTTGATTAAGTTTTTGCTGCAGCAATTCAATTTTATTCGGCAGGACAAATAAGTACTCTATTAAACTTTCTAAAAGCTCCATCAGCAGAGAAGCCATTTCCTGATCAATATCCTTTTCAAGATCAAGCATCTGGTAAAAAGCGCTGCCTGGCTGTGCCAGCTGGCTTAAAGACTGCAGAGGCCTTGCTAAATCAACATGCTCTGGCAGCTGTTCAAACTGTTTTGAAAGGTTTTGCCCCTTGACCTCCTCGCCGAGGAAGTTCTTCAGTATGCTTTCAAGTACCCGTTTGGACATCACGGCAGTAGCAACCGTATCTTTGGAATAGCTGACATTTAAAGCCGATCGGTAGGCTCTTGTCAGGTCTCCCGGCACTTCCTTTATTTTTTCAAGCTGAGTCAGGAGCTCTTTCGCTGAATTGGGGTCATAGATATAGAGAATAGTCTCGTCACTGGATTGTTCAGCTTGGTTAAGAATCATGATAAAAACCGATTCCTTTTTGCAGGCAGAACAACTTCCATGCGAAAGTATGCTGGACTTGCTTGTATGATTATAATTTGCCTTTATCGTAAAAAGGCTCGGTTTACTGCATTTAGGGCACTCGCATTGGACACTTGATGGTATCTTTTTGTAACCAAATTGACTATGAGAAATAATTTGTGCTGGCAACACTCTTCTCATTATCATTTCCCCCCGCTAGATTTCTGTTTTTCCATTCCATTACATTTAAGTATAACTTTGAAAATAATTCGGACAAACCTGAAAAATCTGGAATTTATTCAATCGAAATCCAGTATTGAAATGTGAGAGCTCATGCCATTATCTATATGTACGCAAAAAAGGAGCTCATCCCTTTCTTGGGAAAAGCTCCTATTTCTTTATCCTTTATAAGGGTTATTGCGGTTCTCCCTTACGTTATTAAAATCATAAGTATCTCTGTAGCGGGTATCCACATCATCGTTGTAGGCAGAAACAGTACGGTCTGTATAGTCATCTGTTTTCGTGTCGTCAAGCTTTTCGCTAAGCGGACGGTTTGAGTCCAGGTTCTCATCTGTCCAAACACTGCTGCTGTTTCTGGTGTTATCCTTAAAAGCATTCGTTCCGCGGTCAAGCTCTCCGGGATTTAAAGGATCAGCGTTTGTATAGGTTGTCCTGTCTCCTTCCAGAACAGAACGGTTTGTATCTGTATAGCCGTCAGTAAAATCTGCGGACTTAGTCTCAGGGTCAACTAACACAAGGATTTTCCCTGATTTGACATCAGCTTCATAACGATGTGCTTCCTCTTCAGGAATGCCCATGCCGATAAGTGCTCCTGCTATACCGCCGGCTCCTGCGCCAACAGCAGCGCCTGTTAATGTAGCAGCGATTGGTCCTGCTGCCACAATCGGCCCGATTCCGGGAATCGCCAATGCGCCTACACCGGCCAGAAGACCTGTTAGTCCTCCCAGAATTCCGCCTGTTGCCGCTCCGGCAGCTAATCCTTCTTCCGTTTTTGTGCCTGTTTCTTCTGTAACGGCATCTACATCATCTTTATTTTTGCTGATTACGGAAATGTCTTCAGGACGGTATCCCTCCGCTCTTAACTTTTCAACCGCTTGTATAGCTTCCTGCTCTGTATCATATGCACCTGCAATATGCTTGTTTGTTGCCATGTTCATCATCCTCCTTATAATTTATTGCTTATCTATTGGTGTACATACCTTTTTCATCACAGCCATAAACCGCGTGGATAAAATTACTAATAATTTACCCTTGACTAATAAGTGGCTTGACCTGTAACTGCATAATCGGTAGTTTAAAAATAGAATAGTCACAAGGAAGGTTGGTTCGCTTTGAATAAACTTTATTATGAAGACCCATATATCCAAACATTTGAAACGGAACTTGTATATCAGGCAGCAGATGACATGGAAAGGATATATGCCGTCCTGAAAGAAACGGCCTTTTATCCAACTGGCGGAGGACAGCCACATGATGAGGGAACACTAAATGGCGTAAAAGTAGTGGATGTCGACGAGGTGGATGGGGAAATCCGTCACTATATAGAAAGGGAGCTAGACCCGTCCAGGTCCAGTGTATCAGGAGAAATTGATTGGAACAGACGGTTTGACCATATGCAGCAGCATGCAGGACAGCATATATTATCGGCTGCCTTTGAAGAGCTTTACGGCTATAAAACGGTCAGCTTTCATTTAGGCAAAGAAACATTAACCATTGACCTGGAAATCAGTGAATTGCGGGTCCAGCATGCAGAGGAAGCGGAGAGGCTGGCAAATAGCATCATCCTTGAGAACCGTCCAATTGAAGCCAGGTGGGTGAGTGCGGAAGAAGCTTCCCAATTTCCCCTTCGCAAGCAGCTGTCTGTAAGTGAAGACATTCGGCTTGTGATGATTCCGGAATTTGATTATAACGGATGCGGCGGAACCCATCCATCTTCAACCGGCCAGGTTGCAGGCATTAAAGTATTAGACTGGGAACGCCAAAAAAAGAAAATCCGTGTGCAGTTTATCTGTGGGGGACGGATCCTTGCGCAGCTTCAGACCAAACATGAGATTACCAAAAATCTTAGCCAGCTTCTTAATGCACCTGAAAAGGACTTGCCGTCAGCGGCCAGCCGTTTGATTGAAAATGGAAAGGACCTGGAGAAACAACTGGAAGCAGCAAAGGAAGCACTGTTAGCTTATGAAGCAAAAGAAATGTTCACAACAGGGAACGGAGAGTGGATCAGCAAAGTCTCTGAGGGACGCTCCATTCAGGAGCTGCAGAAACTGGCGCGCCTAATCGCCTCCCAATCTGAAAATGCAGTTGCTATCCTAATCAATGAAACCGCTGATAAGCTCCAATTTGTATGTGCCAGAGGAAAGGATTCCGGGCCTGATATGAAGAGCCTTTCCGCAGAACTTCTGCAGAAAATTAATGGCAAAGGCGGGGGGAACCCTCAATTTGCACAGGGTGGGGGAGACAAGCTTATGAGCGGGGAGGACCTCCTGCAGTATGCATTGAGACTTGCCGGGCAAAGCAGCACTGAAAACTAATTAAGTAAAATTTAAAAGGAACAGCGTTAATTGATAAAATATTTAGAAAAGTATTGAAAAGTGATTGTAATAGAGCCTCTGTTGTATTACAATTTTGGTACGGGCCATGCATTATAATGAATGTTTATGATAGCCTCATAAACGCCTCATATAATATCCGGTTCTACAGGAGGCAAGTTCATGTACAGACAAAATACCGTCTATATCATCGGAGACAGCAAAACATCATTGAACAATCCGATTATGCAAAAATACAATGGCTTCTTTATAGGTCTTGTAATTGACAGGGACACAGATGAAATTGTAGATGCAGAATGCTCATCTACCATTAACTTAACCTCATTATTTATTAAATCTATATTTGTCGGCAAATCCATACTGGAAGCAGACAAGGTAATGGAAGAAATCGAAAGCCGCTACTTCGGCTCCTCGCAAAAGGCGCTAATGGTTGCCTTTAAAAATGCCCATATAAAATATACACAAATTATGAATAAGTAAAGCTGCTTTTTCTGTTTTCCGCAGATGAAATCCAGCTATCAGAGAAGAGCATTATTTTCTCCGATAGCTGGATTTTTTGCATTCTGCCTGTATAAGGCAGATTGGAGGTAAATTTTACAGAAAATATCAAATAATCTATAATATAAAACTATAACAATATAATATTTGGGGGATTCAAATGAAGCTTTATCTATCTGTTGATATGGAAGGAATAACGGGTCTGGCTGATCACACACATGTAGACTCTTCGAAGCACAATTATGAACGAAGCAGGGTAATCATGACTGATGAAGCAAATCATGTGGTAACAGCTGCCTTTGATGAGGGCTGCAGCGAGGTTATTGTAAATGACAGCCACTCGAAAATGAATAACCTGCTGATTGAAAGGATGCATCCTGAAACACAGCTGATTACGGGCGATGTGAAGCCATACTCAATGGTTCAGGGGCTTGACTCAACCTTTAGCGGTGCCATGTTTGTTGGTTATCATGCACGTGCTTCCATGAAGGGAGTGATGTCCCACTCCATGATATTCGGTGTTAGGCATATGTACATCAATGACCATGCCATTGGGGAAATGGGCTTTAATGCTTATGTGGCAGGTTATCATGGCGTACCGGTCCTTATGGTGGCCGGAGATGACCAGGCGGCTCTGGAAGCAGAAAAATTAATTCCGAATGTCACCACTGCGGTTGTAAAGGAGACGATATCCCGTTCAAGCGTGAAATCGCTGACACCTGCAAAAGCCGGACAGCTTTTAAGAGAAAAAGCAGCAGAGGCTCTTAGCAGGAAGGAACTTGTAGAACCGCTTGTTCCGCCAGAAAACCCTGTATTGAAAATTGAATTTGCCAACTATGGCCAGGCTGAGTGGGCTGCTTTAATGCCTGGTGCGGAGATAGAAGAGAATACAACCATTGTCCGCTATCAGGCTAAAGATATTCTTGAAGCATACCAGGCGATGCTGGTGATGACTGAGCTGGCCATGAGAACTACATTCTGTTAGGAAGTGTTAATGAATGACTGGATACATAATAAAACGCCTTATCGCAATGGTCGTCACACTTTGGTTCATTATCACTCTGACTTTTTTCTTAATGCATTCCATACCGGGGTCGCCTTTTAATGAAGAAAGAAATACAAGTGAAGCGGTCCAGCGGAATCTGGAAAAATTCTACCATTTGGATGAGCCGCTCTATGTCCAATATGGGATGTATTTGAAGTCCGTTGTGACATTCGACTTTGGGCCATCTATTAAAAAATCTTCCCAGACGGTTAATGAAATGCTCGGACGGGGTTTTCCGGTGTCTTTCGAACTGGGAATGGTCACATTGATCGTGGCAGTTTTTTCGGGAATTGCCCTCGGAATCATAGCTGCCCTCCGGCACAATGGCTTTATTGATTATTTAGCGATGACCATTGCTGTTCTGGGCATATCAGTGCCAAACTTTGTGCTTGCCACACTGTTAATTCAGCAGCTTGCTGTCAACCTGGCAATCCTGCCGGTGGCTACCTGGTCAAGTCCGAAGCATATGATCCTGCCGACTCTGGCGCTTGCGACCGGGCCCATGGCGATTATCGCCCGTCTGACACGTTCAAGCATGCTGGAGGTGCTGACTCAGGATTACATAAAAACAGCCAAAGCAAAAGGCTTATCACCGGTGAAAATTGTGTTTAAGCATGCACTGAGGAATGCCCTTCTGCCTGTCGTAACTGTACTGGGATCCTTGGCAGCGAGCATTTTGACAGGTACGTTTGTCATTGAAAAAATCTTTGCCATTCCTGGAATGGGAAAGTATTTTGTAGAAAGCATCAATACACGTGATTATCCCGTCATAATGGGAACCACCGTTTTTTACAGTTCAATATTGATTATTATGCTGTTCCTTGTGGACATTGCATACGGAATTTTAGACCCGAGAATTAAGCTGCACAAAAAGGAGGCGAGCTAATGGAACTGCGAAAACAGCATGATGACCGCAATCTTGCACCCGATATTCCG
>ERZ1023203.104-NODE-104-length-16318-cov-4.830290_pt1 | contig 16318 bp, 16 predicted proteins | sample MGYA00380444_ERZ1023203 | MGnify/ENA primary metagenome ERZ1023203 (study PRJEB33173, sample SAMEA4830386) | metagenome | study: EMG produced TPA metagenomics assembly of the PRJEB25223 data set... | reverse complement strand
GAGCTTTTTGGAAGAAAAGCCTGCATCCTCGGGACGCTTTGCTTTTGACAAGATTGGATATTCTAATGGTTTTTTATGTTTAAATACTTGCTCTTCTGAGCTGCTGCTTCCTGTTCTGCCCAATTCTTCTCCCAGGGCTGCAACGGGGTAAGGCAAAAGCAAACCCAGCACTAGGCCTAAAACTGTTAAATGCGTTATAAACTTTTTCATATTCTCCCCCTTTAATTATTTTAATATTCCTAATAGTCAATATGTTATTCGATATCTATTAAATCTGTAAACCAATACCTTAGCCCTTTCTATTAAATCAGTACTTGTGGACCAAGTTCATAAATCTTTACATTAGTTCCATAGTAGTATCTGCAGAAAAAAGTTGAATACTAAAACATTCATGCACCGCAGACACCTTTATAGTAAAATAAAAACAAGATTATCGTTTGGGGGATTCATAATGGAGGAGCATTTTTCACATAATGGCCGTCTTGGCATTCCCATACCCGCCTTTGACCGGGATTGGGATGAATATTCACCAAAAACACAGCAGATGATCCTGTTTCAATGGGAAAAAATAAGAGGCAGGATTCCTGACCGCATTGCCGAGCTTGAAGCGGAAATAAACAGGAAACAGGCTGAGCTATCAGATGAGGGCAATTTCGAAAGATCATGCAGACTCAACAGTGAAATTTCAGAACTGGCATCAGTCATAAATGATCTGTGGCTATGGTATCGAACGAATCAGGATATTACAGGGAAAATGCATTCATAAAAGAAAAGCGGAAGCGCCCCGACAACTCGAGGGAGCAGGCTGCTTGCGCTAGACAGTTCCCGAAGTAAAAAATTATACTTCCCTGTCATTTTAAAAAAACCTTTCCGCGGCGGAAAGGTTTTTTGCCCTTTATAAATCTTTTCTTAGTTCCCTGACGATATGCCCGAGTTCAGGCAGAATCAGCTTATTCATCGCAAGGCGAACTGCCCCGGATGATCCTGGTGTTGAGAAAACTGCTTTATTTTGCACTGTGCCTGCAGCAGCTCGTGAAAGAATGGCCGCAGACCCGATATCTTCCGTGTAGCTTAGCATCCTGAACAATTCGCCGAATCCGTCAATTTCTTTATCAAATAATTCTCTTACCGTTTCAATAGTCACGTCCCTTAATGCAATTCCTGTGCCTCCATTTGTAAGGACAGCATCAATGCCGGGGTTTTCACATCCTTTTAATACGGCCTCACGAATGAGATTTCCTTCATCTTTGACGATTTCATAGTCAGCTATGACATGTCCTGCCTCTTCCAGCAGCCGGATCATCAGCTTTCCGCTTTTATCTGTTTCTTTATTTCTCGTATCACTTACGGTGACCACTTTGCATCTAACTTCTTTTGGGGCTTCTTTTTTATGCTCGAATGTACTCATTTGGCATCACCTTTGCTTATAATTCATAGTATTCCGGGAGTTTACTGCTGAATGTTTTTTCTTTGCAAATATCTCATTTGATAATATTTATGAGCGAAATCTGTTACTTTTCTTGTTAGCTGATAATTCGTCCCGGCTCCAATGGCCATGCTGATGAAAGGAATTCCCTGTACTGACTTTCTGCGGAAAAAGTAAATAGCCATTGCTTTAAAAAGCTGCTTCATTGGCTGCTCAATCCAGGTTATATCAGTCAATTCTTCTTTTCCTTCATAAAAATAGAATTCTTCCTGATTCTTCAGCTCGTTCCTCAGTTCTTCCCAAGCACTGCCCTGCATGCGCGGCGGCAGTGTGGCTGCGTGAAAAACCTTAAGAGAGCTCATCATTTCGAATGGAGTATTGACCTCAAAGCCATATGTCATAGCAATCAGCTGGACAGCACGAAGATTAATAACCGCCATAGCAGGAATATCTGTACCCAGCATGAGTGAGCTGCCTGAACCGGCAATGCCGCCTTGTGCAAAAGAATAAAGACGATGCCGGGCAATCTGCTGTTGAGCTATGTATTGAAGCTGGTCGATATTCAATTGCTTAAGGTCTTCAATCGACTCAATATCAGAATGAAAAACACGGCCTGCCGTCAAAATGCGCTCCTTCGCATCCATTTGAAGCTGTGAGCCTTGAAGATGAAACAGCCAGCTATCCATTGCTGAAAAAAATTGCTGCTGAACTTCTTCAGGCAATAGTGAAAAAGACCTTTCCAATGATTTATCATAAACCATTTCCAAATCATTGGGCTCATAATTCAACAGCTTGTTTTCCCACTCCTGAATACCGGCCAAAACACTTTCTTCCCGTTCGTTCAATGGCATCGCAATTCCTCCCAAAACATTTTTTCTTGGACTCAGTATAGCATAAGTCAGATGATGAATTCTCCTTCCGCCTGATGGGCAATAAATCCCGATAAAAACAAAAAAGACAAGAGCGATAAGCCCTTGCCTTGTTATGAATGTTATTTAGCCAATCTCACTACATCACGTGCAATCATGACTTCCTCATTTGTTGGGATAATCATGACTTTAACTGGTGAATGAGGGTAATTAATGAACGCTTCTTCACCGCGCACTTTATTTAATGCAGGATCCCAGTATACGCCCATGAATTCCAGCCCCTGAAGAACACGATCACGGATAACATCACTATTTTCACCGATTCCGGCAGTGAAGATAATCGCATCTACGCCATACATGCGGGATGCATAGGATCCAATATATTTGTGGATTCTGTTTGCGAATACTTCAAGAGCTAATTCTGCTCTTTCATTTCCTTCAACCGCTTGAACTTCAATGTCGCGAAGATCACTGGAGAATCCGGAAACACCAAGCATACCGCTCTTTTTATTAAGAACGTCAAGAACTTCATCTGCATTCTTGCCAGTCTTTTCCATAATAAATGGAATAAGTGCAGGGTCAATGTTCCCTGAACGGGTACCCATTGTAACACCCGCTAACGGAGTGAATCCCATGGAAGTATCGATTGACTTTCCGCCTTCAATGGCTGTAATACTTGCTCCATTCCCTAAATGGCAGGAGATGAGGCGAAGCTGTTCAAGCGGACGGCCAAGCATTTCTGCAGCACGCTCTGATACATATTTATGTGAAGTGCCATGGAACCCATACTTGCGGATGCCATATTTTTCATAATACTCATATGGCAAGCTATATAGGAATGAGCTTTCAGGCATCGTCTGATGGAAGGCTGTATCAAATACTGCCACTGCAGGCACATTCGGAAGAACCTGCTGGAATGCCTTAATACCCGTAATATTAGCCGGGTTATGAAGGGGTGCAAGTTCCGAAAGTTCATCAATTTTCGCAAGCACTTCATCCGTAATGACTACAGAATCGTTGAATGCCTCACCGCCATGTACTACACGATGGCCAATGCCTTCGATTTCATCAAGAGATTTAATAATCCCAAGATTTGTTAATTTATCAAGCAGGATTTTAACCGCTACTGAATGATCAGGTATATCAGTTACTTCCTTAACTTTTTCGCCATTTACAGAAATATTGAAGACTGCGTTATCCAGCCCAATACGCTCGATTAAGCCTTTCGTAATTACTTCTTCACTCGGCATGTCAAATAATTGAAATTTTAACGAAGAACTGCCGGCATTGATTGCTATGATTTTTGCCATAAAGCTACCGCTCCTTTAGAAGATGTTCAAAGGGACTGACTTGTCTCTCCAAACCCATACTTTTATATAACAAAGTGTGATACGACACAAAAATTAATACAACCTTATTTTGTGCATCGGCCACAATTAATATCTCTCAATTTTCCATTTAAACACTGTAAGCAATACATTTCAAGAAGCACCTTGCAATGGTATCGTTTTCATGATAAATTAAATATTTTCTGATACTTCCGCATATTAATACATTTAAAAAAGAAGCCGGCAAAATGCTCGGCTTCTTTTCGTTTATCCTTATTTGCTTTCTTTAAACCAGACATCAATTTTCTTGAGTATTTTTTCAGCTTCTGCTGTTTTGGATAAGCTGGGCAAGTTGACCAAGAGGGCCTGCTTAGGCGGAGTGACTCCATCCCCTTTTTTCTGAAGGATAAGTATGCTTTTGGCTGCTTTTTCATTTTTGAACATAGTAAGCGGCAGCTGAACCAAACCTTGAATATAGGCATTTTCCTTAATGAACTCATGCAGCTTTGGTGCCTGCTCACTTTCAAACAGCCCATTTGGAATGATAAAAAATAAATAACCTCCAGATTTCACATGATTCATGCTCTGCTCAATAAATAAGTGATGAGAATAGGAATGTCCCTCATCAGCTTTTAGCTTATACTCAGCTGAACGGACATCATTCGGATAGTAGCCAACAGGAAGGTCACTCACTACAGCATCAGCAGGTTCTATAAACAGGGGCTCAAGGCTATCCTGGTTAAAAAATTGAATGGGAATCTCCTGTAAATTGGCATTTATATAAGCAAGCTTAATTAATAAGTCGTCAATCTCAATCCCAGTTGCCTCAACCGTTTTATCCTTTTGGTGATTCATAACAGTTGTCAATAAATTTCCTGTTCCTACGGCAGGATCCAGCAGGCGGAAACCTTTTTCCTGAATGAATTTTTCGACCAGATACCCCATCAGCATGCCCACTGCATCTGGAGTCATTTGATGATTAGGCTGGACGTTCTCTTTCATTCCTTTTAAAATAGCAAGCTGGAAGGATTTTCTAATCTCTTCTTTTGTGCAGTTGCTTAAGTCAATGGATTCATAACTCTTCCTAAGTCTTTTAACTGTTAATTCGCTAAGCTCATCCTGAAGAATACTTTCATGGAATAGATTCTCTCCTGTTTCTGCAAGAGCTTCAAGGTATGTACAATGCAGTTCTTCCTGCATAATCGTAGCCGTTTCGTTTAAAACGGTAAATAAATCCTCAACCGGAGTTATTTTCACAGCTTATTCCTCCCGTCCTTATTCTTTTTCCTATTTTAACGGCCTTTTGTTTCATTCACAAGTTTGGTGCTGAGGGACGCAAAAAAAAAAGCCCCGGAACAAATCCGGAGCTTTTTATATACGTATAATTATTTCGCTTGCTTAGCAGCTTCCACTGCTGCTTCATAGTTTGGATGATCTGTTGCTTCACTTACATATTCCGCATATGTAACGTTGTCATTTGAATCGACAACAAAAACGGCACGAGCCAATAAACGAAGTTCCTGGATGGCCACCCCATATGCTTCTCCGAAAGAAAGGCTACGGTGATCAGAAACGGTTTGAACATTTTCAATGCCTGCTGCTGCACACCAGCGTTTTTGGGCAAATGGAAGATCCACGCTTACAGTAAGAATCTTAACATTGTCAAGCTTGGAAGCTTCTTCGTTAAAACGGCGTGTCTGCGCATCACAAACTCCCGTGTCAATAGAAGGAACTACGCTGATTAGACGCACCTGCCCTTTTGAATCAGCAAGAGTTACTTCAGAAAGGTCATTTGCCAGTACCTTGAATTCAGGAGCTTTATCTCCAACTTTTACTTCATTGCCCAGCAATGTTACAGGATTTCCTTTGAACGTAATAGATGCCATTTAAATCGTCCTCCTTAATCACTTATGTACAGTGTAAATCATATCTTTTCAGAATCTTTTTTGCAATTATTAAGGATACATTCCAAGAAAAAAGTTAACTCTCCCTGGGAAAGTTAACTTCCTTCTCTTAGATATCAAGGTCTTGTTTCTTGCCGCTGTACTCATCATTGTTTTGATCCTGAGGCTGGCTTTGCTGATTGCCGGTTCCCCCGTCTTTCTTATTGAACATTTGCTGAATTTTATCGACTGCCTGTGGGGCAAGGTCAAGAATTTTCTCATATAAATGAGTGCTTTCATCAAGATGAACCATTTTCACCCCGTGCGAATTGACAATCAAAAAGGCGATTGGCGTGATGGAGACACCGCCGCCGCTTCCTCCGCCAAACGGGTGGCCCTTTTCCTCGCCTGATTGTCCATCAAGCATAAACTCACTTCCTCCTGCGGCAAAGCCAAAGCCAACCTTTGAAACCGTTAATATTACACTGCCATCAGGGGTTTCTACTGGATCCCCAATTATAGTGTTAACATCAATCATCTCTTTCAGGTTTTCCATGGCAGTTGTCATAAGCCCTTGAATAGGATGGTCAGACATTCATTGCTCCTCCTCTTTTAGACAGTTTTAGTACCATCATCAGATAAGGCAGAAAGCGGCTTTGTCCTGAAATCCGGCCGTCCGCCCTTCCAATATTTGATCAGTTTAATTCCTGCTAACATAGCATGCCCGACACGAAAATGAATCATACATGAAATGGCTGTTTGAGAGACGGAAAATTGGAAATGGGGAGTGACGGTAATGCTGGGAGGCGTTTTCAGTTTCATATAATGACTTATTAATCCAATAATGCTCCCTTTTATCGCCCAGAGGGCCCCAGTAAGCATCCCCGTATGGGCTGCATCCCCTAGGCCAGCAAAAGTATGCCATTCAAGATTCCGGATGGTCACACGCTTGAGAAATTTCCGTATTATTTTGTGAAGGGACACGATATGATTTATCATTGCTTTTGTATCATGAAAGCTATTTATAAAATCATCTGCGGAATATTGCTTTGTGTCTTTTTCAGCAGCATTTTCCTGTGGTCCAGCAGCCGTCTTTTCCTTAACAACAAGAGTTGGCGAGTTATCGTCCACTTTTATTAGAGGGACTTCTATTTTGTACCTGATCAGTCCGAACCAGGCTTTGAATTGAATTTTCATATGGTCATTGTCATTTCCATGGTAGAAATGAAAATATATCTTTAGTTTTGTTGCCATGATTAGAATTAAAAGAAGTATGAGGGCAATTACGGCAATCAGAAGCCACTTCATTTTTTTCACACCCTTTCAGCTTTGTATTATGCCCAACTGAAAAAAAATAAACCTGCCACCAAGCGGTGGCAGGCTGACATTTCTCAATTATAGACTTGTTCCTTTTGCCTTTCATGAACTACAGAGGTATCCGCAAAAAGATCATGCAGTCCCTGTTTCTTTGGCAGGAATGCTACAATTACATACCCGACAAAAATGGTCGCTGATATAAAGCGGCCGATCCATTCACGGAACAAAATTGTGCTCCATGTCAGTTTCTTTCCTTTAAGATTTACTACCTTTAAACCAAATACCATTTTACCGAGTGTCTGGCCAAAAAACTTTGTCATCAGCACAAAATAGGCATAAAACGTAAGGGCAGTAGCTATGGAAATCGGTGCAAATAAATTGCTTTCATGCAGAGGAATATCCAGCGCCCTAAAAATGGGGTTAATCAATATCCGGTCAACACTGCCAACTACAACTAAATCTAAAAGATAAGCCCAAAATCTCATCCAAAACCCGGCAAACCTCATCGGTTCTGCAGCTTTTTGAATGGAGAGGGTTTCTGCTTGTATGATTGTTTCGTTTACAGCAGGATCTGCTTCATCAAAGGATGAGTTATTCCTGCCCTCATCCTGTATTGAATCTGGACGGGCAAGCTCTTTTTCATTCTGATCATTTGAGGTCATCTTCTCTCCCCCTCCCTATTCAGCATAAAGATACATTAAACGCGGTGAGTTTGGCTGAGATAACAATTTCATCACGCCCGCCATTTCCAGGTCATCACCCATGATTTTTCGCGCTCCCATACTGAACATGGAGCCGAACCCAAAATTCTCAGTGTACTTTACAACCTGGGCACCATTTAGTTTGTGGTCTTTCTTTAATTGTTCAATTACATCATCGTCATAGCCAAAACCGTCGATCAGATTCAGTTCTTTCGCCTGCCGTCCGTCATAAATACGGCCATCCGCAATTTCCTTCACCTGTGCCTCAGTTAGTCCTCGGCCTTCCGAGATCACTTTAACAAACCCTGCATATGAATTATCAATCATGGATTGAAGGATTTTTCTTTCCTCATCTGTCATATCCCTGGTTGGGCTCATGATATCTTTATACGGCCCGCTCTTAATCGTTACAAACTCGACACCATATTTTTCAGCAAGCCCAGCATAATTATAGCCCTGCATGATAACCCCCAGTGAACCGGTCAATGTCTCAGGGCTCGCAAAAATCTTGTCAGCCGGAGCGGATATATAATAGCCTCCTGATGCAGCCATTGATCCCATTGATATGTATACCGGCTTCTTTGTTTCTTTTTGAATTTCAATAATCTTATCATGTATTTCGGCGCTTTCCACTACCCCTCCGCCTGGAGAATTAACCTTTATGACAATCGCCTTTACTGTGCTGTCTTCTTTCACATATTCAAGGTTATCCATGAATCCTTTGTGATTATATCCCGGGCTTGCAAATAAAGAAGCTGCATCTCCAGTATCCTGAATCACACCATTTACATCAAGCACAGCTATCTTTTTCTGTGCATTTCCCTCTTCAATGATTTCTTCCAAAAATGCTTCATTGCTTCCTGCAAACAGTTCATTTACCGAGCTTTCAAAATCTGTAAATGCAAATGCAGTTAAAAAGTTCAGCACAACGGAAAAAACAAACAGACCTGCTGCTATTCCAAGTGCAGCCCAACGTTTTCCATTCATTGTGAAATCCTCCTTTGAATTTGCTTTCTCCTTTAACATAACCAGCCCCATTATTTGACTGTTTATGATTCCCAGAAAACCTATTTGTCACATATTCTACATACGTATAAACTTTTAAAATGTTTCAAAAAAAGGTAAACTGAACTCAGGCAACCATAATCATAGCAAAATATGAATTATTTGGGAAAGAAAATTATCAAGGACATTTTCCCCCTGAAATTCCACAACCTTTATTACTGTTTGGAGGAATGAATATGCCTGAAAGACGCAATATATACTTTTATCACAAAAAAGATGAAGAAACGATGGAAAAAGTAGCACCGCTTTATAGCCTTGCTGAAGAGCATGCCTTTACAATTGTTAATGACTTCAAACAAGCCAATATCATTGTAAGCATCGGGGGAGACGGAACGTTTTTGCAGGCTATCCGCAAAACTGGCTATAGAGATGATTGTTTGTATGCCGGTATTTCAACGACGGGAAGCCTGAGCCTGTACTGTGATTTCCATCTCGATGATACAGCCAAGATGGTAGAGGCAATGACAAATGAGCAGGTAGAAGTAAGACGCTATCCCACTATTGATGTTACGGTTGATGACCAGACATCGTTTCAGTGCTTAAATGAATTCAGCATCCGTTCCGCCATAATTAAAACCTTTGTAATCGATGTCTTTATCGATGATTTTCATTTTGAAACGTTCCGCGGGGACGGAATGATTGTTGCCACCCCAACCGGAAGCACAGCCTATAATAAGTCTGTAAATGGAGCTGTTGTTGACCCGCTGCTTCCTTGCATGCAGGTGAGCGAACTCGCTTCACTTAATAATAATCGCTATCGCACTCTCGGATCTTCCTTTATCCTGAGCGGAAACAGAAAGCTGACCCTCAAAGTGGTTCAAGATGGCAACGACCATCCTACAATGGGAATGGACAACGAAGCCCTAAGCATTCAGCATGTAGAAAAGATTGATGTTAAACTCAGCGACAAAATCATTAAAACCGTAAAACTGAAAGACAATTCCTACTGGGAAAAGGTTAAGAGGACATTCTTATAAAAAAAGAGTTTCGCATGAAGGTGCGAAACTCTTTTTTCTATATGCCAATACCTTTTCCGCGCTTTAGTTTTGTTTCCCAATGGACAAAGAGTTTTGTCCTTGAAACAGAGTAAATCGTTAAGGCCAGCCAAATAAACATAAAGGAAAGTAAGTGAAGTTTAGTAAAGTGCTCATGATAAACGAAGATCCCCAGAATCAGCGTAATGGTCGGCGCAATATACTGCAGAAAACCAAGCATGGACATCGGTATCTTTTGTGCCCCTTTGGCAAAGTACAATAGCGGTATTGCTGTGGCTGCGCCTGCCCCTATAAGGAGCAAGTCGGAGCTTAGCGAAACATGCAGGAATGCCTGTTTGCCATCCATGAAAAGCATAATCATATAAATAAATGCAATCGGAGTCACTACAAGTGTCTCAAGCGTTAAACCAACTGCTGAATCTACCTTTATAAGCTTTTTGGCTAGCCCATAAAGGCCAAAGGATAAAGCGAGCACAATGGCTATCCAGGGAAACCGCCCATAGCTGACAGTCAAAATCATAACCCCTGCAAACGCAAATCCGAAAGAGATATATTGCGCAGGTGATAGTTTCTCTTTAAAAACCACCATGCCCAGAATCACACTTACGAGCGGATTAATATAATAGCCAAGACTAGCCTCAATCATCTGATTGGTATTGACCGCCCAAATATACAAAAACCAGTTGGTGCTGATCAAAAGGGAAGCTATTACAAGAGCGTAAAGCTGTTTTCTATTTCTTTTAAAACCTTTTAGCGTTTCAGCAAAAGCATTCCATTTCTTTGAAGCCAGCAAAATCACCAGCATAAAGAAAAACGACCAAAAAATCCTGTTTGCCAAAATCTCATCCGCTTTGACGTGATCCAAAAACTTCCAATAAACAGGGAGAATGCCCCATAAAAAGTAAGCAAACCCTGCGTATAGAGCTCCAGTTTGCACTTCATTATTTTTCATTGCCATTTCCTCAATTCTTTCTAGTATCGAAATATTTATATTATAAATCTGACATAAAAATGTTTGCAATCATTTTTTCCTGCCAAAACGAGAGCCAGGTACCTATACCAATTGGGCAAACTGGTATAGGTGCCTGGCACTTCTACTTATGCTTCGTATACTATTTTTCCGTCAATAACGGTTTTGTTTACTGAAATTGCGGCCATTTGCCCTATGTGCATATTAAAAATATCTTTATTTAATATGGTGAAATCTGCAAGATATCCTTCTTTTATTACACCTCTATCATTTTCATGGGATGCAGCATATGCACTGCCTTTTGTGAATAAGCATACTGCTTCATAAACAGTTAACGCTTCACTTGGATAATAGACTGTATTGTGCGGATCATCTATATTTGTCCTTGTAACGGCCGCATGAATTCCAAGAAATGGATTGACCGGCTCAATCGGTGCATCAGAACCTCCTGCACAATGTATCCCTTCTTTCAGAAGTGTCTTCCAGGCGTAACAGTACTCCATATGTTCTTCACCAATGCGGTCAATCACCCATGGAAAATCAGATGCTGTAAATCTTGGCTGGATATCAAGGATTAATGGCAGTTTTTTAGCCCTGTCTATAAGTTCTTTGCGCAATATTTGGGCATGAATCAGCCTGTCTCGTCCCAAGCCTTCCAATGGGTGCTTTTCTATCGCATTTAATGCCATTTCAAATGCCAAATCCCCAATCGTATGGACGGCAACCGGCATTTCATGCTTGCGGGCTTTCTCCACTAATCCATCAAGCTGCTCCTGTGAAAAAATGGCAACTCCTGAAGTGGATGGGTCATCTGCATAAGGATGGCTTAATAAAGCTGTTCTTCCTCCAAGGGCTCCATCGGCGAATATCTTCATTGCCCCAAACTCTATATGGTTACTTCCCTCTAAAAATCCGCCGCCTGCTTCCTTCATTTCATCCGCAACTTCATGATGAACCAGCAGATGTGCACGGAAGGGGAGTCCTTCCTCCTCTATTACCTGCCTGAAAGCATGGTAAGTTTGGCTGAATCCTCCATAATAATTGAGATCCTCAGTATGTCCTCCTGTCAATCCAAGCTTATAGGCATCTTTAATGGCAGCTTGAAGCGCCTTCCTTAAATAGCTTTCTGAGACAGCCGGCATCACATTAAATAAAAGCTCCTGGGCCTGGTCTTTCAAAAGACCATTTAGTTTCCCATATTCATCTTTATCGATTACACCTCCTGGAGGACATTCAGTATCTTCAGTAATATTTGCTTTTTCTAATCCAAGGGAGTTCACTGCAAGGGCATGTCTGCACACACGTTTCAGCATGACAGGATGATTCGGAACAAATTGATCAAGCTCTGAAGCATAGATTGGTTCCGGCTGATCCCACAGATTTTCATTCCAGCCTTCCCCAATGACCCACTCTCCCTTTTCAATGGTCTCTGAAAATTCCTTTACAGCCATAAGAACTTCCTGCTTTGATGTGTGCTTAGATAAGTCGAGCCTTATTAGCCTTTCACCATGCCCAATTAGATGCATATGGCTATCCACAAATCCCGGCAGCATGGTGCTTCCCTGCAGGTCTATCTCTTTTTGAATCTCTTCTTTATATTTGATTCTTAAATCGCTCAAGGCGCCAATTTCAATAATACGGCTGCCTTCTGTAAAAACGGCCTCTATCTGATAACCTTCCTGCTGAAGGGTATAAATCGGGCCCCCATGCCAAAGCGTTCCCATAAATCTTTTCTCCTTTAATATCTAAAAGTTCAACATTTACCATAGTATAACAAAAATACAGGCGGAATTCCCGCCTGCATTTTTCATAGCATTCAGTTTTGCGCTGAAGCAGTTTCCGCTTCTTTTTTCCGTAACTCCACACGCATAATTTTTCCTGAAGTAGTTTTAGGAAGCTCTGATAGAAATTCAATTTTCCGAGGATATTTATAAGGAGCCGTCAGCTCTTTTACATGTTCCTGCAGCTGGGAAACAAGGTTAGGGTCGCTTTGATCTACACCTTCCCTTAATACAACGAATGCTTTAACGATCAATCCTCGCACTTCATCCGGACTTCCCACAACTGCACATTCCGCTACATATGGATGCTTTACAAGCGCATCTTCCACCTCGAAAGGTCCAATGGTATAGCCTGAACTGATAATAATATCATCACCGCGGCCTTCAAACCAGAAATAGCCATCTTCATCTTTCTTAGCTTTATCTCCTGTAATATAGTAATCTCCGCGGAATTGCATAGCTGTTCTTTCCGGATCTTTATAATAATTTTTGAAGAGCGCAGGAGTTTCAACATGGACAGCGATATCTCCTACCTCACCAACAGCACATACCTCACCTTCTTCATTGATAATATCAACTCTATTGCCAGGTGTCGGTTTGCCCATTGAACCTGCTTTTAGCTCCATATCCTTCGTAATGCCGACAAGCAGGGTATTTTCTGTCTGTCCATATCCGTCACGGACATTTACGTTAAAATGCTTTTTGAATGTATCAATCACTTCGCGGTTTAGCGGTTCACCGGCTGAAACAGCACTATGAAGAGCCGGCAGCTTGTATTCATGTATATTCTCAGCCTTTGCCATCAGCCTGTATTCAGTCGGCGTACAGCAAAGAACATTTACCTGATAATCCTCTAACAGCTGCAAATATTTCTTCGGCTCGAACTTTCCATTGTAGACAATTCCCGTAGCACCAGAACCCAAAACAGAAAGGAATGGGCTCCAGATCCACTTTTGCCAGCCGGGACCTGCCGTTGCCCATACTGTATCGCCTTCATTAATGCATAGCCAGTTCGGTGCTGCTGTTTTTAGGTGAGCAAATGCCCAGCCATGTGTATGTACTACACCTTTAGGATTCCCTGTTGTTCCTGATGTATATGAAAGGAACGCCATGTCATCCCGGGAAGTATCAGCCAGCGAAAGTTCATCAGAAGCCTTTTTCATTTCTTCATCCAGCCCGATCCAGCCTTCTGCGTTTCCGCCTATCACGAACTTCGGCAGGGCTGCCGCTTCCTTAATATCTTTAAATTGATCAACATATGGATAATAACTCACAATACCTTTTACATCCCCATGATTAATCCGATATTGCAAATCTTTCGATCGAAGCATTTCTGAACTTGGTATGACGACAATTCCTGCTTTCAATGATGCAATGTAAACCTGATATGCTTCAATCAGTCTTGGAACAATGATCAGAATAACATCTCCTTTATTAAGACCATTTTGCAAGAAAACGTTTCCAATTCTATTTGCATTAAGGATCAGTTCACTGTATGTAATCTCTTTCTTTTCTCCCTGCTCATTTTCCCACTTTATTGCAAGTTTGTCCTTATCTCCGGCAAACCGCTCCATTTCTGATACGAGATTGTATTTCTCCGGTGCAATTAAGTCTTCCCGTTTCATCAAATCTCCCCCTGACAATTTCATTTGCTGGTGTCTGATCCTGGATGAGTAATCTATAGAAATTATTATACTAAATTATTATAAAATTTAAAATTATTTATTTTTTGAAAAATAATTTTTGCATAAAAATAAGGAGCAGGAAAGAATCCTGCTCCTTGTAGCCATATTATTTAATTATCTTTGGAAACCGCCTAATTGCTGTTCAGCCATTTGAACTAAACGCTTAGTGATTTCTCCACCTACAGAACCGTTAGCGCGAGAAGTAGTTTCAGCACCAAGGTTTACACCGAATTCAGTAGCGATTTCGTACTTCATTTGGTCAAGAGCTTGTTGTACTCCAGGAACTAGAAGTTGGTTTGAGCTGTTGTTGTTTGCCATGTGATTTTCACCTCCTTGTGAGTATAGAATGTGTAGAATCACATGGCCATATACACTAATTAATTGGTAATTGTTGTATTATTTTTCGAAGTGAAATTTAACAATTAACCTGCATTTAAATTAAAATAACTCCCCAAAAGACTCTTCATTGCTCGATTGAGGTTTAATAACCATCTTTTCGGTATCCTCAACTGCTTTTGCGATGAGTGGTTCGAAGTCAACAAAGCTTTCAAAGCGGCGGACTTTGTCGCGCTTTGGTTTTGTTTTTGGGGATGATGGAACAAAAACGGTACAGCAATCTTCGAATGGCCTGATGGATATATCGTGGGTATCGATGCTTTGGGCAATCTCGATGATTTCAGATTTATCCATTGTGATAAGCGGCCGCAGAATAGGTGTGGTTGTAACATCATTAATGGCAAACATGCTCTCGAGTGTCTGGCTTGCTACCTGTCCAAGGCTTTCCCCAGTGATGATGGCAAGACCATCATTTTTATTGCGTATTTCATCAGTGATCCGGAGCATTAATCGTCTTGTAGCCGTCATCGTATAATTCGACGGTACCTGCTGATGGATCAGCTGCTGAATCTCTGTAAACGGGACAATATGGAGTACGACGGTTCCAGCAATATTAGAAAGTTTTTCAGTTAAATCAATTACTTTTTGCTTTGCGCGCTCACTTGTGAAAGGCGGGCTGTGAAAATGGACAGCTTCAATTTCTAATCCCCTCTTCATGGACAAATAACCTGCTACCGGGCTGTCAATTCCCCCAGAGAGCATAAGCATGGCTTTTCCGCTCGAACCTGCAGGAAGCCCGCCAGCACCCTGAATGGTTTCGCATGATAAGTAAGCCGCCTCTTCGCGAACTTCAATTTGCAGATTTATATCCGGTTTTTTTACGTTCACTTTTAGACCCGGCACATTCTTCAGCAAGTGTCCGCCAAATTCATGATTGAGTTCGTCAGTATTTAAAGGAAAGCTTTTATCCGCTCTCTTAGCTGTAATTTTGAAAGTCTTTCCTTCTTCAAAATGTTTTAAGAATAATGCCAATGCGGCTGTCTTCATTTCTTCCATATCTTTAGTGGTTTTAACAGCAGGGCTGAAAGACTGAATGCCAAAGATTCCCTTGAGGCGATCAGAAACCTCTCTGCCATCTGCACCATTCAGGACAACATACATTCGGTCTCTTGTAGATTCAATCTTGATCTTGGGAAATTCATTAAGCACATCTAATATGCTTTTTCTTAATTTATCCACAAACTTATTGCGGTTTCTTCCTTTTGTAGAGATTTCTCCATATCTTATAAGTATACGATCATAATTTATCATTATTTCATAACCTCTCTTAGCCTTATAACGGTCTCTTTTACTGCTTCAGCAAAAATCTCTGCCTCTTCCATTGTATTATCATATGATAAGCTGATCCGAACTGCACTTTTCGCGGCTTTTTCAGGGATTCCCATAGCCATCAGGGTGCTGCTGGCAGCAGCTTTCTTTGAAGAGCAGGCACTTGTAGTTGATATATAAATCCCGTGCTCTTCTAAAGCGTGGACAAATACCTCTGCTTTGAATCCTTCTATGGAAAAATTCACAATATGAGGGGCAGAGTTTCTTTCCGGGGTATGGACTGTAATATCCTCGATTTTATTCATTTCCTCAATAATATAGCTTTTAATAGATATAAGGGGGCTTAAATGCCTTTCCATATTATTTAGTGTAAGCCTTAGCGCCTTTGCCATTGCTACAATGCCAGCTACATTTTCTGTGCCGCTTCTCATTTTCCATTCCTGATTGCCACCGGATAATAACGGTGAAAGACGTAGACCATCACGAATGAACAAAACCCCATTTCCTTTTAAACCGTGGAATTTATGAGCTGAAATCGTACACAGATCTACGCTGGCTTGATAAAGATCAAGAGGAACCTTTCCGATTCCCTGAACGTTATCTACATGGAATATCACTCGCGAATGCTTCTTC